>Ga0209678_1000381_pt1 | contig 15473 bp, 12 predicted proteins | sample WorMetilvaeELBA1_FD_187404 | JGI IMG/M metagenome (GOLD analysis project Ga0209678, IMG submission 187404) | Marine gutless worms symbiont microbial communities from Max Planck institute for Marine Microbiology, Germany - Olavius ilvae ELBA.1... ...
ACTTGGGAAAAAGGAAAGTAAAAGCGACCAATCCTCTGACATATTTTTTACCTCCACCAGGTATTTTGATGGAAGCATATGTTAATATTAATAAAAAGTCAATAAAAATAACTTAGCGCTTATGGGGCCGGCACCGGCTGGGGCGCCATATATATCCCGCGCATCGGACAAGAGGTGATCGTGGATTTTTTGGAAGGCGATCCGGATCGTCCCATCGTCATCGGCTCCGTGTATCACGCCACCAACAAGCCGCCCTATGACCTGCCGGCCGAACAAACCAAAAGTGCGCTGAAGACCCTGTCAACCCCGGACGGCGGCGGCTTCAATGAGATCCGCTTCGAGGATAAAAAAGGGGAGGAGCAGCTGTTTATCCACGCTGAGAAAAACCAGGATGTGCGCGTTAAAAACGACTGTTTCGAGTGGATCGGCAACAACCGGCACTTGATCGTCAAAACGGACCAGAAAGAGCATGTCGAAAACAATCGCCTTGAAAAGGTCGGCGCGGATCACATGGAAGAGATCGGCAAAGACCGCCACCTCAAAGTCAAGGGCAAGGAAGCCAAAGCGGTCGATGACAGCCATTCTTTTTCCGTCAAGGGTGACGTGATCGAGGTCTTCAAGGCCAATCACTCCGAGCAGGTCACCAACGACTATTACCTCAAGGGCGACAACATCGTCATCGAGGCCATGACCAACGTCACCGTCAAGGTGGGCCAGTCTTACGTCGCCATCGAGTCCGGCGGCATCAAGATCGGGACCACCGGCCAGATCGTACTCGAGGCCACCAATACGGTCGGCATCAAGGGCACGGCCGGCGTCACGGTCGAATCACCCGCCCAGGCGACCCTCAAGTCGGCCAATACCACCGTCAAGGGCGATGCCATGACGACTGTCCAGGGTGGGTTGGTGAAGATAAACTAATTTTAGGTTCAGAGGTTCAAAGGTTAAAGGCTAAAGGTTCTGGGTTCAGAGGTTCAGGGTTCAAGGTGAAAGGTCAAAAAGATCGAACATCGAAAGTCCAACATCGAACATCGAATGATTGTATTCTGAAATTTAAAAGATAGAGCGACCTGTCGGGTCGTAGCCGAAGGCGAAGCCTGAAGCGATACATTAATTTTAGTCATTTTAGTTCAATTTAGGCAATTTAGTCATTTTTCCACTGTAGATAAATCAGGGAGGTAGTATGAATCCCAAATCTGGTAAAGCAGGCAGCGCCGTGGATCCGGCCGCTCCGGAAGATGCTGAAGAAGCGGCGGTAGCTGATCCTGGTGAAGCGGCCAAGGTCGAGGCCAAAAAAGCCAAAGATAAGACCAGCGAATATGATCCGGCGGCGTTCGAGCCGCATAAGCCGACCGAGGAAGACATCGAAGAAAAAAGCTGGATCGAAATCGAACTGGTGGACGAAGAGGACAATCCCGTACCGGGCGAGAAATACAGAATCACCTTGCCCAACGACAAAGTTGCCCAGGGAACCCTTGATAATAAGGGTTTTGCTCGTGTCGAGGGAATCGACCCCGGCACCTGCCAGATTACGTTTCCCAATCTGGACAAAGATGCCTGGGAGAAAGCATGACCCAAATTGAGCTGCGAACGCTCAATTTGGGTGTCCGTTGTTGGTTGTCTGTTGTTTGTTGCAGGAAAACTAAGTACTTTGCTTTGAAAATTAGGTGACATATTTATGTTGAGATCTTTCACCACAGAGCCAAGTAGGAAACAGAGCGGAAACCTACGACACGGTCGGGAAAATGGCATTTATGTCACAGCCGGTCATGCTGACGCCAGTTTGGCAGGTATCTTAAGACGAAAGGCGGAATCCTTTTTGCCCATCGCTGTCTCCCAATGGGCAAAAAAGAAAAACCCTCTGTGACCTCTGTGCCTCCGTGGTGAACAAGTAACTTTTAAATAAATTTGCAGTCAATTAAAATATGAATGGGAGAATAAGCAATGGGAAAACCGGCAGCAAGAGCAACCGATATGCATGTCTGCCCGATGGTAACCCCGGGGTTGCCGCCGATTCCGCACGTCGGCGGACCGATTTTACCGCCGGGCTGCCCCACGGTGCTGATCGGCGGCATGCCGGCGGCACGAGTGGGGGATATGGCCACCTGCGTGGGACCACCGGATTCGATTATTCCGCCGGGCTCGCCGACCGTGCTCATCGGCGGCATGCCGGCCGCCCGCATGGGGGATATGACGGCCCACGGGGGCTCGATTGTGTTGGGCTGCCCGACCGTGCTCATCGGACCGTGAGGATCTTATATAGAAAATTATAATGGGACGCAGATAGGCACAGATTTTCACAGATTCATTATAATTTGGCCCCTGAGAGACAAATATCTGTGTAACCTGTGTTCATTCGTGTCCCGTAAATAAATATAAATAAATAACACCCTTGAATTTCTGCAACGTCTAAGTTGGCAATATGAGCGAGCCATTTCAAATACCGAGCGCATTGGAAATATGTGAAAAATTTCCCTGCAAGCCGGAGGTCAAGGCTTTGGCGGCCGAGTATCCAAAACCATCGGAATTCATCTCCGCACTTCAGCAGGAAAACATGAGTGTCGATGCGGTCCAGGCCCTGGCCCGCTCCATGCCTAAAGACAAGGCTGCGGAATGGGCTTCTGAAAGTGCCAAGATGGCTGGTGAACAAACCGGATTGTCGCCGGAAGAACAAAACGCCCTCGAGGCCACGGATGCCTGGATCGCAAATCCTGATGCGGCCAATTCAGCGGCCGCGGCCGGTGCGGCAGCCAACCTCCCGGCCGAATCTCCCGCGGGTTGGGCGGCCAATGGGGCCGCTTTCGCCGATGGAGTGGAGGTGCCCGAAGAGGCAACCATACCCGAAGCCGGGGATGATCTGACAAGCCATTTCTCGGCCAGTTCGGTCATGCTGTCCGCAGCCAAAATGTCGCCCGAGGGTATCCCAGAACCGGAGATGCCCGAAATGCCTGAGATGCCGGCATTGAATGCAGATATCCCGACTGACGATTTAGTAGCAGAAAGCCTGGATCAACTAATGGAGACACCAGAAACTCCCGAAATGACACCAAAGGAACAAGCCCAAGCAGCCAAGTTCCTGGATCCTTTCATTGACCTGGGGATCAAGTTGGCCCAAACCGTTCCGGGCTGGCTTTAATGAATTTATTCACCGCCAGGCGCGGAGATTGCAGAGTCTTATGGCCTCATTTCCAGAATTTGGTCTATATCATTAATATTATTGATCAGTACAACCTTTGAACCTTGAACCCTGAACCTGGAACCGATCAGTTCAATTAAATGTCGAAGGAGATTTGCCTTGAAAAGATTCCTTCACAAGGGTTTACAAAATATAGAAATACTGAAGGCACAGGAAAGAAACCCGGAAGACAATTTAAAGCCATTTCGGGACAGACTTTCGGCACTGGAATACTTACGTCCATTCGGGCGTGATTCTTTGAGCATGATGAGCATCCGAAGAATCCTTGCGGAAAATTCCTTTAACGGAGAATTCGCCCGATTAAGCGATCATCAGATACTCGAGCTGCTTGCTGACAGACTGGCGTCTGGCCAATTCAGAATATTGGAACTGCCATTTGAAATGCCGGTCTGGAGCCCAGTCGAGCCCGAGGTTGAGGAAGAAGCTGCCGAGCCCGCAGCCGCAGTGACTCTGGAAACCGCCTGGATCAGATTCGAAGTCGTCCACGACGTGACAGGAGAACCGATTCCCGATGTGAAACTGAAAATTAAAATGCCTGACAGTACCGAAAAAGATTCAACCACAGGAAATGATGGCACAATCGAATTTAGAGGAATTGATCCCGGGAGTTGTGAATTCGCAAGTAATATCAAGGATGCCAAGCTCGAAAATACGCTAGTTTTTGTGGCCATGGGTAAGCAAGCCGCTAAAGTAAAAAATCAAAACGCTGGTGATCAATCATTAGAATCAGGTGACGCGAGGAATGAGGACAGTACTAAATTTGTTAGTCAAAGCTCCGGGAACCGCTTTCTTGCGCTGGTCGAGCAGCACAAAGTCAAAAAAGGCGAAAGTCTTGACAGCATCGCCAAGGCGAGCGATCTAACCTGGAAACAACTGGCCCGGTTCAACTGGGGGAGCGACGATCCCGAAGAAATTAACGAGTTCTTACGACGCCGGGTCGGTTGCACTAAAAAAACTGCCGACGGCTACAACTACATCTTTGACGATACGGACGATCCGGGAATCCTGGACATTCCCAAGCCATGGGTGAAGTCTGGCCTTTCCACCAGTCAGACCCACGTCATTCGTGTTCGACAGGCATTGCCGATCTATCTCGTGCTCGAAAACGATGAGGGTATGCCGATTCCCGAGGCCGCCTACAATTTGATCTATGAATCCGGCGAGTCCGTCACCGGCACCCTGGGTCGAGCCGGCATCGCAAGGATAAACGAACCGGCTGAGCCAACATTCGAGGTTGAATATCCAGACGAGGACGACGTGCTGGCGAAGGCAATCGCAGGTTCGTTGCGCAGAAGTTTCGACGAGCGTGAAACCGGCCCGGCCTTCTGGCTCTTCGAACACGGCCAGGAAATGGTCGAACGGGTAATCGATGCCTACGACGAATACTTTAATGACTATAGCGGTTCCGGTCTTATTGAAGACCTCTACCTAGAAATTACCGACCCGCAAGCAGTGCTGATTTTAGAAGCGCTTATGACCTTCAACGGGATACCGGCCCGCTCCGGACTCACCAGCGCACGGTCGCAGCAGCAAGAAGATCCGGCCAAGGCCCAACCCTTAAAGGAGGAGCTCTGACATGGCCGAGCCGCTCTACCGCATCGTGCGAAGCCCCGACTTCGATTTCATCACTAAGGATGCAGAGATCACGTACTCGTGCGTTGGGACACGAACAAAGACGATGTTCTCTAACGGTCGCCAGGGACCGGCCGAGAGCGTTCGTTGGTACCGCAGGGGCGAGCGGGCAATCGGATGGTGGGATCGGCGCGAAAGGGACCTGGGCTTCGGCTGGGACAAGGTTCACAAGTTCGAGAGCCTGGATCCCGGCCGTTACATTATCTTCGCCATCGTTAAGGGCGGTATGGCGGGGGAAGGTTACGCCGTGGGCCCCGTATACCAGGAAGTCGCGACTGACCATACGGTTGAGGTGTGGCTCACTAGAGATATAAAGGAGGCTCATAAGAACCAGCTCGCTGATCCGAATAAAGCGCTCGAGACCATTGACAAGCACATCGAAAATTTAAACAAAATCGCAATGGACGCCCGCTACCCCCTGAACAAGGAGCAGTGGGAGCAGCATAAGAAAACCGTCGAGAAATGGCAGGACCATCGTTCCAAAGTTAAGGCGCGGCTGGCGTCAACCGATGGGAGACGTAGTGACCGTAAACCGATCTACGCGGTCCATATCGATTACAAGACCCAGGCGAGAAAGCAGCTTAATTTCTTCCTGGTCAAGATGAATGTCGTGAACGGTCGCGAGTTCTGGAAACTAGTCGATTGGACCAATCCCTCAGAGCGCAGCCAGTCGAGCGAGAGTGACGGCGATGGAATGGGAACTAAAGAGGCGATTGAGGACGTTTTCGACGAGTGGGACTGGTGGAGGGGGCGCTACCCGCCCGGCAAGATCAAGTTTGAGATCCCAAAGGAGGTGTGCGGCAAGGTCATCCCCAAGACGCTTGAAACCGATGGCAAGACCACGTGGGACAGTTTGATCGGCTGGCTCCAGATTGGTGCTATGGCGGCAGCCGGGGTCGCGACTTTAGTAGCTCCTATTCCGGGATCGCGGGCTGCGTCCATAGCAATCTGGAGCACGATCTTCTCTACTGCTACGGGAGTGGCGTCGGAAGTAATCGCTATGGGGCAGCGCCGTGCGGAAGGAATCTACAACGCCCGGGAAGACACCTACAGCGCGCTGTCGATCGTAGGAGATCTGTTTACGGCTGGCGCAGCGCGCTGGTTGCGCGGTGCCCGCGTCGCGCTTAAGAGCGACAAAGGGGTCAAAGCCGGGACGTACGTTTTCATTGGTTCCGTCACAGGCGCAGCTGGTACAGACGTGGCGCGCGGCGTCCTGATCCTTGAAGACAAGATGAAGGAGTATGACGAAATAATGAACGACCAGACGTTACTGCCGGAGGAACGGGCCCAGCGTCTGCAGAACGTGTTTCGCACTCTAGCTCTCAACGGGGCAATGATCTACATCGGCGTTAAGGGTGCGAAGGGGGATATGACGACCATCGCAAACAAGCGCGGCCACTCGAAGCTCAAGGGCTCGACGGGGATTGCCGATGACAGCGCCGACTTGAGGCGTCTCTCCAAAGAAGGCGGCGAACCAATCGACACAACAAAGAAGCAGAGAACCAAGGGTCAAGCCGACCACCCCGAAACCCGAAGAACAGTCACGACACAAAAACGTGCCTCCACGCGAGATCAGGAGGGGCCCTCTGGCAAGGTCGGCAGGGTCGTACGCACTGGCGAGAAATTGACAAACGGCATACCAATAGACGATCTTAAAAAGGGTAAGATTCTGGTTTTAGGACTTTACGGAGGTGATGTCAGAGACATCCCGCTAGAGCAGTGGATTAAAAGAGCAGGCAATTCAGAGGCCAAACTTGTGACAAATTATTCCAACCCATTGAAGGCGAGAAATTTTCCTGAAAACGTACAGCAGAAATTTCGACAGCTGTACGAGGAACCAGCTGCGGGCTTCTATCAAGGGGCGCCTGAATTGAGTGTCAACACAATCAAATGGGTGAGGAAGCTAGAACCCGATCGGAAGATTTTCTTAGATTTAAATGGCGTCAACGTAAAAGAAGCATTGACACCCGGCTCAGCCAACTATAACAAAGTCACGTCTCATGAACTTCGGTACATTAAGGAGAATTGGGAAGAGATGAGTGATGCAGTCGTTTTCTACGAAAATGGAAAGAAAGTGTCTCGGCCATGGTAAACGTCATAAAATTAAATTCAAAAGCTGGGGCAATCCGTCTGGTTAATGATAGGGGCTATTGTCAAATTGAGCTGGATGTAGATGAAAGGGAAACCAAAGAATTAGGCGGAACACCTCTTGAAGATATCGCCAATAGCTTGCTTGAATTTCTAGAAGGTGCACGAGAAGAATCTCTCAATCGCCATGATGATGGATTTGAGTGGATGTCTTTGCATACTACATCCGATCCTATGCATTTTTTCTTTGGCAGAAGAAATGATTATCAATGGACCATCAAGATCTGGAATGGTGAGGCTGTCGAAAAGGCAGGCGAGATACAACTTGATCCCGAAGAGGGTGCGGCTTGGTGCTACGAGTTGAGGAGCTATCTACCAACATTGATGCGTCAGAAAGATTTTCACCACTTCCGGCTTGCAGCAAAATCCAATGATCTGATAATCATCGTATGCGGTGCCAATGCGGCAAGTGGCGCTTATATTGGCCGAGCGGATTGTCGTGTTCGCCCACCTAATCTTATAGCGCCGACTCGGAAGATCGCGCCCAACGAAGGCCTTGTCGCGCTTGACCCCGGAGACATGAAGTTACTGAACATACTGGAGCATATGAAGCCCCGAAGAAGCTATGAAGAATATGCCGCAGAGATACAAGCGCAAGGTTTTTCGATCAGCAATGAAGCTGACGGATTTGTAGTCAGAGATGCCAGCTTCAATACATTTCATGGAGATTACAAGCTTCACGGCCTGTACACGAGCGAGGGAGCAAATGCTTATACATCCAAATCAGGCGAAGCGATCCGTCGCGATTTGAACCGTCGCCTCGGTGGTGATTTGATCCGAACGGGCCCACACGATGTCTGGCAATACAGAAACGATCGAAAAGTAGCTGGTGTTCTGTTCGGACCTCAGCCGCCTGCCATCGCTTTTTTACCAGATGGAGTTGCGCTTAATCTCACCGATGATTCTCATATGCAGCAAACTTATGAATGGCTTGGCATCGACTGGGATTCAATTTATCCTTCTGCTGTAATAGCCACTAATGAACAAGGTGACACCAGATGATAACGTCCCTCTCAAAAGACGACAGGGACCGTTTACTAGGTTCCTACAATGAGGCTATCAAATCTTACAAGCAAGCAGCAACGCAATTTGATTTGAAGCCTGATGACGGTGAGTCGCACGATTCCAACGACGATTTCATGGAAAATCAACTCGTTGCGGCTCGGAAGGCAGAACTGGGATATTACGATGCGTTGGAACGGACACCAGTTGCAAAATGCCCATTCTGCGACCGAGTATTGCGACGGACAATTGATCCTTTCGATTTTAAAGGACACTGGTGGCGAAGTGATGCAACTCCGCCAGAAGCTCCATCTTGCCCCCATTTTTGTTGTCTGGCAGGGGCTGTGAATTTCAATGGCATAGAACCCCGAGCCGGAGATTTTGAAGTTCACTCAGGTCCGGAGGTGCCCTATGTGATCCCCAGACTGCTTGAGTACAAAGGTGTTGTTGCGGTTATCTCACAGATTGAGATGGAAAACGGCTACACAGCCTATCCGACCGCCTACTTTGCAAAACGCCGACCTCAGCCTGAGTTGTTAACTGCTGATTGGGCACGAACCATTTTCGTCTACACAACACAATTGGGGATTAGTGGCTGGAGAATACCGAACGACGAGTGGGATTTTGAACTCAGGCCTTGGCTCGAAGCCGGCAAAGTCCGCTGGTGTGAACCGGGCTCGGATAATACCGTTTTGAGCCGCAATTCGCCTGATAGCTGCCCATATCTGGATCTTCCCGGCAAACAACAAAGAATAGTTGTTAAAGGAAATAGCTCATGGTCGATCGGTCTTCCCAGTGGAGAACCCCTTTTTTCTATTGTTTAATACTTTTCCCAATGGAAAATTCCTCATAGACCGGACGGACATACCGGGGACTTTCACCCCATGAAATTCACGCTCATGCTGGGCCGACACCAGGCGCCTCAATGGACAGCAGTTCCGCTGCGCTCCAATGCCGATGCTGAGCGTGATTAAGCGGTATGGCAAAAAGTAAATTACGAGGGAACGAAGTTACCAAATCAGAATATAATTGAACGTAATTTCAATGCAATATTTAAATTTCGCTATTATTATGGCAAAGACCCATTAGCGCGAAGCGCTTACTACTAAAGGCGGAGAAAGCGTGGAAAATCCCAACGAGTTGACAATACCTGCTGTCGAAGAGCCACAACCCGAATACATTCCAGATGAGTCGAGTACAAAGGGCTCCGAATCAGATCCCAGAGTTGCCTGGCGCAAGCAGGTAGAGTCTTCGCGATTGTCTGCTCCCATTGGAGCGGGTGAGCATGTAGTAGAACAGGGCGAGTGCTTCTCCAACATCGGGTTCAGAGCCGGCTTCTTTTGGGAGACATTATGGAATTATCCCGAAAACGAGGTCCTGAAGGAGCTCCGCGGAGATCCCTATCTGCTTCAACCGGGTGACCGAGTCATCTTGCCGGAGCTGCGGTCCAAGACCGAGACAGGCGATACGGAGATGAAGCACCGATATCGGCGCAAAGGCGTACCTGAGTTTCTGCGACTAAAACTCTGCGAGGAGGATGGCAATCCACGTTCTGATCTCGAATTCGAGCTGCAAATCGATGGTAGGTACTATTCCGGAAGAAGCGATGCAGATGGTCAGATCGAGGTACCAATTTCACCGAACGCTGTCGGGGCTATCTTGATAGTTCGGGATGCGGGAACAGTAGAGCGGTACCCTCTGCAGCTTGGCTACATCAATCCGATTTCGACCGACAATGGTGTGCAGGCGAGGCTGAACAATCTTGGCTTCGAATGCGGGAGCATGGACGGAAAGCTGGGACCTCGCACGCATAATGCCCTCGAACAATTCCAAGAGCAGAACGGTCTGAAAGTAACAGGAGAGATCGACCACTCAACGCGAGAAAAGATCAAGGAAATTCACGGGTTTTAATCATGGGAAATCAAAAGCCAACAGGCAAAACGGCGTCGAAGCGTATCAAGCGAGGACGTCGAAACACGAATCCCATCCGCCGCCGCCGTGAAACTGTCTTCTACTGGTACGATAAACTCTTGAGGGATCATGAGCTCGTTCCCGCCAATGCCGCCCCACCTATATCGACAGCCAAATACGAAGAGGCATATGCTCAGAAAGGCGTTGCGGCCTCGGCCTCTGCTCTCCTAACCGCTGAACGAATTTTCTATCTTCCGACGCTTGACGCGACGACACCGATTGCTGAAGGCCCGCCTCCCGCCGACTGGCATGGTTACCACTCTGGCAAGCACGGGGTGTGGGAACGTTTCCAGAACGTGAAGGGTGAGCAAGTCAACATGGGTGAACTTTTCTATAACGAAAGGTATCGCTGGGTAACCGAGGAGTTTCGCGAGGGCCCCAATAAGCTCAAGTATGTAACGGAAGCGGAATTCAAGAAATGGCTAAACAAGGCGTACGAGGATGCACCAAAAAGAACTCTCAACATGCGGGGGTGGTTCGAGAGCGATAAGTTCACGAAAGACATTGCCAAAATTTTCAAACAGCGAGGCAACCAACCGAGTTCAACGATTTGGCAAGGCCGTTACATGTATCGTGACGGGACACTCGGAAATCTGCAGACGAACGTCGACTTCCGCTTCAAAGGACACAACTGGCGCGTCGCCATCGACGCAAAGACCGGCCGCGTGCTGAACATGTTTCGTATTGATCCGAATCCTAAATTCGGACCGATGCGGTTCGCCGAGATCGTTGTGAAGTGGAAAGGGGCGATTACGGAAGTAGAGACTCACAAAGCACCAAATAGCACGATCACCGTCGAAATTTCAGCCACATGGCGCGGATTGTTTCTTCAGGGTTTGAAAACCGGGGCTTTGGCCAGCGGACTCGTTGCAGGATTCCTCGGTGCAATAAGTGGTTTTAAGAAAGAGGGAATTCCGGGTGCGTTGAAAGGACTTGCCATCGGGGCTCTGGTTGGCGGGGCCATAGGAGGAACGGTCGGCGGCGTAGTCGCTTTGCTCAATCGCATTTGGCCTTGGGTTGGCAGAGTGGCCAACGTAGTTGGGTTTGTTACCATTGTTATCGCCATAGTGTTCGACTCATCGGAAACCTCACTGGATCCACCGGAATTCGGCGGGAACACAAAAAAGGATAAGGATGGGAATGTCTGGGGATATCGCAACATTAAGAAGGAGGGCACGTGGTTCCCTAAATATACTCCAAGAGGGGTGAGGATATGGTGTACCGATAAAACAGTACTTGATTTTGGACATGAAACTGGTTGGCAGAGCTCCTATAGAAGAACTCCGATTACCGTGTTTTCTACACAAAAATACATAAAATGGCTAAGCGTACGAACGCCTGAAGGTAGTACCATGTGGTGGTGGCAGGAACAAAAAACCAAAGAAGAACACATTCTTGTATTCGAGGATAACGCCGCAATGGACTACGCACTCAAGCGATATGTAGAAGAAAGTTCGTTCCGATTTGTGCCAACAAAGAACTAGATGGCGTATTTTTTCTGCAGCATTGCAGTGGTTTGCTCAAGGGTAATGAATTATTTATATTAGGCGGTCACTGGTATCTACTTTTCTGTAAAAGAGAAGATAGGAAGGGCTCATGGAGGACGAAAAGGATCTTGCATTTCAGTTAAGAACTGCAATTCAGAACATTGATTATTCTCGCGTCGACTCAGGTATAAGTATTCTGCTAATCTACACTCTAACAGGTGAAAGTATTTGTGTATTTCGATCTTTCGAATTTATAGGCATGTATTTTATCCCGCATTGCCCCGACCTTATATACGAATCTGCTGGATTGAATAATGGGGAGCGCAAAGCACTAGTGCGGCACCTTGAATCCCAAGAACGAAGACGCGAGGAATTGACCTCGCGGATGAATCATGAGTCTCATTCAATCATTGCAAAGGTTCGGAGAAATCTGGATATATGCACGGTAGAGGAGCTTTATAAAGCAGGGACATTCCTAGATGTGTTGGATCGTGGACCGGAAGCGCTGGAGTGTTACGAAGCCTTACTAGAGAGGAACGGAGATCATGCTGGAGCCCTTTTTCATGCTGGCGCGCTTTACTTCGCAATGGGAAACTATGACTCAGCGTTCGATTTCATTGGAAGGGCTCTGCCTCTCAGGCTCTGCGTTGAGCAGCGTATTGACGCACTTAACTATTTAGCTCTTATTTACCAAAAAAGGGGAGAGGCAGATAAAGCCGAGGCCTGCTTGCTTCGGGGCTTAGAAGAAAGGGACGAAAGTGCCGTTTGTTTAAATAGTCTTGCCAGCTTGTATATGCGAAAAGGAAATCACAACGCTGCGTATAATTATTATAAAAGGACTATAAAAGCAGTAACGATAGAAAGTGTGAAAATGGATGTGCTCAGAGACGCTGTTTATAACATAGCGACCTTGTTAATTTGTAAGAAAAATAAGCCCTCAGAAGCTCTTTCAATTCTCACGAATCATGCTGAATATGATCCGCTTATTTTTGCGTCGAACAGAAAGTTTTCTAAATTGTTTGAGCGAGCTTATAATTTGTCTACGGCAACGGTAAAAGCGGATGCTGCTTATAAAGAATTGAATATATTCTGGGAAGGTGAGAAAGGAAAATCGTTAAAGGAAAAGTTAACACGCTTTCTAAAACGGCACTTCATCGGATAATAGCAGAACCATTATAAATAGCGGGGCTGGGGTTGATCCGCGCGATGTAATTGCCATTGCTTATTGAAAGGATAAAGAAGGGATCTGAGACGGTTTTAATTGACTTGTTTTTCCCCGAAACTGACCTATTAAGAGAACCGAAGAATAATGACTCGTGCAAAAATAATCAGAAATGACGAATTCTGGAGGGGTTCTTATGTTTCTACCGGCATGAAATTTAGCCGCTATTTAAGACAATATACAATACCAGAGTTATAGAAAAAACGTGACCTGCAAATTGCTCCCAATATCTAAACCGCCACGTAAGACAAGTAGATGGAGGCAGACGTTATCTGAATTTTTATTCAGTTATTTTATAGCCTGATGATGCTGGACAGGGCCAAAAGTGGACGGATACTTTCGGAGAGTGTTGTGAGAGGTAACAAAAATGACCTGAAAGACACTATTGCCTATATCGGCTATTCGCGCTCAGCCTTTATAACATTATTTTCCCAGAGATTCCGGAGCATTATCCGGATGAAACCATGGCCTTAGTTTGGGGTCTGTAGGCAAAAAAGACGCCTAAAACGGCCAAATTTTAAATTCAGCATTAATAATATCAGTTACTTAGACGATTTCGATTTTTCCCGAACCCCAAAACCTGTAGGCACACGATTTGTGAATTTATTGTTGACAGAACAATAAATACACGCTATTGGTGTAAGCAATCATGTATTTGCGAACCACCAAAAGAAAAAACAAGGATGGCAGCGTTGTCGAGTACTATCAACTCGCTCACAATGAACGCCATCCAGATACCGGTAACCCGGCTGCGCGGATCATCCACAGCTTCGGTCGCGCTGATAAACTTGATAGAGACCAACTGGCTCGGCTGTGCAATTCCATTGCCCGGGTTTGCGGGCTGAAAGTCATTGATCCTATTGATGACTCTGATCATACACAGCCAAAAGACTCGCTTGGTCTTTCTGAAGACTTAAAGCTAATCAACACCCTTGCCTTGGGCTGTGTGCTAGTCATTGAAGCCCTGTGGAAGCGGTTGGGCATCGGCAAAGAGCTGCGTGATATCTGCAAAGCCAAAAAGATTAAGGTTCCCTATGAACGGGCTCTTTTAGCGATGGTTGCCAATCGGCTCTGCGAACCCGAATCCAAGCTCGGTGTCTGGGACCGGTGGCTATCTAAAGTTTATCTTCCTTCATGCGAATCGCTGAAGCTGGAGCAAATGTATGAAGCCATGGACCTGCTTTATGACCATCGTGAGCAAATTGAAAAAAATATATTTTTTCATACGGCCCATTTGTTTAACCTGAAAGTGGATCTGATCTTTTACGATACCACCACCGCCTCTTTCTCAATTGATTATGAAGATGAGGATTTCGATGAACCCGGCGCTGGTCTTCGTAAATTTGGTAAATCTAAAGAAAATACCTGGAGTCCTCAGGTGGTTGTAGCACTGGCTGTCACCCGTGAAGGCCTGCCGGTGCGTTGCTGGGTGTTTCCCGGAAACACAACCGATTCGACTACCGTTGCCCAAGTGCGTTCAGATCTGCGCGGCTGGTCTCTGGGCCGCGCTTTATTTGTAGCTGATGCCGGCATGAACTCGGAAGACAACCGTGATGAACTTGGACGAGCCTGTGGTAAATATCTGTTGGCCAGTCGCATGGCCAGTGTTGCTGAAATCAAACGCGACGTGTTGTCCAAAAGAGGACGCTACACGGTGATCAAAGACAACTTGCAAGCCAAAGAGGTGATTATCGGCGATGGCGAGATGCGCAAACGCTATATCCTGTGCTTTAATCCCAAAGAAGCCAAGCGGCAGCGAAAACATCGTGCGAAGGTAGTTGAGATTTTAGAAAAGGAACTTGCCAGACATCCAAACAAAAAGGCAACGGCCCAATGGGCAACCGATCTTCTCGCATCGCAACGCTACAAACGATATCTAACAATATCAAAGAGCAATAATATCCGCATTGATCGCGCTAAAGTGCGCAAAGCACAAAAATATGACGACAAATGGGTATTGGAAACCAACGATGACACCATCAGCATGCAAGACGCGGCCAGCGGCTATAAGGGGCTGATGATTATCGAATGTTGTTTTCGCTCCCTAAAACGTACGCAGATTAAAATGTGTCCGATGTTCCACTGGGTTCCTCGTCGGATTGAAACCCATGTAAGGATTTGTGTGCTGGCATTGCTCATCGAGCGGGTTGCTGAGATTGCCTGCCAACAACCTTGGTCTCAGATTCGGCGCCAGCTGCAGACGCTTCAGGTGACAGAATTTTTAACATTAAAACATCGTTTTTTTCGACGAAATGAATTGACCCCTGAAGTGTCTCAGATGCTCAAAACCCTTGATGTGCCTGCACCTAAGGACATTTTGGCGATCGAAAATATAGGACAAATCCAAAAAATCGGGTAGGCACACGCTGAATTTTATTCATTCGGGCAAATGCACCGCTGGTGCGGCTTTGCGTCGATTCGTTAACTTACAGATCCCAAACCCGAGCATGGGTTGCAGCAACGCTTTCGAGGCAGTCACCTGTTCTAACAAGATTTTGCTTTCACCCTTGGGACTGCGGAACCCAGTATCTTTGCGATTGGCTATCTCCCTTTGCTCCTGATTTTAAAATCCAAATCTGATCTATAGGTTAGCCTCAGGGACGGACTTAATATTCCTTTAGGATAGATATTTCAAACTCACTTTGTAAGTCTACGGGATAATCGGCTGCGATCATATAGCCTCCTAATTAGTGTTCGAACGGGTATCCAGAACTCTTTGATATTGCTGATTAATATCGCATAAAAGGAAAACGAAGATTTTCCAGTTTAATGCATTTTTTACTTGCATTAAAAACTCGTAAACGGTAGTTATCTT
>Ga0209678_1000382_pt1 | contig 15448 bp, 18 predicted proteins | sample WorMetilvaeELBA1_FD_187404 | JGI IMG/M metagenome (GOLD analysis project Ga0209678, IMG submission 187404) | Marine gutless worms symbiont microbial communities from Max Planck institute for Marine Microbiology, Germany - Olavius ilvae ELBA.1... ...
CGAGCTCTCAAACAATTATGCGATGTCATGAATCAGGAGTCATACGTCTACCCCGGCACCCGAATGAAATTGGTATTTGCCGCGCAATAAGTTGCAATTGAAATTACGCGAGGTCAGGAGCCCTGAATTTTGGTTTACGCTTCGATTTCGGTTTCCGCCAATACCAGAAAAGTTCCGGTAGGATCCTTTAAGGGCTGGACTGACATAGATATCCTTTTTTTCTCTTGCTGATTTTTACGAATGTAAAGCCTGTAATACCGGGGAACCGCAGGATCTCCTGCAGCCCTTCTTTTTGCAAAAGAAATGACGGATTCCATTGAATCGGGATGAGCAATTTGTTCGATGCCGATTCCAACTAAATCATTTTGGGGAATCCCACATAGTTCGGCAAATTCGGTATTTGCGCCCCAGATATACAAATCCTTATAAACTGCCGCCGGCATGTCGATTTGGTGAATAAAATTAATCCTGGCAAAGTAGTTTTCCTGATAGTATTTGCACGCTTCACATGAATGAGTACATTTCAAAGAGCTGCCCCCTCTGAGTGTGAAGCAGGTATCGATATGGTTTTTATAGACGAAACAGGTATTGCAATTTTGTGCGTGATCATTTGCGTGCCAAAATTGCCAGCAATTCTCAATCGCCCTGAAGTAAGGTTTTTGAAAATTTTCTGATTTTAATTCTGGGGGGATTTTCTGGCCTATAGATTTGAGAAAATCGCGTAATTCCTCAACCGGAATTGCGTACCTTCTTCCCTTTCGATTCGCGTAAAGCTTTTTGGATCGAACCCAATAGCCGACAGTTGTGCGGTCGACATCACATAAAGCGGCCACCTGTTTAACTGTTAATTCTTTGTTTGTCGTTGACAATTCGGAAGGCTCCTGCAACAAAATTTTACAGAAGATATATCGGGAGGTGTTTAAAAAACTTTAGGAAATAGATGAGTTTGATGAAAAATATTTATCAAACTTAAAAACAGAGGTTATTTCGATGAAAAATCAAGGAAGTATCGGTGATGAAATTAAACCGGATATGGGTACTGCCCTGGCAATAGCTGCAAATTCTACCAGAATAATCGGGAAATAATCCGGTAGCCAGTTAGGGATTAACGGCGCAAACCATTTGGATTTTTATTTACTGATAGTTAAAAATAGTATTGCGGCAGTGAATGGCGTCCTTGACTTTTACTTTGAACTATTCCTCAATTACCCTCGCTCTGAAACCAGTCTGGTTTACCCTGTCAACAATCTCCATTTCGCTCACCTTTGCGGGATCGAAATAGACCTCTCCTTTTTCTTTTGAGTAACTAATCCTTGCTTTTTCCACGCCGTCAAGCCCTTCCAGGGCTTTTCGAATTATCAGCGGTCAGGCCGCTCAGGTCATACCTTCGATTTGGAGAATGACTTTCTCTGCGGCGGCATAACCGGGTGCGGAAATCATCCACGGCGTGAAAGCCAGTGTCAGAATGAGCAAAGAGATTGATATTTTTTTCATTATTTAATTCCTTTGACAGATAATATCAGCGATGTTTGGTGGGCCCAGCCCACCCTACGATAAGGTATCTTCGCAACGTTAGGTAGTTGCGATGAAGGCAGTAATAGTCTGAGATTAGTTGACTGAGGGGCATCCCGGATCGTTGAACCCTGAACCGCGAAACTTAGATTTAACACTATCCTTCAAATAGCGGAGCGATAAATTCAGGAAATACATTGAAAACAACTGACAGAACAACCAGGATTGTTGCGAATATCAGAATTGTCAGGTTCAATTTTTTTGATCGCATTGGGCATCCACAAGCTGCGCTCTTTTTCTTTTCCCGAAAATATAAAAAATACCCGAAACTAACCCCAACGACACCGACAGGGATGAAAATATTGCTGTATTTCATGGTGGTCATCATGAATGTTCCGCTTCCTACTCCAAGCAAAACCACCGCCAATGGCAACACACAGCATGAAGATGCAACGAATGCAGAGGCCAGGCTGACCAGTCCGGATTTTACGTCAGGAATTCGCATTTTAAATATCCTTAATAATGTCCTTTGGTTCTAAAGATGAAAATAATCAAGATTAAGGGATAGGCAATGATTATTTCTAGAAACCTTGACATGTACCAAAGTACAGACTCTATATTGAATAGTGAAGGGGAGCGTCATGAAAGCTTTTGATCTAATCTTCATCGGCGGGGGCGCCGGCGCTTTCTTTTAAGAAAGACATATCCGGCTTGAGTTGCTGTATCTAGACGGTGACTTTTCAATGATCCTCAAAGACTATAGTTTGGATTAATAATCAACAGCGGATTCTTATTTATCCCCAAAATCGGTACTCCGGGTATTTTCCTGGAAAAGAATCGGACCTCACCAAAAGCTTTTTGCATTAATAATTTTACCTTGACAATAAATACATAAATATATATTTATGTATTTATTATATAATGGTAATTTATACAGCTATACTCGGATATTCACATATACGCATCCCGAATGCAGTCTAGGGAAAAGAATTCAACTTTGAACCCTGAACTATAGAACCCCTGGGACGCCTGTATAAGACTGTGCCAATAACGGAAGACCCAGATGAAATGATTGCAGCGGCATCGGTTAAAAAAAATGGAGGCTTGCGTGTCGCATAACCAACCCCCAAAATCCAGTAATGTGGACGGAGATTTCAAGATCCTGGCCTTTGTGGCCAAAGCCTTGTCCGATGAAAACCGCCTGCGGATCCTATTAAGCGTCAGCGATGGGAAAAAATCGGTTTCAAGTGTTGTCGAAGAATTAGAACTTTCGCAGCCGCTTGTCTCCCACCATCTCAGAGAGCTAAAACGCAGCTTGCTGGTGACGGTGGAGCGCAGCGGCCCCTTCATCTACTATGAAATCGCTGATGCGAGATTGTTAAAGGTTCTTGAAGAGTTGAAAGTGATTGCAAGCGATCTGCTGGCAAATCGAACCACCTTTTAAAGCCAATATCCGGGCAAAAAAATAGAAGGAGCGTGTCCGCATGAGTAAAATCAAACAACTGGTTGAAAGTATGGAGCCGGATAAAGCAGCTTCCGAGATAGCCATGGTAATGAAAAATCTTTTTCCTCTGCTGAGTGAGGAAGTAAGCCTCAAATTTGTAGCCGGCGTGGCCGGGGATTCCTCAGGGGATAAGTTGACTAGAAAGAGGGAGGGAAATATAAAAAATAAAAAGAAAATCTACGAAATAAGCAAAAGGAAATGTCCAGGATTGGTGCGATTATATGGAACATGGCAAAAATTATCCAAACAAGGAGGTTGAGCATGGGTGAAATTGAAGAAAAAGAAATTTTGTTGGATATTCCAAAATTAAACTGACCATCCTGAGAGACGCTTGTCTCAGCGGCCCTGGACGGGATCGCAGGAGTTGTATCCTATGAAGTCAAAGCGATGAAACGTGAGGCACGGATAAAATACAAGCCAAAACAAATCAACGAAAACCAATTGATGGATGAATTGAAAAAAAGGACACGTTACCGGAGTATGTCAATAAAAGATAGTTGAAAACGAGATCGCCAACGGGGTTTGACCGCCATTTGCAAATGCCCGTCAGGTCGAAGAGAAAAATTTCGATCATTTACGTCGGCACTCGTATTCAGGATCGGCACAGCAAGAACTAAAATTTTTTATATATCAGCGACCAGCAGCACCTGCTCTGATTAGGGCCCCTTCCAGGAATCTTCCTCATACCCCAAATTTGCTGGTGGTCGCTGATATGGGAAAGGAGTATGCAATGTCTTCCCAGGTAAGCGCCCAGGACCGGGAAAAGATAAATGCCGGCATTCGAGAAAAGTACAACCAGGTAGCCGTAACGCCGGATGGTCATTTTAAATATCCTACGGGACGAGATGGGCTTAAAGGTTTACATTATAATAATAAACTCATTGCGAATTTGCCGGACGCGGTGAGTGATTCCTTTTGTGGGGTGGGAAACCCTTTTTCCCTGGGGAAAATAAGTCAAGGCGAGCAGATTCTGGATATCGGCTGTGGGGCAGGCGTTGATGCAATTTTGGCTGCGTTAAGCACCGGACCTAAAGGTTCGGTCGTCGGGGTGGACATCGTGCCTGAGATGATTGCCCGAGCTGAAAGCAACCGCCAAATGATGGATCTTGATAATGTCGGCTTCCAAAATGTATCAAGTGAGAAGCTGCCTTTTTCAGATGATACTTTCGACGTGGTGATCTCAAACGGAGTGATAAATCTAATACCTGATAAAGCGGCTGCCATGTCAGAAATATTAAGGGTTTTAAAACCTGCAGGACGTTTGATGGTAGCAGATCAGATCGCGGCAGGAAGCGTTCAAAATGACTTAAAAGCGCGCCTGGCTAACTGGTTCCAATGAGAGGGCGGGACGATACCGGGAAAGGATTTCCTGGCTTTGTTGGAGAAAGTCGGATTTGAAAAAGCAGTGCTTGTTGGCGAAACCGGTTTTAACAGCACCTCAAAAACAAAAGGTATTTTGTTACGGGCCCAAAAGCCCGCAAACGAACTATCGAAACAAGAATCTACAGATGATACAAATCATGGCGAGGAAAAGGTGTATGATACTCTGGAGAAAAGAACAAGACCCTCAATAGAAGCGGTAGTTGAGAAAGCCTATGAACTAGGGAGTGAGAAGGCGAAAATAATCGATACCAGCAAAGAAACCTATGGTCGATGGAATTATTTTGCTTTGGTTTTGATCGAATAACTACACTCAATTTTTATTCAGAATTTCAAAAAGATAACTCTTCAACTAATCAATCAGCCAACAATATCTAAGCTTGTTACTGTTTTTTGTTGACATAGAGGCATTCCTGTTCTAATATTCAATTAATATATTGAATAATAAATTTATAGAACACTTGAGGAGAATTAAATGAGAAATCCAAGCCGCGCATTTAAAGATGCGATTTATGATCAGTTTGCACGAATTGGAAAGGCTGTTTCCAGCCCTAAGCGATTAGAACTTTTAGATATTCTTTGCCAGGGGCCCAGATCGGTTGAGGTTTTAGCCAAAGAGACAAGCCTTACGGTTGCCAACGCCTCGCAACACCTGCAGGTTTTGCGAACCGCTCGTTTGGTGGAAACCGAGAAGGAGGGGTTGTTTGTTATCTATCGGCTTGCCGACCAGGCAGTCTGTGAATTTTTTCACGCCATGCGAGTCCTTGCCGAAAGCCGGTTGGCCGAGGTTGAACAGATCAAGCGCCGGTTTCTGGAAGGCCGAGAGGGGATGGAGCCTGTCGATCGAGAAGCGCTCCTGGGGCTGGTTCGGGACGAAGCGGTGACCGTGTTGGATGTCCGCCCAACAGAGGAGTTCAATGCCGGACACATTTCCGGGGCTATTTCTTTACCGCTCAAGGAATTAGAGCAACATTTATCCGATCTGCCCCGGGACCAGGAAATCGTTGCTTACTGTCGTGGACCTTACTGTGTTCTCTCCATTCAAGCCGTTGAGATCCTTCTTGCCAAGGGTTTCAAGGCTGTGCGCATCGAAGAGGGTATCCAGGATTTTCGAACACTGGGCTTTCCTATCGCTGTGAACGAAGAGGTCTGATACCCAACCCGGCGAAGCCGGAAATGAATATTGAATATTGCAGATTTATGGTTTCGCTTCGCTCTGTCGTTTCATATTAAACCGATAGAATTGCTTAAATATTCAATCTGGCTATGACGTAAATCTTGCGCAAACATGATAGGATTTCAATAACTAGGAATTACCGTCGATGAAAGATTCAAAAAAAGCGCTTTTCGCACTGGTGGCCGTAGCTATCACCCTCGGCTACCTTTGGCAAACAAACCGCGTCGTCATTCCAAAGGAAGCTACCTGGAATGATGTGCTGACCGAAGCCAGGCAGGGCGGTTACCGGATTATCAGCACGGATGAATTATGGGAGCGGTACCAAAAAGATCCCGCTAAGATGCTGCTGGTGGACACCCGGCAGGAATGGGAATACCGGACCGGACACCTCAAAGGTGCCCTTAATTTTCCAATGGAGCCGACCTGGTATTCACGCTGGCGCAATAAAGGAGCTCTTAAAAAATTATTTGGGCCGGACAAGGAGCGATTGCTCGTGTTTTACTGAGCAGGGTTGGCATGAGTCCGCAGTGACTCGGCGGCCCGGGTGGCCGTAGATCTTGGTTATAAAAACGTCTTCCGTGACCCTTTGGGTTATCCTGCATGGCAGGCCAAAGGTCTGCCGGTGAACACTTCCCCGGCAGGTCTCTCTGAAATAGCTTCAGGTTCTGAAACATCCAAATCGCTCCAGGGCTGGGCCATCATTTGGACCCTTCTGGGTATCTTTGCAGGGGGAATCGCCCTTAACCTGACACCCTGTGTCTATCCCTTAATTCCGATTACGGTTTCTTATTTTGGCGGCAAAACCGGCCAGAGCCAGAGAAAGTTGTTGAGTCACGGAGTATGCTACATCGGCGGTTTAGCGGTCACTAATTCCCTGTTGGGTGTAACGGCCGCCCTGACCGGGGGGCTATTGGGGGCGATGCTGCAAAGTCCATTCGTACTGGGTGCGATTGCCGCAATTTTAGTATTTTTTGCCACCAGCCTTTTGGGATTCTGGGAATTGCGGCTGCCCTATTGGCTGACCCAGGCAGCTTCGAAATCCTACTCCGGCTATTTCGGCAGTCTTTTCATGGGGATTACGCTGGGCGTCGTTGCCGCACCCTGCATCGGCCCGTTTGTGCTGGGGTTGCTGACCTGGGTGGCCGGCCTGGGCAATCCCTGGCTCGGATTTCTGATCTTTTTTACATTGAGCATCGGTTTGGGTTTGCCGCTTTTCATCCTGGCCATATTCTCAGGGAAACTGGATAAACTCCCCCGTTCCGGCGAATGGATGATCTGGATTCGCAAACTCATGGGTTGGGTGCTGGTGGGTATGGCCGCATATTTCATCCGGCCGCTTTTGCCTCCGATTGCTGGAATTTCAGTGCTGGCTGCAGCAGCCCTGGCCGCCGGCCTGCATCTGGGTTGGATCGACCGCAGCCAGGCCTCATTTCGGGCTTTTAATTGGATGAAGACCGGCACCGGTATTATCGGGATAGTGGCGGCTACCTACATGGTCGGTTCGTTGATCATGCAGGGTCCCGGCGTGCGGTGGCAGGAATATTCTGATCAGCTGTTGGCCGAAGCAATCGAAAACCAAAAATCGGTGATCATCGATTTTTCAGCCGCATGGTGCGCCCCCTGCCGGGAACTGGATGAAGTCACACTACATGACCGTGAAGTTGTCAAACAGGCGCAGCAAGACTTTTTTATGATCAAGGTGGATCTCACTCGCAAGGATAATCCTGACGCCGATCGTCTCTTAAAAAAATATGAGGTTAAAGGCGTTCCGACAGTCGTGTTTCTGGACAAAAAGGGAAAAGAACGTCGCGATTTGCGCCTGGTGGATTTTTTGCCTGTCGATCAATTCCTGGTGCGAATGGCAGAAATTAGAAAAGCTCCATAGCGTTTAAATCAATATTGAAATCCCAGTCCCCTGGGTTGGGTCACGGTCAATGGTTTTGCAACGCTCCAAAACTTTAACACTCCGCTGCTCCTATGGCTCAGAGCTATGGCCCCTATGGGGGCAGCGGCAACCGGGCACTTGACATTCTCAAAAAGCGTTATGCCCGCGGTGAAATCGACTAAGCTGAATTTGATGCAATGAGAAAGGATCTATCGAGATGATCAGCCGACGTCAATTTTTACATATTGCCGGTGCCGTGGGCACGGGTTTGGTCTCCGGAGGTCTCGGTTCGCTGTTGAAGGTTCAGCCGGCCGCAGCTCAGTCAAAACCGAACGAAAAATTCGTGGCCGATCTGGATATTGCACTAAAAGCGACACCGGGCCAAGTACCGATATTTCCAGGAAACACTACCGGTGTGTGGCACTTTCAGGCGCAGGTGCTGGAAGGTGAGGCGTCCAGCCTGGTTCATCTCGAACGCAGTTATCTGGGTCCTATCATCCGGGTGCGCAGAGGGCAGAAAATCCGCATTCGCTTTACCAATGACATCTCAGATAAGACTATTGTCCACTGGCATGGACTGCACGTACCTGCGGTTATGGATGGGCACCCGCGCTTTGTGATTTCACAGCGTGAAACCTATATATATGAATTCGAAATTCGCAACCGGGCCGGAACCTACTGGTATCATCCGCATCCGCACGGTCGCACCGGTCCCCAGGTGTGTGGAGGATTGGCCGGGTTATTCATCGTTTCAGACGAGGAGGAAAAGGCTGCCGGATTACCATCCGGTGAATACGATATTCCTCTAGTTATCCAAGACCGCGCCTTTGATAACGACAACCAGTTGGTTTACCTTTCCGGCCATCCCATGGAACGAATGAACGGGTTTCTGGGGGATTGGATTTTGGTCAACGGCCAGCCGGATTTTATTCTACCGGCTGTCACACGGCCCTACCGTCTGCGCTTTTTAAACGGCTCCAACTCGCGGATCTACAAGTTGGCATGGCAGGACGGTAGCCGATTGACGGTGATCGGCAGCGACGGCGGTCTGCTGGAAAAACCGGTCTACCGCCGTTATGTCATGCTGGGCCCGGGCGAACGAATAGAACTGTGGGCCGATTTCAGCCGATATACAGTTGGAACTGAAACCGCGCTCGTCAGCCTGCCATTTGATGCCGGTATGATGGGCCGCGGACGCCGGGGTATGATGGGTACTGGTGCCGCCCTTCCCAACGGTGCCGGGTTTCCGGTGTTAAGGGTAAAGGTGTATCGTCATGAAAAAAACGGACAGACCCTGCCGCAACGGCTTTCCACCATTCAACCTTACCGGATCGCAGACGGCTTGAATCCGCGGCACCCTAAAACAATTCAGCTGCTCATGCGGCACATGACCTGGACCATCAACGGCCGCACCTTTCAAATGGAGGCCACGGCGCCAGATGAAAAGGTGAAAATGGACAGTCTGGAGGTTTGGGAATTCATCAATGAAGGCGGAGGTGGCATGGGAATGATGGGGATGATGAACATGCCCCATCCCATTCACCTGCACGGCCAGCAATTCCAGGTTCTCAAGCGATACGGTGTCCAGCACGAGGGCTACGTGGATGAAGGCTGGAAGGATACGGTCCTGCTGATGCCCGGCGAGCGCATCAGGATCCAGGTAAAATTCGGCGACTACCCGGGACTATTCCTCTACCACTGCCACAACCTGGAACATGAAGACATGGGGATGATGCGCAATTACCTGGTCCAAGGTTCAGCGGCTTCCGTTTAGAATGGTCAGGCAGTCTGCGAATTATTTCACGCCATGCGAGTCCTTGCCGAAAGCCGGTTGGCCGTGGTTGAACAGATCAAGCGCCGGTTTCCGGAGGGCCGAGAGGGAATGGAGCCAGTCAATCGAGACGCGCTCCTGGGGCTGGTTCGGGACGGGGCGGTGACCGTTTTGGATGTCCGCCCAACAGAGGAATACAAGGCCGGGCACATGATCGGTTCGTTGATCATGCAGGGTTCCGGTGTGCGGTGGCAGGCATATTCTGATCAGCTGTTGGCCGAAGCAATCGATAACCAAAAACCGGTGATCATCGATTTTTCAGCCGCATGGTGCGCCCCCTGCCGGGAACTGGATGAAGTCACATTACATGACCGTGAAGTTGTCAAACAGGCGCAGCAAGACTTTTTTATGATCAAGGTGGATCTCACTCGCAGAGGCAATCCTGATAGCGATCGTCTTTTACAAAAATATGACATTAAAGGCGTTCCGACAGTAATCTTTCTAGACAAACAGGGAAAAGAACGCCGTGATCTTCGCCTGGTGGATTTTTTGCCTGCCGATCAATTTCTGGTGCGCATGGCAGAAATCAGGAAAACCCTATAAACAGGAAACAAGTATTTCATAAAAGGAGAAACTTCCAATGGAATTAATTAAAAAGAAGTCGCTCTCGGATTTGATCTGCATGCCTGTACGGATATCACCGGTTTCGGCATTGCCGGTCACGCGCTGGAGGTAGCCCTTGGCAGCGGTGCCAACGTGCTTTTGAACTATGCAAGTCTGCCGTTTTATCCAGGCGCACTAAGCATGTACAAAAAGGGTGAGAGCACCGGCAGCAATAAAACCAACCGTGAGATGACCCTTGAGAAAGTGGATATCCGCATATCCCTTTCCAAAGCCGAAGAAGAACTGCTCTTCGATCCCCAGACATCGGGTGGGTTGCTGCTTTCGGTGCCGGATGCCGAGTCAAAAGAACTTTTGGATGCGCTTGCTGCCGCCGGGGTGCAACCGGCCGTTCGGGTGGGAGAAATCGTGGACGGTCCGGCCGGAATAACGGTAGTCTAGGGCCATGGGTATTTATGTTCTGATCGGTGGACTGGGACTATTAACCGGCTTTCTGTCCGGACTGCTCGGCATCGGTGGTGGAAACGTTATGGCGCCCCTGCTCCTTTATGTACCGCCATTATTTGGGTTTGATCCCTTGCCGATGAGAATGGTCGCCGGATTAACGATCGTACAGGGACTCGTGGCGTGTATTTCCGGAGCCCTGTCCCACCGTCAATTCCGGATGGTATCCGGGCGGTTGTCCCTGTACATGGGTGTCAGTATTTTTATCGCTGCGATGGCAGGCGGGGCCGGCGCCGGTTATGTATCGAACCAAATCCTGCTTTTTATTTTTGCAGCCCTGGCCTTCAGCGCGTCTTTTTTGATGTTGATTCCGGTCAAGGGCGAATGCGATAATCCCGATGTTGAATGTCTCACATTCTATCGATGGCGGGCAGTGACTGCGGCTTCAGCGGTAGGATTGCTGGGTGGGCTGATTGGCCAGGGTGGATCCTTCATCCTCATACCGCTGATGACCTCGTTTGTCCGGATCCCTACAAGAATTGCCATCGGCAGCAACCTGGCAATTGTCTTGCTTTCATCCTTGGCCGGATTTATCGGCAAGGCCGCCACGGGTCAGATCGAGTGGCTGATGGCGGTACCGATCGTGCTGACCGTCGTACCGGCTGCGCGCGTCGGAAGCCTGGTCAGTCGGAGAGTGCCGGTTTCAGGACTGAGACGAGCGTTGGCCGTCTTGATTGCCATTGTGGCAATCCGGATTTGGATTTCGCTGTTAGTATGAAGTGAAATATTATGAAAGAAGCGCTTGACGCGCAACTTTACTTGAATTTGATTTCAAACACTTGTGGGAGTTAGCGCAGAAACGGCTCCACCGGACGGTCCGGCACATGACATTGCCGGCAATTCCCCCACCATTTGTGTTTCATGCGTATCTCCACCACCGTACCCGGGCCCACATGACAGGCCTGACAGTTTTCTCGCATTTGCAGATCATGCGGTATGGGTGGAGGTGCCCCCGGGAGATAAGATCGTCCTAATCGGGGAGGCGGGACAGTCTGCCAGTCGTTAGCCCTGAAGAGATTGTGTGTGACCGGCCAGAGGTGGCATTGCTGGCAGCTGGTATGTTCGGGATGAGGTGTGACGGGCGTCATTCTTTTTAATATTGTGATCCATCCTCCGTTGGCATGACACTTAAGACACTCCAGTTCCTTTCCGTGCACTTCCACTGGATGAGGGATCGCGGGCGGTGATCCAGGGTATTGTCTGCGGGAGTAAAATTTGTTGAGCGTTCGTCCCGTGGATTCGTCTTCAATACGGCTCGCAGATCCTGAGTCGAAGTTTCTATAAATAATAGCGCCGCTTTGATCAGAGCCCTGGCTGACAGCTGTCGGCGATGCCGCTTCCGAGTCCTTTAATTCACAGGTCAGGTCTGAAAACAGGGTAAAACCGCTGATCATCAACAAGGCCCGGGCAAAAATGCCTAATGCTTTCCCAACTCCACGGTCTGTCTTTTCTATCATAAAAACTCTCTACCGGTTGATAGTAATCTATCGATCAACATAGATATTTCCTAATCATTAGGTTGTCTTAAAAAATGTCTCCCAACCGGTGGATCTGCTTCTGTTCCCATTTAGCCATTTGCAGAAACGTCAAGCTCTTCGTGGCCGCTACGAAAGGCCGAACAGTTTGCGCCAAATCCATTTTATGAGGAAGTATATCGGACTTACCACCATGTTATAATCTGGTCGTACTCGAAAATCAGGTCAATAAGCTGGTCATATTCATTTTGCTCTTTCGTAAATAGAGCATAAAATAGGGCGGACTTGCCCCGGGAAACAGAGTGCATGAGCATTTCCTGTTTTTCATCCATATTTTCTTTTAGTTCCTCGGTCATATTCACTATCACGTCCAGCACAAACAGATGCCCGTAATAATTCCCCACAGCCAAACCCAATGCAGCTCGGGAACCCTCCCAGACATCTTCTGAATTTCGCACCAGCACAGCGCAATGCTTTATATTTTCCATGGAAGGCTCCCCTCTCAGAAGGCAAGATATCGGTCGCACGCTTTGATGAGTCGGCAATGCCGCTGTTGGGTTGCATAATCTTTGTCGCCAATCAATTTTCATGCAATTAAGCGGCGTACAAAGGTTCACAGCCATTTTTGCAAACTTAATGACGAGGTCTGTAGTTATCGATCTGCGAAACGAATAGTCGGAATTTTGTGGAATTTCGCTTAAATTTGTGCTTTACATCTATAATAAATTGAAATTATGAAGCTTTCTACAACACCGATATTATGTCGTCGAAATGGAATGATGGAATATTGGCCTCCGGCTCTTAGAGCCCACGGCTCGGAGAGAATCATGGAATAATGTACCCAATCGCCATTCGTTAAAATTCGTTTTTCGGGAGGAGCACATGATTGACCGGCCCAAAATATTAATCATTGATGATGATCCGGGAATTCAGATGGGTTTCAAAGAGTTATTTGCGGACCAGGGCTATAAGATAGTTACATCAATCAATGACAAAGACGCTGTTGAGAAGCTAATCACGGACGACATTGATCTTATCCTTTTGGATATTGTCAACCCGGGAATCGGTAGGTACCCGGGCATGGATCAGATGCAAGGTCGATGGCCGGATGCACCGGTCATAATCATGGCCAAACAGGGGTCCATGGAATCCGCCCTGGAAGCCTTGAGAAAAGGGGCATATGACTATCTGCGAAAGCCGTTGTCGGATGAAAAGATATTAAAAGCCATCAAAAACGCGCTCGATCACAAAAAATCGGTAACCGTCCGCAAACACGCCGAGGATGAACTGCGGCGCAACTATGACACCCAGGCGGCCATGAATTCGCTGCTGCGCGATTCGCTGGAAGATATGAGTCTGGATGAACTGTTGAAACATGCTCTTGATCTAATCCTTTCCATTTCCTGGCTCGCATTTAAAAAACAGGGCAGCATTTTTCTGGTCGAAGATGATCCTCAAACATTGGTGATGAAAGCCCAAGATGGACTGGCGGAACCAATCAGGGAGTCCTGCGCACGGCTGCCGTTTGGTAAATGCCATTGCGGGCGCGCGGCCCAATCACAGGAGATCCAATTTACACAATGTTTAGACGAGCGTCATGAGATTAGCTACGATGGTATAACTCCCCACGGCCATTACTGCGTTCCCATTTGCTACGGCGGTGAGACTCTGGGGGTGATCAACATGTATATCCGCGAAGATCACCGGTGGGTAAAAAGAGAAGAAGATTTCCTTAAAGCAGTTGCCAATACACTGGCCGGCATCATTATGCGCAAACGACTGGAGGAGGGGCTGGTCAAATCGGAAAAATTGGCTGCCATCGGCCAAACGGTAGCCGGCCTTGCCCATTACATCAAAAACATCCTGTTTCATCTCGAAGGCGGTGTCTATATTGTCGATAAAGGCCTGCGCAAAGATGACATCCAAAAACTTAACACAGGCTGGAACATGGTTCGCAAGAATATTGACAAGGTCTCCGGCCTCGTAATGGATCTTCTCAATTACTCCAAGGAACGCAAGCCGGAATATGAAAGCTGCTCACCAATTACCATTGCAGAAGAAGTATGTGAACTAATGGAACCAAAGGCAAGAGATGCTGTTGACGAAGGCGTCAGAGTCGTCCGGAACTTTGATCCGAACATCGGTGATGTTCAGCTGGATCCGAAAGGTATTCATCGATGTCTTTTAAACCTGGTTTCAAATGGAATTGATGCCTGTATGGCCGATGAGAGCGAAGACAAAAAATACCAGGTGACCGTAACGACCCGACGGGAGGATGATAAGACGATAGCATTTCAAGTTATCGACAATGGATGCGGCATGGATGAGGATATCAAACAGCAATTGTTTGTCCGCTTCTTCAGCACCAAGGGGTCAAGAGGCACCGGCCTGGGCCTGCTGGTCACGCAAAAGATCGTTCAGGAGCACGGGGGAGTGTTAAATGTAACTTCAGAACCCGGAAAAGGATCGACGTTTACCATGGTGCTGCCGCTGGTGAAAGTAGGTTGATGTTGAAACCGTTTCAAAAATACGGGGCCCATAACAATCTGAAGAACCTGATTGCATATTTTGCCTGTACGGTGTCCCATCTTCAGGAAGTCAAACTCGACAAGCTGATATATATTGCCAACCTGTATCATTATGCGAATTATGGGGAGCTTCTGACCCGGGCTCGTTTTTTTAGCATGAGCTATGGTCCGCATGCGCCCATGGTTAGATCCGCCGTCAAAAAACAAATTGAAGAAAAGACCTTATATTTAGAAGAATCCCGTACATCATCGGATCCGGTATATTCTAATCCATGCCTGATCATCAGATCATGTGAACCCAATGATAATGACCTGTCTTCAATGTGTTTAAATACATTGCAGGAGGTGGTTCAGGAATGGGGTGACAAACCTTATAAAAGCATTCTTGATTACACAACGAGAACAATTCCTTTTTTAGCCACACGATACCGGGAACCGATAGATTTAACCCAAATCGAGCCTTTCCATAATCTCAAGCATGCCTTGTCACTGCCGGCAAGAATCCAAATACATCAGTTCGTGGATGATCCCGACAAGGCGATTTGTAATGGTATGACCGGCGGTGATTTCATGGCGGTATCTATTAATGAGGTGGCGGAGATTTATCTTGCCTTATGCGGGGGACTGCCGGACAGAATCCCCTCTCAATCCTGGCTGGGGTTCGATCTGCAGGCGATTAATTTAGCTATGCGCAAATTGAATGAGGACATTTCCGATAAACATCCAGCGGAATTTGAGAAAGCGGCACAGCTTACCGTCAATTTGCTGGATTCCATGAGTTTTAGAAGCTACAGTGGCAGAGTGGCGCTAAAAACCGGAATGCTATTTTTGAAGAGGCACGGCTATTGTTTTGGAGGGGATGTACTGGAAGACCATTGGCCGGATGGTAATTCCCCAGGAATTCTCCGGGATTGGTTTTGCCGGGTAAGTGCCAAAGTTGACACCAACTGAAAGAATTATTAACTAGTGCCTGAACGAAAAGTGGCCGTTTTTCCAGTTAGCCCGGCCGCTAATTATCACTCATTAAATTACTGCCGTTCAAAACGATGGCGAACAATAGCAAATCAATATTTAGCAGCGTTTTCTCTAAA
>Ga0209678_1000383_pt1 | contig 15347 bp, 13 predicted proteins | sample WorMetilvaeELBA1_FD_187404 | JGI IMG/M metagenome (GOLD analysis project Ga0209678, IMG submission 187404) | Marine gutless worms symbiont microbial communities from Max Planck institute for Marine Microbiology, Germany - Olavius ilvae ELBA.1... ...
ATATCTCTGGCTACCCAAAAAATTTACAGTGACCGCCCGAGTTATAGAGTTGGGCAGGCGAGCGAGCTTCACCCTTCGGGCTCGCTCACCTGCCCAGCATCTATCTCTCGTAATGGTACCAGTTTCACACGAGTAATTAACGAATTCCGGGCCTGGATCTTTAATGGGTCCGAATCCAGAAAAGATATTACCCTTACCGCCTTTTCAGGTAAAAATGCAAGTTAACAATTCAATATTTTTCATGCAAGATTCAGGTAGCGGCTCTGAGCCGTTAAGCAGCGTGTAAAGTCAATTTCTGCCTGCGCGCAATCACCTTGACCCTCGCCTTATATTTGGCTACGATGAAAGCATTATGATAGGTGCAATTGCCGGTGACATGATCGGCTCGGTCTATGAACGCCATCCGATCAAAACCAAGGATTTTCCGCTTTTCCATCCGCGGTGCCGCTTTACCGACGATACGGTTCTGACCGTTGCGGTGGCTGATGCGATTCTTACGGGTCGGCCTTACGTTCAAACGGTTCGCGAGATCGGCCGCCGCTATCCCAACGCCGGATACGGCGGATCGTTTATCGGGTGGCTGCACACCGATCATCCACAGCCCTACAACAGCTGGGGTAATGGTGCGGCCATGCGGGTCAGCCCGGTCGGATTTGCTTTCGACACCGCGGACAAAGTGCTCAGCGAAGCCGCGCAGACGGCTGGGATATCGCACAACCATCCGGAAGGAATTAAAGGCGCTCAAGCCACGGCCTTGTCTGTTTATCTTGCCCGAACGGGTCATCCCAGGGAGGAGATCAGAGATCAGATCAGCCGGCGTTTCGGATACGACCTCGACCGAACCGTGGTCGACATCCGCCCCGCATACTCCTTTGACATTTCCTGCCAGGGAACCGTGCCGGAGGCGATTATTGCATTTCTCGACTCCCGGTCCTACGAGGACGCCGTGCGCAACGCCATTTCTCTGGGTGGGGACAGTGACACGCTGGCCTGCATCACCGGCGGTATCGCCGAAGCCTTCTATGGGGGTGCGCCCGACGGCGTTCGAGCGAAAGTAGAAGAGATTTTACCGCCGGACCTTTGGCAGGTTACGGAAGCATTTTGCAGGAAGTACCTAAACCGGACAAGCCGGAATTGAAAATTGAAGAATGTATATTGAATATTTGAGGATGTCGCTGCGCTCCGTCTTATTTTAGCTGGAAAGAATTCCTTTTAGAAGACATGCGGATGATTTAAGCAAAGAACGCAAACCTGCAGAGTATACTGTTTTTCTGCCGATCAAGGAAAATCTTGTGATCCCCTGGCAAGAAATCGATCGGGCAACAATACCCGGACATGAAGGAGATATCAGTTTGTGGCGGCGCGGTACGGAATTTTCGATCCGTATCGCAGGCGCGGAGTTGATGAACAGCCGCGTACACGGATCCGAAGATGCGTTGGCTGAGCTGACCTGCAGCCGCCTCAGGCGAAAATTGAGCCGCAGAATCCTCGTAGGAGGCCTCGGTATGGGATTCACCCTGGCGGCAGCACTTGAACAATCAGATCCTGATTCAATGGTCACCGTATCCGAATTGATACCGGCGGTCGTTAGATGGAACCGGCAACATCTGAGACACCTCGCGGGAAGGCCGCTGGAAGATCCCCGGGTTTCAGTCGCCGAAGAAGACGTGGGGCACACCATCCGAAAAAACAAGTCCGCCTGGGATGCCATCCTGCTTGATGTAGACAACGGCCCGGCAGGGTTGACCCGCAAAGCCAATGACCGTCTTTACGGAAAATCCGGTTTGACAGCCGCCCTTGCCGCTCTGCGTCCTGGTGGGATTCTGGCCGTCTGGTCTTCGGGAAATGATGAGGCATTCACCCGTCGTTTAAAGCGGTGCGGCTTCCAGACGGAAACCGTAACCGTGCGCGCCCGCAAACCCGGTAAAGGTGCCCGTCACACGATCTGGCTTGCCGCCAAACTTTGATCCATTTCGGATTTTAGATTTTGGATTTCGGATTGGCAGTATCGCTTCGCTCTATCTCTATTTTTAGACAGAATACCTCAAATCCAAAATCCGCAATCCAAATTCTAAAATCTATTCCTGCATCAAAACAGGCCTTGAACTGCCACCATCCGCTCGGTTACCTGCTCCTTGGTCTCCGCAATCCGCTCCGGTTTCAGGTTTAGATGCGGAACCGGTGCGATATCGTCCAGGTCGATGTCAACCGGACCGCTGGACAATATATTATACCCCATTATATTAACCGTCCGGCTTGCATATTGGACGACCATCATGTCATCGTGGTAGCCTGCCTCAATTTCCGTCTCGGTATCGGCCTCGGATATCGAGTCCAGATTGTGGTGATGCAAGACGATGTAAATATAGCTATCCGCGAATTTCCATTTTTCCAGCAATTTGGCCCCTAGCTGGCAGTGGTAATCATCAAGGATGTTGACCAGCATTATGGGGTGAATACCGTCGTTGATCTTCCCGCTGCGCTCCATATCGGCAATAATCTGTAAAAGCGCAAGTTTTCCGATGTCATGCAGCAACCCCATTAAAAATGGATCTACTTCCAAATCAAGCTTTAGAAATTTGGACATACACTCGGCGGCGTAGGCGCAGGATATCGAGTGCTTCCAAAGATTTTCTACCAGGGAACGATATTTGGGGACCTGCATGGTGAAGAATTTGCGGATGGACAGCTCGGCCACCACCTGCACGATCGCATCGTATCCCAAGCGGGCCACGGCCTGATCCAGGGATGTATTGGTCACAAATCCTTTGTAATAGGCCGAGTTGGAACGTCGGATGATTTCAGCTGAAATTGCAATATCGTTTTTTAGCAGATTGACCATTTCACCAAAACTTGCCTTGCGGGCCTTCATCTCGCGAAACTTCAGGTATATCTTCGGCAGTGATGGTAAATTGGTTTGGTTCTGGCTCATTTGATAGACGATCTCGCCGTAAATCTGGTCGGTTGTCCGCTGGGCCGTTGTCCTGCTTTCTGTGGCTGCTGTTGAATAACCGCGTTCCCTGACACCCAGTTTCTGAAGCTTGCCGCGAACTATATCCAGGTTAAATGGCTTGCCGATGTAGTCGTCACAGCCGGATTGGACGCTGGCCACGATCCGTTCCTTGTCCCGGTAGGAGCTGGTCATCAGGATCTTGGCCTGCTGCGACGCTTCGATGTTGCGTTCTTTTTCGGCCTCCCGGATCGCGGATAGAAGCTGGATACCGTCCATGCCGGGCAGGTCGATATCGAGCATGATCAAATCGAACGGGTCTTCATCCAGATGGGCCTTGTGAAATAACGCCAGTGCTTCCTCGCCATCGACAAGCGATTCACAGTCGCCAAAGGATTCCAGGATCAGCTCCAACTTGGTTTGGCTGACCATTTCATCGTCAACAATTAGTATCCTCATTACTTTCCTTTAGAAGCCGGTGCAGCGATTGCCGGATTAATAGGATGGTCAAGTGTTATATCGGCAACTGTGGGGAAAAAGTTGAGTCTGTGAATAAAAAAAATATCTTCCCATATTTCTATTTCGCCAATTCCGTCTTGGCTGCAAGTCCTATTTTCTCGATGGTATAAGGTTTTTTGATGTATTCTCCCACCCCCAGGCTTTGGGCTTCTTTGACGAGTTTCGTTTCAGAGAATCCACTTGCAATTATCGCTTTTTGTCCGGGACGGTGCTCGCGGACTCGTTTATATGTCTCAAGTCCGTCAATGCCCGGTGGCATAATCATGTCCAACACCAAAAGATCTGCAGAGTTTTCTTTCAGATAAGCAAGCGCTTCTTCACCGCTGGAAACCGATGTTACCTCATAGCCAAGTTTTTCAAATATGCCGGATGCAATTTCCCGTTGACCCTTCACGTCATCTACAACTAAAATAGTTTCCCCCCGGCCCATATAATCTTCCATAGACAATTGGGCTTTTTCACAAGCCAGTCCTTCTCTTGTTACCGGGAAGTATAGGGTCAAGGTGGTGCCTTTTCCTTCGGTACTCTGGATATCGATATAGCCTTTATGATCCTTGACTGTCCCCCATACCACAGCCAACCCCAACCCTGTCCCACTTCTACCCATCACTTTTTTGGTATAAAATGGTTCGAATATTCTGGGCAGGCTGTCGGGGGAAATACCCAGTCCGGTATCCGAGACGCTCAAAACTGAGTAATCACCTTCAGTCACATCATCGTAGCCTGTTATCGGCCAGTCGATATACTGGTTTACCGTGCGTATAAGAATCTTACCCCCATGGGGCATGGACTCGGCGGCATTGGTGATTAAATTCATAATTGTTTTTGATAGATGAATCTGAGAGCCGATGATATTTAAAAGATCGGCATCGAGATCGGTTTCCACCTGAATATGAGTGTGGAGAGATTTCAGCTTTTCGTACTCGGGGCTCATCAAGTAATCATGAATCGTGTGATTGATATTCATGACCTCGGTTCCGGCCACCCCTCTTCTTGCCATAGTCAACAAATCCTGCACGATGGCGGCCGCCTTCTGCCCCGATTCCTGTATCGTTAAAATAGGTTCTACCAGCGGGCTGTTATGAGGTAGATCCAACAACAACAGCTCCGGATAACTTACAATACCACTCAAGATGTTATTTAGATCGTGCGCCACACCGCCGGCAAGCGTGCCGATGGCTTCCATTTTTTCAGCTCTTTGCAGTTGAATCGCCAGCCGGTGCCGCTCTCTTTCCGACTTTCTGCGTTCGACAATTTCAGTTTCAAGTTCCTTTTCCCGCGAGGCAAGTTCCAATACCTTTTTTTCCAACTCATTTTGATAAGCTACCAACTCCCGGTTATTGATTTCGAGCGTATCCAGCATATCATTCAATGACAAACCGAATTGCACGATTTCTTCTTTTTTGTCCCCCGTAAAAATAGCGCGAGTCCTGATTTTGCCGGCTTTTACATCTCGCATAACGTCGGCCATGGACTGTATGGGGCGAATTATCTTTTTTGAGATCAGCATCAGGATCAGAAGAAGGGCTGCGATACTAATGGTCGTTGAAATTAGAAAGAAGCGATTTAATTCCTGCCGGCTGCGTTCGACGTCCCGAAATTCTTTTTTCAACAGCCTTTCCGATTCCCGGGACGTGTCGTTGAAAAGGCCCATGAGCTGAGTACTAATATCATCGAAGCGTTCCTTGATGGACTTGATATCACCTTCCAGCGCAAAATCTTTATCCAGTAACTCATTGAAGTTTTTAATGTAGCCCGCCACCCGATCATCCATCAGCTCGGCCTTGACAATCCTGTTTTCAAGCGAGTCTATTACCAGTTTAAGGGCCTGGTGTTCAGACTCCCAGCGATCAATGCGGTAGCTTATTAAAAAATGGGTTAAGTTAAAAAGAGGTTTTAGAAGATCGGACTTATTGCTTCTTAAAACAAAGGAAACCAAAGATCGATAACTGGTATCCAACCGTGTGCGATGCAGCCGCTGTTCAGTTTTGGATTGGATGATCTTGTTGAAACCTTCCTCGTATTGAGCCAGCCTAATGAAGACCTGCTCCAACTGTTCCAGGACGGAGAGAGACAACGGTTTGCCGTACAATGCCGTCAGGCGGTTTTTCATTTTTTCAACGATAGCCCCGAAACGCTTATCCGCATCGGGGTGCTCCTGGTTGAAAATAGCCCCTTCCCAAAAGCGCAATTCGTAAAAACAATCATGCAGCGATCGAATTTCTCTTTCAATAAAAACGGCTTCCTGCATCCGGACGGCGCTTTGACTCTGTTCATTTAAAAAATAGGCCAGGATAGCGTAGCCGAGGCTGACGATGATCACCAAAACGCCCACAATACCATAGAATTTGCTGTTTATGGACCGCAACAAAACGAGATCTCCTATTTTGTAATCAGCGAGAGTTCAACCGGTATAACCGAGGGCAATTGTTCCTCGCGAAAATAAAGGACCGAAGATTCTATCGACAATCTGCCCATCGTTTCAGGTTTTTGGGCTATTGTTGCAGTAAGACGGCCCTGTTTGACAGCCTCTACTGCTTCTCTAATTGCATCAAATCCGATGAGCACCCGTGGTGTTTGATTTTTCATATCCTCAAGGGCATCGATAACCCCTAAAATCATGTTGTCATTGTGCGCAAACACCGCGTCGAATGCCGTGTTATTTTCCAGCAAACCGTGCATGACCGCCCGCGCTGCCTGCCGTTCAAAATTAGCTACTTCCCGCGCAACGACGGTGATTGTCGGATACTTTCGAATCTCCTCATTGAAACCCATTCCTCTTTCATGGGCGGCAGAGGTTCCCGGAATTCCCTCAATTTCGACAACCCTTCCCCGGCCCATGAGCAAGCGCGCCAATACCCGGGCAACCATTCGCCCGCCTTCCAGGTTATCAGATTCTATGTGGCAAATTATTTCTCCGCCCGAAGACTTTCGATCAACGGTGATAATCGGGATATTCTTGCGGTTGGCCATCTCTACCGCCGGTGCTATGGACTCCGTATTGGTCGGATTGATGATGATCATGTCCACCTTTTGCTTTATAAAGTTGGCTACATCTGCCAGCTGCCGGGCCTCTTTGTTCTGAGCATCCTTATGGATCAATTTCAATCCGAATAATTGCGCGGCTTCCTGAGCGCCCTCCAAAAGGGTTGAGAAAAAAGAGTTTTTCAGGTCTGAAATAGACAGAGCGACAATTTTGTTAAAGGGCTCATGGGTAATCAAATCCAGGGGCGTGCGCTTGTAGGATGGTATTCCAAGACCATTCAAAGCCTTCCAGGCCAATTCTACGCCATACCGCCCCATCAACTCCGGGTGTTGTTCTACCGTGGCATGAATGCGACCGTTGCGCATTTCATCGCGCACGGACTCAATATTATCGTATCCGGCCAGCAATATGCTCCGATTGAGATCCAGAATATCCAAGGCCTGCAAAACGCCTAGAGCCATTTTATCGTTGGCACAAAAAATGGCGTTCACGGATTTGAATTTCTGAAGCAGCCTGGTCGCCAGTGAAAAAGCCTCATCGGTATGCCAGTTTGCGCTCTCGGAGCTGACCACCTCGACGGCACTGTTTCCGGTGACGGCCTCAATGAAACCCTGCTTCCGTTGATCGGCATTTTCTACACCGCGAATGCCTTCAATTACCATAACCCGCCCGCGTCCATTTAATTTTTTCTTGATGTACCGGCCGACTTTGCCCGCGCCAATGCGGTTGTCCGACCCCACGAATGGTATCGAAATACCAAATTGTTCCATCGTCGGCGGGTGAAGCGGATTATCGATATTGACCACGACGATGTCCTTGTCCAGGGCCTTGCCGCAGATCTGCACCAAACTTTTTGAATCAGTCGGTGCAATAACAATGGCCCCGTATCCCCTGGATATTAGATTCTCGACGATGCCGATCTGGCGCTCCACGTCTGTTTCCCGCTCGAGGCCGAAGACCTCGAAGGGGATCTTCTCTTCCCGGGCATATTTGCGCGCCCCTTCCTCCATTTTGAAAAAGAACGGGTTGGAAAGCGCCTTCATGACAAGCGCTACCGTTTTTTCGTTGCCGGCTTGGGCGGCTGGAATGATCAATAGAAGTAATAAGGAAGTCAAAGTGATAAAGAAGGATTTGCGCTGACAAAAGAAATTAATAAATCCGGACGCTTGCGGTTCCATAATGTCCCCTCGCAGTTACCTTTGTTCACGGCATAAGCACCTCTTGCTCGGCATACCGAGAATAGGCGGGTGAAAATGGGAGGCGCCGATTTGATATCTTTGGCTATGCTATGATTTTTTAACTATTACAAATAATAAATAAAAACTCAACAAATTTAAGTACTTCAAAGAATAGTTACTATTTCGGGGGAGTAAAAGCCGGCTTGACAAGCGCTGGTGAAATGCCTAGGTAATTAAAATGAACATTATCTTGTTGCAAACCGGCCAACATCGAACTGCCAGGAGGAAGCTGTCTTGAGCGAACACCATCATACCCACGATCACGATCATACCGAGCCCCCGTCGGACCTGGTTTTGCGCGTGCAGGCGCTCGAATCGCTGCTGGTTGAAAAGGGCCTGGTCGATCCGGCAGCCGTCGACACGCTGATCGAAACTTACGAAACCGGGGTCGGGCCGCGCAATGGGGCCAATGTGGTCGCTCGGGCCTGGACCAATGCCGAATTCAAACGGTGGCTGCTGGAAGATGCAACGGCGGCCATTGCTTCCCTGGGGTACATTGGACGGCAGGGCGAACATATGAAAGTGGTGGAGAACACGCCGACCGTGCACAACCTGGTGGTTTGCACCCTGTGCTCATGCTATCCATGGCCGGTGCTGGGCTTGCCGCCGGTTTGGTACAAATCGGCACCTTACCGCGCCCGTGCCGTTGCCGACCCCCGCAGTGTGTTGGAAGAGTTTGGTACTGAGATAGCGAATGACGTTGAAATCAGGGTCTGGGATTCAACCTCGGAAATGCGTTACCTGGTTCTGCCCGAACGTCCCGCAGGCACCGAGGGCTGGAGTGAAGCGAAGCTCAGTGAACTGGCTACCCGCAATTCGATGATTGGCGTCGAAAAGGCGAAAGCGCCTGAAAAGTAGGTTGAGGGGTTCACCGTTCAAGGTTCCGGGTTGAAATGCCACAAACGGATGTTAACAACGTGGAAACAAGTTAATAAAGGCAACTGTTTTGCTTCACCCAACGGGTGAAAAATGCTGACCCGGGCGGGTCTCGATCACCATGAATAAAGTTAAGCTATCAGTTGGCTATAACCCTTGAACCCTTGAACCCTGAACCCTGAACCTTGAACCCTGAACCTGGCGAAGCCATAAGGAGGACCGATGAACGGTGTGCACGATCTGGGAGGAATGCATGGCCTGGGACCGATTAACCCGGAGCCCGAAGCCGACGAGCCGGTCTTTCACTCGGATTGGGAAAAACGGGTGTTCGGACTGACGCTGGCAGCCGGGTTTCTGGGCCGATGGAATATCGACATGTCGCGCCATGCCCGGGAACGCCAGCATCCCATAGATTATCTGCGGCATACCTACTACGAAACCTGGTTGGCAGGACTGAAAACGCTGTTGGTCGATGCTCAGCTTGTGAGTTCTGATGAAGTGGAAAGCGGCCGGGCTGCAGGTCCGGCGGACGAGTCCATCCGGCAAGAGGTCCTCATGTCCGAGGATGTGGCCACGGTTATCGCCAAAGGGGGACCGGTGGCGATGACGATTGATACTGCGCCGCGCTTCAATCCCGGTGAGCGCGTCCGTGCGATCAACCGGCATCCGGCGGGCCATACCCGCGAGCCCCGCTATGTGCGCGGCCGCGTCGGGGTGATTCACGAATACCACGGTGCCCACGTCTACCCTGACCGTAGCGCTGCCGGGTCAAAAGAAGGACGGCATCTATACAGCGTGCGCTTTGCGGCCGAAGCCCTGTGGGGCAAAAGTGCGGACGGCCGCAGTGCCGTCTATGTCGATCTGTGGGAAGATTATCTGGAGTATGAATGATGAAAGGTAGCCTCTTGCCTATGGTGTTGAAAATATTCAAAATTTGCATTTACAAATTCATCCCGCTTTTATTCCTATGACGCCACGAGTCAAAATTTCGGATTTTAGATTTCGGATTTTGGATTTGTGGAATCGCTACGCTCTATCAATTTAAAATTAGATCGTTCGGCACAGGAGCTCACGACAGGCAGAATTCCTTAAATCCGAAATCCGAAATCCGACATCCAAAATAGCTCTCTCTTAGCAGAGGAACAAAAATGGCCCCAAAAAACCTACCTGAAAATAAACAATTTCCAAAACCCCTCCTCTTGTCCTTTGACGATCTGCCGTCGCTGCCGCGGGATGAGGACGGTCCGGTCTTCAACCAGCCCTGGGAGGCCAAAGCCTTCGCCTTGGCCGTGCGCCTTTCGGAGGCCGGCTGGTTCACCTGGCCGGAGTGGGTAAAGTTTTTCAGCCATGAGATCCGGGCGGCCCAGGAACGGGGCGATCCGGACCTGGGAGATACTTACTATCACCACTGGCTTGCAGCCCTGGAACGGATTTGCGCGGCCAAGGGCCTCGTCGGAGATGAGGACATGCGACAGCGCAAGGCAGACTGGCGGCGGGCCTATCTCAACACGCCCCACGGCCGGCCCATTGATCTTTCAGCGGCCTTCTAGTCAGAGTCAAAATCGACTTTCCGTTGTTTAGCGCTGCGGCAATTCAAATGCGACGAAACCTCCAGCCCGTGCCTGTTCTTTACTCCCCGGATTACAGTTTTGCCTGAGCTGTTTTAAATTCCTTCTCCTGCTGCTTTAGCACATTGTAAAATGTCATAACTCTTTTGGCGTAGTTGATCGGCTCGGTCCCGCGGCAGTAGCCGTGCTTTGATTTTTTATAATATTTACGAAATCTTAATAGAGGTAAGGTTTTCTTCAAAGAATCCCATGAGTTTGGATCCAGTCCTTTTTGTACCGCCAGGCGGCGGGCATCCTCGACATGTCCCCGGCCGGCATTATAGGCGGCCAGCGCCAACATCATCCGGTCAGATCCTGCAATGCTGCTGTAGTTATCATAAAGCTTCTTCAAATATCGCACACCGGCGTTGATATTTTCGACTGCATTATAACTGTCTTTAACGCCTAAGCTGCGGGCCGTACGAGGAAGGATCTGCATCATCCCCCTGGCTCCGGCCCTGCTTTTCGCTCGCGGGTTGAAACGGGATTCCTGATATATCTGGGCCGCTATCAGATGCCAGTCGAATACGTGCTTATGGGCGGCGGCCTTTATAAACCGGCTATAGCGGGGCAGTTTGATTGAAATTCTCTTGCGAAAAGTTTTCAGGTCAGCGTAGTTCAGCGCTTGCGGATCTATACCGGTTAAGATTTCGAGACCTGCTTTTCTAGTGGGCTTCAGGGCGGTTTTCTCATTGGGCTTTACGATTCGGCTCCAGATCGTCTCGAGTGGAAGACTGCTTGTCTCCTGCAGTTTAACCGGCAAATTTTCAGCTGTCGGTCGGTATTTATGGATTGCGAGATCAAGTTGTGCCATATGCTGATCCAAGTCGATGCCGCCGGCGATATCGATCAATTGTAGATCAAAATGAGTCCTGCGCTTGAGATAGAGCAGGACTTCACTGCTGCTTTGGATCCATCGCCGGGAGACTTCAAGCTTTTGGATGTAGCCTCGGCGGCGCTGAATGGTGCGAAGGACCAGTTCAACCCGCTTGTGTTTGATTGCTCCTGCATATTGGATTAAATTCTTTTCCCGGGATTCTTCAATGATTTGTTTTTCCAGGTCGATGATGCCGTTTTTGTAGTAGCGGATGAGTTCGTATATTGCTCTCTTTTTTTGTATCAGTTCATCGATGAGCTCGGCGGCCTCTTCGATTTTTGCCCAGTACTCCTCGGCCGGGTCGGGGGGGAATTGGGTCCGGCAGCGTATTCTTCAGTTCCGGTTCATTAGCGATTGACTCAAATGAGTTCTGGGGGTGAGATTTCAATGCCTCATTTAGTCCCATGGCGGTCGGCTTGAAATAGATCGCAACGCAGACTATGATCACAACCGAAAGGGCGAATTGATTTATTCCTGCAGAAGCCTTTGAATTCCATTTTCGGATATTATTCACCGACTTTTTTCCTTCTTTATTTCCCAGTGATTGTTTTTTTTTGCAGCTAATGGTGATCCGTTTTGATTGCTTGCAGCTGATTTAATGTATCGGTCTTTTTTTTAATTTCTTGAATGCAATTGAAACTTAAGCTATTGCTAAAAATAGTCGTAAAATAAATTTTTACGGTGACTTACGAACAAATTCCACCCGGCGGATCAAGGCAATAGAAGCCAAGGCATCGATTCAAAAAAACGCGTCAATCGAATTTAGCAGCAGCAGGGAGGGCGGTAAAATTTATAAAAATAGGATGGGATGGGGGCGGAAAAGGATAGATCGGCGGCTGAGATAAAGCCTCTAATGAAACACTAAATGCGAACCGCAGAATATCGAATCCGCCGGAGGCGGAAATGATGAAGTGTGGAATCGCTTCGCTCTAACTATTTCCGATTATTATAAATCGTTAGAATACCTTACTTCGGCATTCCTTATTCCTTGTTCGATATTCGATAATCGCTTTTTCAATATTTTTCTTGATTAAACTGGTCGATTCTCAGGCCAGCGGCAGCGTTTATAAGAATCCCAATACAGTCGGGGATAATCTCCGTAGCTACTTAATCGGAAGCGCTACGTACTACCTATGCTATGAGCTCTGCCATCTGACCTCTGCCATCTGCCATCTGACCCCTGTCATCTGCCATCTGACCCCTGTCATCTGCCATCTGACCCCTGTCATCTGACTTTTGACCTCCTAATCGTCAGTTAACAGCACAATCAACTCCTTGGGTCCATGCACGCCGAAGGCCAGGACCAACTCGATGTCCGCGGTTTTCGAGGGGCCGGATATTAAAAAGGCATTGGTGGGCATACCGGCGGCCCAGTTTTCTTTTTGCATGACTTCCAGCAGGGAGTTGTAGATTGTATCGGCCCGTAAGACGGCGATGTGGATGGGCGGGACCAGGGACAACAGGCGAGGCTCTTCTATTGTAGACCATAAAATCAGGGCACCGGTTTCAGCGATGCCCCCCCGGGTGGACGTAATACCGGCTTCAACGTTAAATACACGTTCCTTGATCTTTTCGATTTCGTCCTCGTAAGGGACAAGCTCCGGCAGGCCGTCACTGGAAGTTTGCCATTTATGCTGCAGGGCTTCACCGATTGGACTCCGGGGGCCGTAAAGCAAATCTTTAATGTTGCGCTGCCTCAAAATATCTTCCAGCAGGCCCAGCCACTCCCGTTCACTGGTGATATGCACTTCGGTACGCATGGCCTCCATCAGTGCTTTAAGCTTCTCAATTTTTTCCCGGCGGTTGTGTTCAACCATCGGCAGGGACTCAGGCTGGACGACAGCCGCCGCTTCGGCGCCGGCTGACTTTAACCTGGCAAATATGCGATCACGTGACTGCTCACTCATTGTCGACTCCATTTTGTTTGGCTAATTCATGCAGGCTTTGGCGGGCAAATTCAGGGGCCGTGCGGTATTGGGTCCATTTTTTCAGCGGCCCCATGCGGGGTGGCTTCAGCCCCAGGGTTGTCAGTATTTTTAAGCCGGCGGCGTTAATCCAGCCATGGGTGTTTATGAAAGACCATGCTTTCCAGGTGATGACTTCCAACCAGTTGCGCTTGTACCCCCGCCCTTCCATGGTATTGGCAGGCGCGTTGGCGTAGCTCTCATTGCGAATGCGGCGCAACAGCTGCGGGATAGGGATTTTAACCGGACAGACCTCCTCGCAGGCGTTGCACAGACTGGAGGCCGTGGCCAGAACGCCGGCGGCTTTTAATCCATCGACCTGGGGATTCAGTATTTTTCCGATGGGACCGGGATAGACAAAGCCATAGGCATGGCCGCCAATGCGCGTGTAGACCGGGCAGTGGTTGAGACAGGTGCCGCAGCGGATGCACTGCAGGGTCTGGCGCCGCTGGTCATCGGTAAAAATTTTGGAACGCCCATTATCCAGGATGATCAAATGCACTTCCTTGGGCCCATCCAGTTCGCCTGCTTTGCGCGGTGAGGTGATCATGTTCATATAGGTGGTAATTATTTGACCGGTAGCCGAACCAATCAACAGGCGCATCATGGGAGGGATATCCGTCAGCTTTTCGACCACTTTTTCCAGTCCCATGAGGGCGATGTGCACCGGTGGGGCCGAGGTGCACATACGGCCGTTGCCTTCATTTTCCACCAGGAACAGGGTGCCGGTTTCGGCGACCGCGAAGTTAACCCCGCTCAACCCGACGTCGGCCTCGTAAAATTTTTGGCGCAAGGTTTTACGGGCGATGGCATTGAGCTCCTGGACATCTTCCGTATAAGGCGTGTCCGGCAATTTCTCATGTAAGATCCGGGCAATCTGGTCTTTGTTTTTATGGATGGCCGGTACAATAATATGCGATGGGGTCTCGTTGTTTAACTGCACGATAAATTCGCCCAGGTCGGATTCCAGGGCCTCGATGCCCTGGGCCTGCAAAAATTTATTGAGATGCATTTCCTCTGACACCATGGATTTGCCTTTGACCATGCGGGTGGCATTATGCGCCTGCATGATTTTGAGAACCTGCTGATTGGCTTCTTCCGTGGTTTCCGCCCAGTGCACCGTGATTCCGTTTTGGGTACACTTTTTTTCAAGCTGCTCCAAAAGTTCCGGCAGCTGGCTCAAGGCCCGTTTTTTGATGGCATTCCCGGTCGTTCTCAGCTTTTCGGTTTCCTCCGCATCGGGAAATATGGTTTTGCGCCGGCCCACGAAATTTCCCATGGCAAACTTGAAATTTTTACGCAACTGCGCGTCATTTAACGCTTGAGATATATTGCTTTCAAAATCAACTGTTTGATGGTTAGTCATTGATTCTCTCCCAGATAAATTCCGCCAGATGCTGGCCGGTTATCTGTTCATTTCTGTAGTCGATTGCGCCGGAGATATTCATCAGGCAACCGCAGTCGCCGGAAAGCACCCGGCTGGCACCGGATTGTTTAATGTAATCGACTTTATCATTTACCATAACGCACGAAAGCTGCGGTTGCTTGACGGCAAACGTGCCGCCGAATCCGCAGCACTCGTATTCATTCTTCAGATCGATCAGCTCAACGTTTTTCAATTGGCGGATCAATGACTTGGAATCGTCGGTGACTTTCATTTCGCGCATGGCGTGACAGGATGAATGCCAGGTCACCTTGATGGGGGCGCCCTGATCTTCAAGTCTGACATTTAAGACATTGACTAAAAATTCGGAAAGCTCATAGATTCTGGCTGAAAAGGCTTCAACATCGGAGAGGCCGGGGTCATTTTCAAATAATTCAGGGTAGTGATGCCGCATCATCCCTGCGCAGGAGCCGGAAGGCACGACGATCGGGCAATCTTTATAAAAGATATCCATTTGTTTCCGCGCCACCGCTCTGGCTTCCGCCGGGAAACCGGAATTGTAAGCCGGTTGGCCGCAGCAGGTTTGCCGGGATGGAAATATAACCCTGATCCCTTGTTGCTGAAGCAATTTGATCCCTGCCATTCCGGCCTGAGGGTAAAACATGTCGGCCAGGCAGGTGCCGAAATAATAAACTTTTTCGGGCTTTTCAGGATATTTGCGCATGGTTTCCTCTGTAGGTCTAAGTCGATTGGTCAATTGGTTGATTAGTTGAAAAGTTGAATACCAACCAAATAAACCTCTCCGACGGTTCTCCTAATTAGTGCCTGAACGAAAAGTGGCCGTTTTTCCAGTTAGCCCGGCCGCTAATTATCACTCATTAAATTACTGCCGTTCAAAACGATGGCGAACAATAGCAAATCAATATTTAGCAGCGTTTTCTCTAAA
>Ga0209678_1000384_pt1 | contig 15275 bp, 5 predicted proteins | sample WorMetilvaeELBA1_FD_187404 | JGI IMG/M metagenome (GOLD analysis project Ga0209678, IMG submission 187404) | Marine gutless worms symbiont microbial communities from Max Planck institute for Marine Microbiology, Germany - Olavius ilvae ELBA.1... ...
GAAAATCGGTATTTAATGTTAATTCAACAAGATAACTACCGTTTACGAGTTTTTAATGCAAGTAAAAAATGCATTAAACTGGAAAATCTTCGTTTTCCTTTTATGCGATATTAATCAGCAATATCAGAGAGTTCTGGATACCCGTTCGAACACTAATTAGCGGCCGGGCTAACTGGAAAAACGGCCACTTTTCGTTCAGGCACTAAGTAAGCCAGCGCGCCCGGCGTCCCTTCGGGTTCGAAGGAATCGACCGATTTGACTTGCAACAGATCCGTCTCGATTTTGCTGAATATGATCTTGCCCAAACCAAAGACGGTGTCCACGGCGTCGACGATCTCGATTGCATTTTTCAAGGATGCCTCGCTTTGTTTCCGGCCCGGTTTGATCACGCGCTGTTGCAGTTTTGCGATGTCGAGGGCATCGTTTTCAAGCGTCGCCGCCATGGCGCCCACGCTTTGCTGCTCCGCCAGGTGGCGCTCCATGGTTTTGTCACTCAGGGCGACGACGATTCCGGCACCGACGGTCCCTTTCCAGGAGATATCGCTTTCATTCCGGATATTGGTCATCAGTTTTTCGCTGACAGGCGCCCGGCCGACGATCAGCTTGTGAATCAATGTCGCGGGTATCGCCATGATCAATGTGAACAGGTCGAGGAGTCGCAGCGGTTCATTGTCCGGATGAAATCGGCGGTAGGCCTCCGAGATGAAAGGGATAAAGTCGAGCTTGACGTCAAACAGCCTCTTCAGGAGCCTGACGGCGATGGCGATGGATTTGAGCACAAACTCCACGATTTCGCCACCGGTGTTGACGGCAAACTTGATGGCGCCTTTCAATACACCGAAAATATCGGGGAATGCCTGGATAAACATCAGTGGATTGTTGAATTGTTGACTGCGCAGCAGATTATCATAGGCTTTGCCGGCCGGTTCGATGATATTTTCCATCGCGTTTTTTTTGATTCCTTCGAGCAGATTCCGAAAGTTGTCGATGAACGCTTTAAAGTCGGGATCGTCGGGGGTTATCATATCGAGCAGTTCATTGCCCCGGTCTTCGATCCACTGGAAAACGATGCCCAGCGCGTCGAAGGCGGTATTGACGATCACCGGGTCCGACTGGAGCTTGTCGTTGATCATCGATTCCGAGGTGGTCCGTCCCGCCGGATCGAGCATGCCGCCCGACATGACGCAAAATTGTTCGCATAATGTTCGGACCTCGTCTTCCGCCATGTCGAGCAGGGCGCCTATTTTATTCACCAGAGCTCGGTTCCAGGCCACAGCCTTTTGGTCAAAGAACTCGGAAAGACCGTCCAGCATATCGAATGCAAACAGTTTGATGGCGTCATTGGTGCGGATGATGTCATCCCACCCCAGCACGCCAGCCACCCAGTCAAGGACCTTGTAGGTCAGATCTTCGATCGCTTTGCCGATCTTGCGAAATAGTTCACCCAGGGTGTTCACCACGGCTTCGATCGCCTCGACGGATTTTTGGGCCAAAAATTCCAGGCTCACCTTCAGTTTACCGATGGCGAACTCGAGTACGATCTGCCCCGTCTTTTTGACGAAATTGACCACAAACCTGGCCACCGAAACCAACCCGTTTCTGAGCTGTAGCAGGAAATCACCCAGAATAGGTATCGCCGGGCTTTTTTTAGCCGTCCACAGTGCGACACCGGTTTCATGGTCCGCCATGGTGGTAATTTCACCTGCAACGCTGTCGAAGGTGGCATTCATTGCCGCTCCCGAGGTTTCGAAGACGTGGGTTCGAACGCACCCTCCCTGATCGTTGGTTTCATCGGGCTCGTCGCCGACCTCGGCGATGTGACGGTACAGCTTGGCGATTTTGTCCGAAGACTGCTTGTCCAGGTCCTTTGGAATCAGATTCGCCGCCTTGAGTGTTTTTTCGCGGATCTTTTTGTTTTTCAGCCGGGTCATGACGCGTTCGGAGGGGTTGATCGCGGTCACCGGACTGCCGTCGTCCAGGCTGACGTAGAGGGTCGGTGCCGAGAGCGTACTGGCGGGCAGCCTCAACCGCGCAGTGCCAAAGCGATCGGTATAGAATTCAATCGCACGCAGCGGGTCGATATGCACGGCAAAATCGTTGATCAGCACCACGCAGGGATGGCTGGCCCGTAGTTGGAGCCGGGTATTCCGCACCGGCAAATCGTTTTCGTCCAATGCCGTGATTCGCACCGCATGGCAGACGGTCCGCTCCGGGCTGATATCCGAGGGTTTAGGCACCGCTATGGTCTGGGCGTTCCAGAGGGTGGTTTTCTCGGCTTGTGACATGTGCTTGAGCTTGCGTTTCATATCGACAAAAAACAGTTCCGGACCGTCAAGCATGGCTCGCGGACAGCCCAGAACCCGAATCTGTTCACCCAGGCAAACCCAGTCACCGAATTGGGCCGTGTTGTCAGGACCGGTTCCGGTCTGTCTCAGCACCCATAGCCGATGATCAGCCTGGCTGACGGCAAATATAATGACCTGGTCCGTCCGAGTTCTGCCGATCGTAATCTGCTCGAGTGTTTTCGGCCCGGAGGGGTTCCCTGTAAGTTTTGTCAAATCAGACCGGTCTCCCTGGTGGTTGGTGATGTAGTAAAGGTGATTTGTAGCCGGTGAATGCAATAAAAATCCCCGTGCCTCCGAACGGGTCGGCAGCGGGATAATGTTGGCGGCAGACAAATCGTCTTCGCTGTTTAATATCTGTTCTTCATTTCCGATAACTAGACTTCTTCCGAAACTCAACTCTGCCAGAAAAACTTCACGACCCTCTATGCGCAGCAGGCCCTCGGTCCATTTTTTGGGGTCCCAGCTGTCGTGCGGGGCGACTATGCGAAAGGTAGATCGGCCTTCGCCCTTGACACTTTTGGTTACAGCCTTCCATAGACCTTTCGTCGTTTGAAATATGATAAAAAATCTTTCGTCAACGCCGGCTTTGGAAACACCGTAAAAGGCATGTTTGCCGTAATTGTCCCGGTATACGGCAGTTTGTCGGTTTTTGACGAGATGGTTGCGGACGTGCCGCTGGCTCCGATCCGAGAGATCCCATTGCTGCCATCCAACGCCTTCGATAAATTGCATGGCCATGACGAAATAGTAATTTTCATCGTCCTCGTGCTGGAAATGCAGCAGGGCGTAGATTGCGTGGACAGACTTGCCGTTTTGATCCTTCGAAGACTGGTAAAAGGCCTCAATGCGACTGACGGGCCGCACCGGCACCGGGGATCCGTCTTCCCGGCGGGTTTGATCGAGCTCAATTTCATCGCAGATCCAGCCTGTTTCACCCTTGGTCGGGTGAACATGCACCAGTATGTGCTTATTCCGCTGGGCGTCGAAACGGGCTGAGACGAGTTCGACCACGCTGTCTCTGCCGTCGAGGTCGGCTTTGTCTTTTTCATCAGGCGAGCGCGGTCGCTGCACGACACTGAAGGCATGACGCACGTCTTGCCCCACCGGCGGTGTTGCAACGTTCAGGTAATCCTCAATCGTATCGCAATCATAGATTATCCTCCGGGCTTCCAGTGGTCGTGCTGCCGTTGAATTCATATCCATCTCCTTTTTTAGAAAGGTTTACGACATGGTACCGTATGAATTGCCTTACCGAAGTTGATAACTCTCAATTGGCTTTTAACTCAATTAAGGCGTTATATTCACCGTGCGCGTTCACCAGGATCGCCCATATGTTGCTCCGGAATGTGGCAGTGGGTAACTGTGACATAAGGCAGTTGAGCTGATGCAGCACCGGAGGTGCCGGTAAATTCTTTCTGGCCCCATTTCCCATAGTCACTTCTTGGAGAGAAAGCGCCATTCCAAATACTCCAGTAAAAACTGCTCTGTGTTATATTCAGATCGAGATCTACCGGATGAGTATGGGTTGCCATGGCTACATTTTTCAGGGGACGGCCTCCGGCGCTAATGCCGTTCAGGCGTTCCCTGCCGTCTGCGCTTTTAGGAATCCCGACCAGATAGTAGCCCCTGGATTCCGTGTATTCAGTCCATTCCGGCGGGCAGTTTCCCCCGCCCAGAAAGAATAATGAAATGCCTTCCGGAAACTCCTCCGGTGCCAAATCCTCGCCATCTTTTTTGTAACAGGCAAGCAGTTCAACATAGGGATGTCCTTTGGTCGAAGCTGAAGTTGCGATCTTTTGCTCCGCGATCGTACCGCTTGCCATTGATGCCCCCCTTAAATTGTACTGCTTCGAGATCTTGGTCAACTCCATCGGAATTCCAGAGACTTTTTTTTGACCAGTTCCTACTTTCATTTGATGATTATGTTTGGTTTTACGCCTTCCGCCGCTATCAATGCCCAATTTACTTCCCACCGGCGTGCCGATTTGATCTGCGCGTGCATTTAACGGTTTTGGCAGGACGAAACGTCCATCCAGATCATCATATTTTTCCCATCCAGCGGGACAGCTTTTGCCCTGAAATAGAGCGACAACCTGGCCCGGTAGGCTATTTTCCACATTGCCGGTTTCTTCTTCACAGACCAGCATCTGTCGATAGGGAATATTGCCGTTATCGAGATACCTCGTATCTCCGGTGATATTATAGGATTTGTTAAAAACCAGATCCTTGTCGGGAACGAAATTATCCAGAAAATACCATGTAGAATGTCCTTGCGCCTTTAATTCGCTAGTATTGATTTTTGCAGTTATTTTATGTTCGTGCAGCGTCGGCTCGCCATAGGCCATGGGTTCACCGCTGCGGGAAAGGACGCGGGAAGCATCGGTTGTACCGAGAAGCAGACGTCCTTGTGCGTAATCGGCTTCTTTCCATCCCTCCGGACAGCGGTCCACCATGGTAGTAAAGAACGTGACCATTCTGGGCTTCGATTCGTCGGCTGCCCAAGCCGATGGAATTCTGTCTATTGTGAACAGGGCGATTAAACCGGATAGAAAAACAACTAGGATAATTTTAAATGCGAGGTTGCGCCGGGTATGAACTTTAAATCGGGAGATTCGGGTTGAGTTATGGCAAGAATAGGTGTTGAAATCAAAAAAACGATGTTTTCCCGCCGGACTCCTTTTGAAGATTGAGTAGTTCACAGGCATAAAATCCTCCAGTCGTGATGATTGAGAAAAAATCTTTATGAATAAGCTCAGCTTGCCAAATAGTGACATCGATTCGCAGTTCGTTCGACTGAGCCAATGTTGGCTTGCAGTGGATATCTGTCACCTGAATCGTGCAAAAAATAGTGAGAACGCTTTTTAGTGAATAATTACAATTGGTTGTCCGACTCCTGGACGATCCCAGTAATTTTCTTTTATCGATCTTTCTTAAAACCGCTTTTTTACTATCAAAAAGGCGGTTCTAAGACCCAAAACACCCCCTCGCTTAAAACTTATTTCATTGATTTTCAATAAGTTAATTTGGTCCGACAAGCATTCAAATATTTACGTCCCGTTGTTATCCCAGTATGTCGGGTCCATGACCAATACCGACTCCATACCGACGCTTCCCGTCATGGCCGGGTTGTAGGCCTTCTGTCCATAGTAGCTGGGCATTTGGCTTTGCGGTGACACTTTCCGCTTGTCGGCATCATTTCGACTGTTTTTAGATGTCGGCAGCAACGGCTTTACAGCTTGCTTTGCTAACGAACCGACTGCGCTGCTGATGGTGGGCAGGCTGAATTTGCTCAGTACAAAACTTTGCAGCCCCTCAATCAACGGTAGGTTGACATTCGGTATGCGGCTGACAAAAGATGGCAGCGGGATAACGCCCATTTTGCCGAATGAACTGTAAGCTTCACTAACTTGGGTAAGAGAGAAGGGGCTGTATGCCCAACCATTGGTGCGGGTAATCTGTAGGTATCTGGCTGACTGCTGGACCGCAATCGAGCCGCCTGCACCGGCCACACCTCCGGCGATTGCGCCGGCAATGGCACCGGTGATCGCTCCAGAGAACATCGACTGCTGCCAGGTTCCGGCATTCTCCACCCCAAAAGCATCGTTTACAAAATGCTGGCTGACTCCCTGTGCGGCCCCCACTGCTGCGCCGGCGATTGTCCCAACTGCGGCTCCGGCAGCGACACCGGCTACACCGGATACAACGGATACACCGGCTGATACTCCACCAGCAATGGTCGTGACCGCTGCCGCTGCGGCCGAGCCTGCTGCGAAGGCCCCGACGCCGCCGGCTGCAGACAGGGCACCGGCGACTGCGCCAATACCGACACCGGCGAAGATGTAGCCCGCCAGTTTCCAATCTCTAAGGCCTGCTTTAATTCCGGTATAAGCAGCGATGGCCCCGCCTACTGCAGCCCCAATGGCCGCACCGATTAGCAGAATCACCAGTATGGTAGCGATCTCGCCGGAGGGATCGGTACGGTTTACAGGGTTATTATTGCAATACGCGAAGGGGCTTCCATATTGGAATTTGGGGTCGCAAGAGTAGAAGCGTCTCAGATGCGCATCATAGAAGCGCGCCCGGTAGTTGTAGAGTCCAAGTTCGCAGTCAAACTCCTGTCCGGCATACCGATAGCTGATGGTATCGGGATCGCCATAGCTGTTTGGCAGCAATTGACCGAAGGGCATATAGTCCAGCATGGTTTCAACGGTGCCGTTTTCAGCCACGACAGCACGAACCGAGCCCTGTTGATCTTTCAGTACATAGCTAGATCCGTTTTCTTGTAACGTGACCAGCAACCCCCCGACACCGTAAACGTATTGAATAATCTGTTGACCCAACGCCATCAACGGGTAGTCACTGAATCCATGCACATAAATGGTTTGGCGGCCATTGCCGGTTTTTTTTATCACTCGTTGGTTGATGCCGTTATAGGTAAATGTCAGCGAGCCGCCATCCTCTTTAGTGACAGTGAGCGGCAGGTTGTTGAGGGCGCTGTACTCAATTGAAGAGATTTGCCGGTAAGAGGAGGCGGTGACATTTCCGACTGAATCGTAACCGTAGCGTTGTGTGAGTTCGCCATTGGTTTTGATTGTTTCAACCCTATTGCTGTTCGATTGGTAATCATAGGTTTGCAGACTCCCTCCCTGACGAATGGTCAGGATGTTGCCGTTCGGATCAAAGGTGATGGGGCTCCCGACCCCAAGGCTATAGGTCGGATCGGTGCTGTGCTGGGCAACTTCCATTTGACCGCGCTGATCATACTTGAAAAGGTACTCAAAGGAGCGATCAGGTGCAATGGCATTCTCATTGGAGACTTTTGCAATACTGCCATTGTAGTATCCTGCACCATCGTAACCACCCGATGTATAGCTGAAGCGCTGTCGGAGGATTTGGTTGCCATCACTATATCGATTGTTTATATCGGTAATCCAGCCGGGTGAGTTATAGCCGATTGCCCGCTGAAGTGATTTGCTTCCGGTGGCGTTGAGCTGTTCCTCTGCAAGGCTGCCATCGGCATTGTAGCTGTATTTGGCAAACTTTTCCGGATCATCAGCCGTACCGATTGTGGTGTTTTGGCCAACATCGTTGTAGGCGTAAAGCACTTTGGGTATCGGTGCGCTATCGGGGTACTCGACGCAAACGATGTTGCCAAGGTTGTTATAGGTGTAGTTTGTAATTTGGGGAGATTGTCCGGGTGGGCTTAAAATGGACCGGGTGGCGTTGCCATAGTAGTCGTACCCGTAAATGTTTTCTACGATGGTGTCATCGCCGGCGCGTTTCTGCGATTTCCATAAACGGCTCCTCAAGGTCACCTCTTCCCCGGTTCCATCATAAATGTTTCGGGTGTCCCAGCGGGTGTTTTGGGGGTATTGGGGATCGCTGTCGGCAATGGCCTGCAGCCGGGAACCGTCTCCCCAATCCTGGGTCATTTCTCCCTCTTCATAAATGCGACCCAGCGAATCATACTTTTTATAAAGAAAGGTACCCTTTTCTGCACTTAACGGAGTTGCGCTAAAGCGTAATCGCCCCGCGGGGTCGTAGATGTTCTTTGTTTCCCCTGAGTCCGGTGAAGTGCGCGAGGTGAGTTGGCGCAGGAAATTGTGTCTGTTTTGCGTCACAAAGGCGCTGGCCCCCTTCTCCGAGGAAAAGTGGTTGGGATGCAGGATCTGGCAGATATTCCCTGCTGAGTCAAAGACCTGCTGAACGGCATCGAGCTTGGTATCGCCGGAATTTGTCTGTTTACCCAGCGTTTGGCCTCGGCGGTCTCTAATTTCTAAGACTTTTGAGCCGTTGGCATCCGTAATCGCCGTCACCAGGAACTGCCCTGCGCGATAAGGGATTCCGGCCACACTATCGTGATCGGTCACTTCATAGTTGAACTGGGTGATATGCCGGTTGCCATCCGTAATGGAGAAGTCTTTGCCAGGCAATCCCTTCTTCAGTGGCCGCCCCAACGAGGAGGCTTCATAAAGAGTGCCACTATAGGGGAAACCCTCGTCCTCCGGGTAGTAGTCGCTGACTTCTCCGGTCATTTTCCCGGTATTGTTATCCAAGTTCTTGACAAAGTTGCTACGGTAGCCAAATAAGGTGTTTTTACATGAAGCGATCTTCGTTTCTGCGATGATATCACCGAGGTGATTGTAGCGGCTCTCTTTTACCAGGAGACTGGATTTGTTCCATACCTGTGACTGGATCTCTAAGCGGTTGGCGTTCTTATAGGCGATCGATATCTGGGGCGCGAAAAAGGTGACTGGATTGGCAAACTGCAGCTTTCCCTGGGCGGAAAGGGATAATTCTCCGGCAATGGTGATACGGCTTGGTATCGCAAACACCTGTCTGCCATCGGCAAACAGTAGTACGGCACCGGCAACCGGGACCAGCATGACATTGGCAGGCACCTTGCCGTTTACATCACCGTTTTTATGGCTGGTGCCATCGAGCAGCATCGTCCAGCCATCCTCTGATTGCCACCTAGCGCTAAATGTATCTCCGATGGCAATTTCAAACGAAAGGTTTTTAGTCTCGGGCGAGGATAAGGTGAAACCGGCTGCATAGGTGCCGGCGCTTCCAGTAGGGAGCCACTTAATGGTGTTGCGCGCCGAACCGGAGTGGCATAGATGGCCGCTGTTTACCTGCCATGCATCGGTGTCGTCCCGCTGCCAGTCATTCCACACTTGCGCTCCGTTCATGAATGTCTCATAGATGCCGCCTTCGGCTGCCATTACATCACAAATGCTGGAAGGATCGTTTTGCGGGTACACGAAAGGCACCGGCTTATTCCAATCCCTGGTGGCGTAGCTGACCGAGCCTTTTTTTGCGTTTTCCCATGGGCCAACTTCGGTAAACTTCCTTCTTAGCGAATCGTAGCCGTATCGGCGAGTATCCGCATTATGGCCCATATTGGCAATTTCATCGAAATAGACCGGATCATAGATCCTGGCCTCCATTTGACTGGCCAATGGCGCGGCACTTATATTGTTTAATAACAGATAAGTTGAGCTTTTCTTATTGCTGAAGGCGATGGAGAGGGACGGGTCTCCATTAGTATCCACCACCGCCTGCCAGTATAGCCAGGTCTCTTCCCTGGCGGGTTCGATGACCACGTTATTTGGGAGAGTTGAACCTGAGGAGGTCTCCAGATATGCCGTTCCCGTGTCAGAGAGAAACCCTTTTTCGGCCTTGATCCAGGCGGATATCACCATTGTATTTGGCGGTCGCAATGGAGTGGTTTTTTTAAGGGTTTTGTTGGGAGCGAGTTTAAAGCTGCTGGTGCCCGTGTAGGCATCCCCTGAGACAATATAGTCCGAGAGATCTACTTCGGCTCTGGACAGGTACCAGCTGGACTGATAGCTTTCATAGGGTTCGAATCCCACAAAATCACAAGCGTTCACTCCCTGATTGTTAAAAGTCGCAATGGGCAAAATCTCATTTTTATCCCACAGGGTGGTCTCTACCTGACCCGTGACATCTTTTTGGCTGGTGACCATACCGTGAAAGGTTCTCTCCAGCACACAGTTCACCAGGAGCCAGTGAGAGCCGGGGTCGCTTTTAATCAGGTCCGGGCCTTTCAACTTTGATGATTCGGTATCTTGCTTTAGCACGTATGAGTTTCCAGTGGCCCAAACGGTGGGGGCGGCGGTGTGGGCGCCGGGCATCGGCCTCTGCTGAGGGGTGTATTGTTGAAGACTGCCGGATATCAGGCTCTGTACCTCTCCCTTTGCCGGGTAGGAGACCGACTCATACTGAGTGAAAGGCGCGTCAATAACGTTCTTTTCCAGGAACCACGGATAGGATTCAAAGGCGTAGCCGTACCGTTTGCGTAGGGTCTCCACCGAACCATCTGGGGTGATGTTGTCGAATTTTTCCTGGATCAATTTGCCGAAGCGCATGTCATATTGATAGTCGGTGCTCACGATTAGGCCGTCATTAGTAGTTTTATTGGTGGTGCAACGGGTATAGCCGCCAAACAGGTTGTAGCTTCTCCCGTCCGCTGTGATGGTGGTGAAGGCCCGAATCTGTTTTGCCTCGTGGATCAGAAGTTTGCCGCTGCCATCAAATACTTTCTGCTCGATCAGTTGTCCATCCAGCAGGCCGGAGGCTTCGCTATCTTGCGCTGTCATCTGTTGGTTGTCCCGGGTGTTCTGTGCGGTTAAGCCGTTGAAGTAGCGATTCTCGGTCCAGCCATACGCTGGCGCTTCAGTGGAATCGGTACCGGGATAATAAGTGCTTTTATAGTATTTAAAGACGGTGCCGGTGGGGTCGCACACTGCGGTATGGATATCAAAAGCATATTTTGTGGTCTTGGTGGTGTAGCCGTCGTCCATACTCATGGATTCCACGCAATAGTCCACCAGTTTACCTTGCAGAGTGTTGTCCAGATAGCGGTTCAGCGTAATGGTTTCAGCATCGTCAAAATCTTTATCAAGCGGCAGGTAGGTGACAAAGGTGGAGGGGCCGGAGGGAAATTGCCCGTTGGTGTGTATTTTTTTCGAGCCATCGATATTGATCTGGGTGAAGTAACGCTGGTCAATGGTCTCCTCGCTATTGAGGTGCTGATTGAGAAACGGCCAAAGGCTGGTATTTTGGGCGGTGTTGCCGTCGATGTTTAAACAAGAGATGAAACGAGGTCCTTGGTTAATCATTGTGGTGCTGTCGATTTCATCGCACACCTCCTGGTATTCCCCAACCGCGGTTTCCCAATTGCATTTTGAAGCGCGATGGTAGATACGGTTTCCCATGGTGACGATATCCGCACCGGCAGTTGGGAAATAGTGCCTTTTTCTGTCCTGGGTTGCGCCATCTTTGCTGTAAAGGTTGACGACCCGGTTGTCCCAGTTGGTGATGTCCGAACCGGGGTCGTAGCCAACAAGCTTGGATTGAACGGCATATTCCCGGTTGCTGGTACAGATGGCGTAATCCTCTCCATAGGCATACCAGTTGATATCTTTGTCGCTGCAGGTGTCGCGGAAAGCGAGACTGCTGTTTTCCAGCCAGGCGGAGCCATTGTAACGGAGCAGGTTGGGGCCGGAGGCGATCATGCTGTTGCTCACGAACTGGGCAATGAACGGGATGGTGATCACCTTTGAGGGGTTGCTCTTGGGAAGCCGATAGGAAAAGTCGGTACTGTTGATTGTGCTGAAGGAGTCATCCCATCCCAGCACCTTGACGGTGTAATCGAAGCTGAGTGATACTTCTTTGGTGATATACGTCAGAGCGATAAAGGAGGCGCTTGTGCCAAATCCAAAGGACTTATCCGGCTCATAGCCGCCAATGGTAAAAGTCATTTTCTGCGAGGCTCCGGTATGCCATTGATAGTCGTTGTCTTGGTAGTAAAGAGTGAGCCGGTTAAGATGGGACCCGCCCCTCTGCGGGTCATAGTCGAGTACGGCATAGTGTTTGTTGACGGCTGTGATATAGGGCTTTCCGGCGGGATTGCCGTTTTTCAGGTCACCGGACACATCTTCGATGATCCACTCCTTTGAGAAACAATTCCAGGTGTAGCGCACCAGATTACGGTTGTCCTGATCGCAGGCGATGAAGAAGTTGTCCCCGGTAGCCACCGCCAGGTTGCTGGATTTGACGATTACCGGACGGGTCTCTATCCACTCTCCCCATTTGCGGTTATCTTTGTGGTAGATATGCACGTAGGATTTAACGCTTTGCGGGGTAGTGTAGCTGAGGCAGGCAAAGTCCCCTGCGGTCACCACATTGACACTGTTGATATCAAAAGCGGCATCGATGATCTGTTCGCTGGGTGCCCATTGCTGCCATCGTCCCCGCCAGGTGTAAAGAGTGACATGGATTTGATCGGTAGACTCATTGAGCCACAGATTGACCACATAATCCGGACCGAACCAAACCCGCGGCTTGGCGGAGTGCGGCCATGGGTTGCCGATCTCTTCCTGCCTGTCGCAAAGGGGCAGTTCCTGCTGTTTGTAGTTATAGGCGATTTTGGCCCCATCCGGTGAAATTGCACCGCTCAGGGCGCCGGCATTGACCGATCCGGAAGACCAGTAACTGAAATCCAGGCTCGGCATTGAGGAGTTGTTGGCAAATATCCTTTGTATACGTGTCAGGACCCGTTTGACGGTATCTCCGTAAAGATATTCATGTTTGGGATATCCGCTGAAGTTGGCGCTGGTGTCATAGCTCAGTTGCACTGTGTAGAGCATAATTCCGTCGGCATTGTTGACGACAATGTTGTCCAAATAACGGGTTTCGTATCTGTCTTGATAAGGGCTGGATTCAGAATTGGGAACTTGGTTGTATGGATCGTTCCAATGCGACGCCAGGTATTCCCGCGGTCCGGAAGGAGACTCGATGTTGTACTGCTTTTCACCATAGTTAAAGTTGACAGTGCGATTAAACATGTCGGTTATCTTTGAGAGATAGCATGCCTTGGTGAATGATAATCCTTCATCGCCTACCCGCTGCTCTACGGTGTCGTAGCTGAATGAAATGGCATCGCCCCAGATGTTTTCAACTGAGATCAAGTTCCAGGCTGCCGGACAGCGGGATTGCAGCGATGTGCCATCAGGTCCGCGGGATAAAAAGGACTCACCGGACCAGTTCCCCCATTTTATCTGCCACTGGATTGGGTTTTGGCCCTCTGCATTGCCACCGTAAAAATAGCTTGATCCGTCATCCTTGACCAACTCCCAACGCTCGAACTCGGGGTAGTAGAGGATTTGGCTGAAATCATATTGGAAACACTCAAACGCATATCCACCGGAAAATACGTTGAGGTTTGATTCCTGGTTTTTAACTTTAAATGTTCTTTGGTTGACGCTATCGGTGATGATCCATTCCTTGCTGTCAGTTAGCACTTCGACTTCAGCGCTAGTGTCTAACGCCAATCCTGAATCAATGAAATGGGATTGGATTGCCTCATCCACTTTGCCTTGGTTTAAGGTTTCCAAGGCATTGTGGTGAAGGGTGGCCCGAAGCCATCTTCTGGTGGTTCCTACCAGTTCGGTAGGGGCATTATTGGTATAGAGGTAGTATGTGTTGGCATTCAAAGAGGCGCTTTCTAAGCGCTCTACCTCGATGCGATCAAAGGGAAGTTTCCAACCCAGCCCCAAGATGCCGGTGGGGTTGGTAACGTTTGAATTGCGGATCTCGTTTTTGACGTTGCTGCCATATGAGGCGGTTACTTTTATATCCAGCCCGTTGCGGCCTTTCAGGGAAACAAGATCCAGAGAGAGGTTGACATCTCCTCTGAACAGGTTCACACTATCGTTAAAAATGCCGCTAACCTCACTCTCGAATTGGGTCGGACGTATATGTGGTATCTGACTATTGGTCCTATCACTCATTTTCATGTACCCTTTCTATAAAAATACAGCGCCCAAAATTGTTCTGAGTCGCTTTGGTTTTGTTCATGACCACTGGTACATGGCAGGACTTCTGAACTTATTGTTCCAGTATGCGCCTATTGATAGGCGGTTGCGTTTTTCAAAAGGTAGCAGTTCGGCTTCTCGTGCCGGAAAAGACTCGGATTTACTATGAAGTTGGGGCGTGCTAAAATTCTGGATTTCTGCGCCGGGCGGATTCTATCCCGAATTGGGAATCGCAGATGGCCAATCTCCATCTGCGACACTATTGGCAATGCCTGGTTATGATTCACATACGGCAATAACCAATACCGTTACATTTCCGTCTGCCTTATGATTGGTCTTGTCATCCATGGTACAGGTGGCTGAAACCGAAACGGTGCTGCCACTGATGCCTGCAATGGAAGATTTAATATTCAGTGTTTTTACATGATGATCAGTGGTGCCAAATGAAACATTGTAACCTTGAACTGCGACAGATGCGTTGATGACAGACGTTCCGAAATCAGTGGATACGGTGTGCCCTGAGTCAACACTTGCTACCTGAAACTTTGTAATAGCCATTTCTATTCTCCTTTCTCTGTTTGGTTTTGAGAGATGAGCCATAAAGTAGACCTATGAAAAACGGGGTTGTCCTAATTCTTTGACTATTTACTTGTGGCTATCTCGCGACAACTTTCTCTTGAATTTTGTCTTGTCGTGAATTTTCTCCTGTTGGACCAAGTTATCTTACTTTCCGCCTGTTTAATTTATTGGGTTGATTCCCGGCAGATAGGACTCAATGAATGCTGTGATCATATCAAGATCTTTCAAAGCGAGCCGCCGGCCGCTGGGCACATGCTCGATCATTCCCCGCCATAGCGGTTTTTCACCTTGTATTTCTCGGGGCTCGAGCCAAAAACGAACAATGAAAGCCTGGGAATCGTCTGCGGGAAGCCCCATTTTTTTCCTTGAAATACCCATATGTTTTCCTAACTGAATTTATCGGAAAAGATTCGATTTTGCCTCTATTCGTTCGAAAACCAATTTAACCTGGCTCATACCCTGAATGAGCGAAAGTCGAGGGCGCCCCAGCTTCAAGAGGAGTCCCCTGGCAAAGTAAATAAAGATGCTTCATCCCGCAAAGCGGGGGCGTCCAAGGTTGAAGCTGTAGTCTCATACCGCAATCCCTTGGCAACGCAGAAGATGGGGTGCCATCGGCTTTCCCGCAGGGTAAACAAAATGGGATTTAAAACCGACATTTACAACTCACTTATAAATGAATTATAAATTGCGTTCATAATCTGTATTACGGTTGTTAAATCAAGAAAATAAAAGACTATCCCAGTTTGTTTACGATCAATTAGGGTCACAGTGCCGTCATAGATACAACATTGTCCATAAAAAAACGTCACCGGAGCGTCACCGAAGCGTCAAAACATGAGATTATTCACCGCAGAGTCACAGAGAACGCAGAGATTTGTTTTTTCTGGTTATATAGAAAGCCCAAGTGAATTAATTTCGTAGAAGTAAATCAGCCTGGATTCCATTTTTAATTTGTCTACAGGTTATTTTAGCTGATGAAGCGACTTGTTCTACAATTCGCATGAATTTT
>Ga0209678_1000386_pt1 | contig 15254 bp, 13 predicted proteins | sample WorMetilvaeELBA1_FD_187404 | JGI IMG/M metagenome (GOLD analysis project Ga0209678, IMG submission 187404) | Marine gutless worms symbiont microbial communities from Max Planck institute for Marine Microbiology, Germany - Olavius ilvae ELBA.1... ...
AAGATAACTACCGTTTACGAGTTTTTAATGCAAGTAAAAAATGCATTAAACTGGAAAATCTTCGTTTTCCTTTTATGCGATATTAATCAGCAATATCAAAGAGTTCTGGATACCCGTTCGAACACTATCTAACTTAAAGAACCAATTCTTATAAATTCCGGTAAAAAGTGAGAAAATTACAATTTATACTTGACATACCTATCTGAAGGTATGTATATTGGTGAGCATAGATTCGAAAAATTTTCAATAAGAGGTCAATAATAATAGACCGTAATGGTTGTTGATGCTTCCCTTTGTTAAACTTTTTCATTGGAGGTCGAAATGATTGTCTATTTGATAAAAGCATCAGCGCCCGGCCCATTCAAAGCATACAAGAAGGCCATGGGAGCACCGCCGCAGAACATTTTTTCCATAGCCGCTGCGACACCCGAAGATGTGGGCATCGAAATGTGTGACGAAACCATTGGCATGAAACCGAAACTGGATACACAGGCAGACATCGTTGCCATATTCTTTCACACGCCGGATGCGATACATGCTTATAGATTGGCCGACAAATTCAGAGCCAAAGGCAAAACCGTTGTTCTGGGCGGCCTTCATCCCAGTTTTTTGCCGGATGAAGCCTCAGTCCATGCGGATGCGCTGCTCATCGGAGAAGCAGAAGAAATCTGGGAAGCGTTGATCCATGATTTTAAAAACCATACCCTCAAGCAATATTACAAAAGGGAAAAGCCGGTCGATCTTGCGGATGTAAGACCCTACCCAACAGATATTCTCCCTCCTTCCAAATACGATCATATCTGGACAGTGCTGGTATCGCGCGGGTGTGTGCACAAATGCGACTACTGCACGGTGCCGCCGTTTTTCAACGGTAAATACCGTCTGCGCCCCATTGAAAACATTGTCGCCGAAATCAAGGCCGCCCCAACTGACTGGTTTGAACTACACGCGGATAATCTGACAGCAGATAGGGCCTATGCGCTGAAGCTGTTTGAAGCCCTAAAACCTTTGAAGATCAGCTGGTCGGGAGAGGCCACGATCAAAATGGCCGATGATGAGGAACTTCTCCAGGCAGCGGCTGAAAGTGGCTGCAAGTGGCTTCTGATCGGCATCGAGACACCATCACAGGCGGCACTGAGAGATTCTGGCAAAGGATTTGTTGAGCCGGATACCATAAAGGACAAAATCCGCCGTTTTCATTCCTATGGCATCCATATTACCTCTTCCATGATCTTCGGTTTTGACACGCACAACCAGGATATTTTCGAAGAAAGCGAACAGTTCTGCCGCCATATCGATATCGACGAGTTGGAAGCGGTCTTGCTGATCCCGTTTCCCGGCACACCGCTGTTTGAACGTCTGGCTGCTGAAGGCCGCCTCCTGATCCGGGATTGGTCCAAATATGATGGCAGCCACGTGGTTTTTCAGCCGGCCAATATGTCCCCTGAGGAGTTGGAACAGGGTGCGGATTGGTTCTGGAATGAAATTCGGAAAAATAAAGCATTAAATTCAGCACCCCCAGGAAAAGCCGAGGCGGAATCAGATTCGGGGTCCGTTAAAAGAGGCAAATCCATGAATGGACCTGCTTTATCTACCGGCGGCACCACCATCCGATGGAAATCCATACTCGCACTGGTGATAATCGGTGTCGGGCTGTATTTCAACTGGTACTGGATCTGGGGTGCGCTGCTCGTAATCTGGGGGATATCCGATTTGCGCAGCCGATATACTTGCCTGCTTGATGAAATCCCAAGATCAGAATCACCGATCCTCTACTGGATTGTCGTGCTCATGTGGCTGACAATGGGCATATGGACACTTTCAAATTCACCTGTCATAGGAGACCTGTCAGACGGTGTAAATGAATATTTCAGTGCTTCAGAGCATCAAGACATTATAGCGGGGCAGGGGAAGGTAAAGAGGCAGCAAAAAAATATGCAGCTTGTAAGAAATGAACTTCTTCGGTTTACCTTTCAGGGTCCCGTGGGCTGGCAGATAGGCAAGCAGAAGGATTCAGACAGCGTCACGTTTCACCTGCAAAACGCGAAACATACAGCTACGATTACGGCCATCGCATTTGATTACCGAACACCCTTTTCACTGAGTAAACACCTTGGCTATTTGGAGGAAGAACTTCAAACTGATTTGCCGTTTGTCAGAAGGGTGCAAGCAACCACCCCAATGTCGCCGCTGATGATAAATGATGAAGGCGCCCAAATGGTTTTCAAGGATTACAGCGGCAAATTTGAAGGTGAAAAAGTGACCGCCCGGGTCGGCTATGCGGTCAGGAAATCATATGGGTACTCGATCATTGGTGTATTTGGAGATGGAGACCGGCGAATGAGGGATGTTATCAACCGCTCGTTGACCAGTTTTAGACTGACAGAGCCTTAAATCAAACATCGCCAGCAATAAGCAAAAGGAAGAAATAATATGGCCCGCAGAACAAAACAGGAGGCAGAGGAAACCAGGGAAAACATCCTGAATGTAGCTTTGGATGTTATATATGAGAAGGGATACGCCCGATCGACTTTTATTGATATTGCCAAAGAAATTAAACTGACAAAGGGTGCTGTATACTGGCATTTTAAGAACAAGCCGGACATGTTTCTCGCCTTGGGACGGCAGATGGAAGATAAAATCGAAACCACACTGCAGGATCTGTTTTATGAGACCCAAACGTTGAACGATTTAAAGAAAATATTTTATAAAATGATCCTGTTGATCGCCGAGGACGAACAGCTGCGTAAATACTATTCGATTGTTTTTTATAAAATGGAGTGGACTGAAGAGTTGCTGTCAATGAAACATTATTTCGATCGGCAGGAAGAAGATATGGTGCAGTGGAGCGAAGAAATTCTTCGCAAGGCCCAATTAAAAAAAGAGATTCCAGCAGACATAAACATTGATCATCTGTCCCGGGCACTGTCCGCACTCGTTGGTGGATTGCTCGCATTTTGTCTATCCAATGCCGATGGAAGCAGCGGAAATATGTCAAAAATAGTCCAATTAGCGTTGGACACTTTTTTTGGTGGTCTGCAGGCAGAGGATGAAATATGGACCAGGGAGCCCCTCAAATGAACAGTCAAAATATATCGTTGAAGACATTGCTCAGGCGCTTTTGGAAAAAAGCGATGTTAACGTGGTTGCTGGTTGTTCTCGAGGGTCTCTGCCTGCTGTTCATGCCTTTGGTGATCGGATGGGCCATCGATGACCTGATGAAGGGTGAGTTGCCCGGGATGATTCAACTGAGTTGCCTCTGCCTGGGGCTTTTGATCATCGGGGCCAGCCGGCGTTTTTATGATACACGTGTATACTCCGGTATTTTCAGGAAAGTCAGCAGTGAGCTGGTCGCACGTGAAAAACAGCGTGATACAGGAATTTCCAAAATTTCTGCCCGGACAAACCTTTTTACTGAGTTTATCGAATTCCTGGAAAATTCCATCCCTGGTATTTTCAACCATATTATCGGTCTCGTGGGCACTTTGGTCATCATTGTCTTTATCAATTTTCAGGTCTTCTTGGCCTGTCTGGCCGGTGCTGCAGTTACATCTATTATCTATATTCTGAGCCAGAAAAAGATACTCAACCTTAATAAAGGGCAAAATAGCGAGTTCGAAAAACAGGTTGATATCATAGCATCCCCTAGTGCTGACAATATCAACACCCATTTCCGAAATCTAATGGTCTGGAACATTAAACTGTCAGATCTGGAAACCATTAACTACTCACTGACCTGGGTGGTTTTGACCGCAGTCCTGGTTGGATCCATCCTTGTGGCGGCAACATCGGCCGACACAAGTTTCGGCCTGGTGGTGGCCATCGTCATGTATGTTTTTGGTTTTATTGAAAGTGTCATGACCTTTCCGCTTCACTATCAACAAATGATCCGGCTGCAAGAGATCGGGGCGCGATTGGGTAATCCCCAAAGTCAGCCACTATGGTAAAATATAACCGACTATTAATCTCAAATGCCATGCTATTCGCCAACCTGCTGGCTGTATGGGGTTCTTCGCTTATCAGTTATTATCTTTCGGAACAAACCTCCTATTACGACCAACGGATTATGGAGCTGATATGGGAAAACGGAGAACTCCTTGAATGGGCATATATTGTGGTCGTTGGGATCTTAACCATCCTGTACGAGGTGCCCATCCGACGGGTCTTGCGGATGATGCGGACAAATATTCCGGTCGATCTTGAACTTGAATTAAAAGCCCGGCGAAGATTGCTGAATGAGCCCTATGTCATCGCGGCTCTGGATTTCATTATCTGGATTACTGCAGGGCTGGCCATTGTAGCTTATTTAATTTACGCCGGTGTCCAACCGGTGATGGCGTATTTGGAAGGACTCGACATGCTGCTTAACGCTTTTATTACGGTCACTATAGTCTTCTTCATACTCCAGTTTATTCTTCAAAAATGGCTCGCACCCATCTTTTTTCCGGACGGACAACTTACAGCCGTGCCTGGGACTCAAAAAACCCGGATTAAAAAAACGCTTCTGAATCTATCGTTTGCCCTGAATTTCATTCCGCTTTTGGCTATTATTTTCACCCATCTGGAGTATACATACAAACTTCAAGGCAGTGTCAACCAGGATGCATCGCTTGGCAACCTCAACTACCAAATTATCATCTTATCTCTTATTTTCGTAGGCGTTGGCTTCTTATTAACATTAATCGTATCCAGAATCCTCAGCCGACCGTTGACGGAAATTACCAGAGTCCTTCAAGGCGTGGGACGCGGGAACTTCGATGACAGGGTGCGCGTAACCACAAACGATGAAATTGGCTACACCGGAGATGTTATCAACAAGATGACAGAAGGGTTAAAAGAAAGAGAACGACTTCAGCAGTCCATAAATATCGCGCAAGAGGTGCAACAGCTTTTGCTGCCACAGGGAAATCCAACAATAGCGGGACTGGATATAGCCGGCAAAAGTATTTATTGTGAGGAAACCGGCGGCGATTATTATGATTTTTTGCAGTTAGGTCCAGAAGGGTCAGGAAAAACCGGTATCCTATTAGGGGATGTTGCCGGCCATGGCATTGGCTCTGCATTGCTGATGTCTACGTCCCGTGCCCTCCTTCGTTTGCGATCAACTCAATCTGATAAGCTGTCAGAGATTGTTACTGACGTTAACAGAGAGCTTTCAAACGATGTTGGTAATTCGGGTCAGTTTATGACCCTTTTTTATCTGGCTATCGACCAGAGCACCCGAAGTCTCAGCTGGGTCAGGGCCGGGCATGATCCGGCGATATTGTATAATCTGCATACCGATACCTTCGACGAGCTGCAGGGTTCCGGTATCCCTCTGGGAGTGGAAGCAGCCTGGCTATATAAGGAAGAGAAGAGAACGGGCCTTCCAGAAAATCAGATTATTCTGATCGGAACAGATGGCATCTGGGAGGCTCAAAATGCTGCGGGTGAGTGGTTTGGCAAAGAGCCTATTTACGATTTGACGAGAAAAAATGCTGCTGAAAGTGCCAATCAAATACTGGAGAGCATTGTAGAAGAGTTGAACCGTTTTCAAGAAGGGTCCAATTCAACTGATGATGTTACGTTGGTCGTCATTAAAACATGATCGCTTTGTTAATTATAACACTGAATCCTCTTTTGTGCATTTCATAAATAGGCTTAAAATAGGAACTGTTAGTTTCCCATTTCCCAATAGTACTTGCTGGTTGTAAGATGACGTATTCCATTGAACTGTTACAAACCATGCTTATAAAATGATTCTCTTTATCAATGTGTGAGCGTTGAAAGTCATAGGTGGTTTGTACTCAAGCCCCTCTTTTTTAACCGGGTGATCTATAAATCCATAGGATTCAATTGTACTAAGCAAAAAGCATCTTCGGCTTGGTCCCAACTTAACCGTTGCCATTTACCTTCACCTTTTTCAGCAACGCGTCTCAATGGATCATTGAGGCGATCTGGGTGATAAACATGATCCGGCATCATACGCCCTGGAGAACTATCTGTAACATCGATATCAGGGGAAAGTGGGGCGACAACGGAATTGGCAAAAAAGATAAACTTAACACCCGGTTACAGCTTAATAAAATAAAGTATGCCCGCAAGTCCCTTGCATGTTCATGGAATTTAATACTCAGTCGGTATTTGGGAGAGCAATATCCGGGTCAGTAACCAGTGGGGTACAACCTTACCCAGTTTCGTGGCCCATTTTGTCCCGGCAGGAAATACATTATCCCGCATTTCTTTTTTCAGGCCGTTAAGCACATATTGGGCAGCTTCCGTTTCACTGATCTCGTTTGGGGCGGGAATGCCGTCATCCCTTACCGCTTCCGTATCCATAAAGATCCTCGCTGCTGCCTTGGCCGCCGTATAATCCCCCTGCATGGGGATGCCGAACCAGGTGGCCTGGGAATTCATATGGGCGATCATACAGGGCCTGGATTGTTGTTTCATATGGGAGATAAGGGGGGCAGAAAAAGTGGATTAAACTGTAGTAATTTGCTTCAAGGCAGAATTTGATTTTTTCCGGAGAGGCGGTCAGGGTGTTAGAGGGTGGACCGATGCCCACATTGAGTATGGCGATATCAATATCCCTGAAGATGCGGACAATCTGTTCCACCACTTCCCGGCCATGGGATTCCATTGTGGCATCCCCCGGAAGGATCATGGCCTTGCTGCCGGCGATCTGGATTTTTTCGGCAATATTTTTCAACAGCGCTTCTCTTCGCGCCGTGACAATGATCCGGTTGTTGAATTTTGCCAGTTCAAGGGCTATGGCTGCACCGATACCCGAGGCTGCACCGGTGATGAGGATGGTTTTATCGGAATAGTCCATGGGAGCATCCTTTATGCTTTCTTCTCAAAGAACACCCTAATGAAGCCGTGTACCTGATCTTCCTGATGTTTGATTATGGACCAGCCATTCTTTATATAAAAATTGATTGCCTGCTTGTTAGCTTCAAATGTTTCAAGTCGAATTATGGTATTACCGCGATCAAATAGTTGCTGCTCGGAATGCCAAAGTAGCTTTGAACCTATACCAGCACGATGTAAGGTAACATCGACCATCATAAGGTGGATCAGGTCTTCAAAATATATGGTAAAAGCAACAATGCTATTATCTTGTATTACAAGGTCGCAATTATCAATGTGCCTCCGTAGCTCATTGTCTGACTCACCACTGTTGATGAACCAATCGACGCCTTCATTACCAAGAAATGATCGATAGCACTTATCAATAGTACGTCTCGCAATTTGCTGCATTATCGAAAGATCGGCAGATTGTGCTTTTCGGATCTTCAATTTTTCCATTCAGGTTATTTTTTTCTACGGTAATGGTTCTGCACGATTGCGTTTAAAAAGACTTCCGTCCTCACATGCTCAAAGGCCATTTGTTTAGGCAACGCTCCAAACAGTGGTGTGCCTCCTCCGAGTAATATTGGAATGACGGTGATTATCATCTCATCAATCAAATCTTCTTTTAGAAAACCTTGAACAGTAACTCCGCCATCGATGTACAGGTGTTTGTAGCCTCTCTGATGAATTTTCTGTATTACATCTGAGAGAAATCCCTTTATTGGCTCTGCCTTTCCCTCATATTCCTCAGGGATCGATTTCAGGGTATTGCTGAGAACGAATACGGGTTTGCTGTATGGCCATTCGCAGTCAAAACTGCAAACCTTATCAAACGTTTTACGACCCATAACGAGGGCATCAATACGGTCAATTAAATCTACCCACCCCATTCCAAACTTTCCGGGTTAGGTATGGACTGTAACCAGTCCAGTCCCCCATCTTTATCCGCGATGTACCCGTCTAAACTGGTTGCAGTAAAAACAATGTTCGACATATTTTTCTCCTACTCGAGGGCTCTTTCAGTTTGAATCCAGATTCTTCATCATTTTTTTCAGCGTACGGGTTTCATGCGTTTCCGGACTTTTTCCCAAATGTAGGTATTTAAAAAACAATCATCCATGTTTTCAAGCATTGTCATGTAAAGTTCCACCACCTCGCGCACATCCTCCTCAATACTATCTTTGGCATCGGTAAGAATACGCAGGGATATTAGACCAACAATCGAGTCCAGAAACAGTGCAGCAATGAGTATCCGCCATGGGGGTGCATGGCGTACATCGGTCCGTTGTCGCTCATCCAGACACGCTTTTGGCGTAATCGCGGTAATCAGCGCATGACAATCACCGGAGAGGAGCAATCATCTCACACAAGCAACTACTGGGCAGCCAGGAAGGGCTCGACAAGTTTTTTGCTTTCCGGCCTGAGGTTTTCGATCCCCCCATACGGAATTCCGTAAGTAGGTTTCCTGTCAGGGTATCTTTGTTTCATCATCATATGACGCTTGACCATATTGACGAACTGGCCACCGGCCCAGGGACCGTATTTGATCGAGTCGAGAGGACGCTCTTCCCTTGAATCGCGGTAGAGATCAAATATTGCCGCCCCAATTGGATTTTCTCCGGGGGCAGGCAAATGCATCTTGTATTTGTTCTTGACCACTGAACAAAGTTAAGCGGGAAGAGCGGCCAATAATTCAGGAAGAATGGCTTGTCCTGTTGGGCAAGTGAGCGAAGCTGCTCCAGCGCGTGTTTCTGATAGCGCTCATTCATTTCCCGGTACTTTTGCTGCGTCCAGGCTTGCCCCGATTTAATGTCAACCTCATACAGTTTTCCGTCGCGCAACTCTACGCCGGTAACCATGTGGGCAGGATTGGGGATGAAACCTTTATCGAGGGTAAAGGTCTGTGATTCGAGCTCAGGAGACACACCGCGGATCTGGTCGGCAGCTTCAGAGTCCTTGCCCATGATGGCGAGCTGACCCTGCTGGTGAATAGGGAATTCGGCATGCATGAAGCCTTGGTTGCTGGCATAGGCCTGCTTGATATCTCCCATATGCCACTTGCCCACATGGGAGGTGTAGTAGCCCGCATCCCTGAGCACCTCCGCCAGCGTAATCTCGTCGGCAGCCAATCCTTCACCGGCTATTGTTGCCTTAGCCTCGGTCAATCCGGTTCTAATAGGATATCTGCCGGTCATCATGGCTACGCGGGTGGGTGTACAGGAAGGCTCGGAGTACATACGCTGAAGGCTGAGGCCTTCTTTGGCGAAAGCATCCATATTGGGCGTTTTGTAGCCGCGGATGACACTGAGTTCATCCATACCTATTTCTCCGAAACCCACATCATCGAGTAAAATGTAGATGATGTTGGGTGGCTTGCCTCCGTTATTCTTGCGGATTTCAGCCAGTTTCTTATCAATTTTATCATTGTCGGCAGCCCATTTTTCTCCGTGCTGGGCCTCAATGATATAGTGCTCGGCGTCATGGATGATCTTGCCGTCCTCTTTTGCCGCCACAGCACCGGGTGCCAGCAAAAATGCCAGAGCAGCAAAAATTAAAATCAAAGTAAAAGATCTATCAACTTTCATTATGGCCTCCTGTTTTTGATTCAAAGGATAATGTTGGCGTCCACTTGATTTTTAAGCACATTGTTCCACATTAATCATGTTATTGGGATATACAACATCAAAAATCGGCCGAACTACGGGTGGTTTGAAATAGGACCGGAGGCTTATCTAAAATATTTCTTGACAAGAAAATAACACTGTTATCTGATCGCAGAAAACCTGATCCTCTTGGCCAGGTCAGAGACAATCGGCTATGCCGTGAATTCTGCTGCAAGCGGGAGCGGAATGGTGGAATACTGGGTTTAGTGGGATGGGTTCTTTTTTTATGAAGAAGACACGGATCAGTTTATAAAATCAGACTATCATCCGCTTTCGATTCCCAATATTCCATTATTTCACCATTCCATTATTCCATTGGGAATCTAAGGAAAACTCCACCCCTCTATAGTGAAATCAAAGCCGGGCCATCTGGTCTCGGATTCTTTACTCTAATTGCAATAAGCATTTTTACAGAAAGGAGATTGATAAAATGGTCGATTACGAAAAACGAGATCGAATTGCCTATATTACCCTGAATCGCCCGGAAGCCAAAAACGCAATCAACCCCGAAACCCATAAGCAATTGTGGGAGATATGGCAGGACTTCCGAGATGACGATTCGGTTGAAGTGGCGATCATGACGGGAACTGATGATGCGTTCTGCGCTGGGGCAGACCTGAAATCTTACATGACGCGCTGGCCGGGTGCCAGTCCCGAGGAAGTGCGTGCCAATGTCGCGGACGGGCTGGGAGGCCTGACCCGTGGGCTGCATCGCATTCCCAAGCCCACCATCGCCGCGGTCAACGGCTGGGCCCTGGCAGGCGGTTTGGAAACCGCCCTGGCCTGCGATATTCGGATTGCCTCAGAACACGCCATGTTCGGTTCCTTTGAATCGCGTCGCGGTTTTCACCACGGAGACGGCGGAATCCCGCGCCTGGTCAATTCCGCCGGCGTTTCGGTGGCGATGTATATGCTCCTGACTGCCGAACCGATAAGTGCCGATTTAGCGTTCCAATGGGGCTTGGTCGCCGCCGTGGTGCCCCACGAAGAGCTCATGTCTCATGCAGAACTGGTTGCAAAGCAGATTATGCGCAATGATCCGGTTGCGGTGCGCTCCGCCAAGGAAACCATTTTGGACATGATCGGGCGTGACCTTGACGATCAGCTGCGGCTCGAAGCGATGAACGGGTACAGCGTGGCGGCACGCACTTCGGTACCTGAACGCCTGAAGCGATTTTACGACAAGACTGACCGCGGTCGCTACGGTACCCATCAGACAGGCTTGTCTGAAGACTAATATTCCAATTGAGTTAAAATCCAATTGGAAGTTATTAGTTATTCGTTATTCGTTAATTGTTAATTGTTTAAAAGGAATGAAATCCATTTTTATATTTGACTGGTAATCGAAATTTAGAATTCGGTTGGCTGCCAATTCTAATAACCATTAACCAATAACAAATAACGCCTAATTGAGCGTTTCTCCCTCAATTAGGGTAAACGAAAGGAGGAAATAGCATGCCCGTTAAAGTAGAGAAAGACTATTTGTCCGGAAATGGAAAAATCAACAAAAAGCTTTGCGGGGATCGTATTTTTCGATTTGGCTTTCGGTATTTTCAAAAAATGATGCAGGGTATGATGGATGAACCGACCGACGAATTGCGGGAGATTGTGAACGGAAGCGGTTTGCGCCAACTATGGCAGACTTTCATGACCGGTAATTACTACTACTGTTTTAAGTGTCAATCGCAATGTCCAGCAACTCGACTTCCAGTAGCCTAACCCGAATAAACCGGAATTAGCCACAAGGCACTAAGACACAAAGAAAAAAAATTTTATAATAAACCTCGTTCCTTGGTGTCTTGGTGGCGAAAATGCTTTTATATGATGAATCCTTCGCAAACATGATGCGATTTCAATAAATAGGGCCTAACCCGGACGGATTGGAACTGAAGATTGGAGATCGAATAATACCCGATTTATGGATTGACACTCATTTCAGTTTAGCTGAGTGTGATTAAAATCGGGTTTCACTTCTTAGATAATTAGGCTGGACCTAAATCATCGGCCAATTTTTGTAGACCATCCAGGTCAAAGTCATCTGCCATCTGAATGATCTGCTTGCTGAGCAGCATGCAAGAATCTGAGTGGTCCTTAATTTCCTCTGCAATGGCATTTAGCGTCTTGACATCCCCCATTTCAGCCGCATCGCGAATTCGTTTGGCAATTTCATTTGATAATTCAGCGGGAATTTCTGCAAGCGCTTCAGCGGATAGCTTACCGGTGGTTTCTTCAGCCGGATCACCCAGGCTTTGAGCCGATTCCAGGGCCTGATTGAGAGCATTTTCAAGCGCCGAGAATCTCAGGTTCAGCTGGTCGGATAACGGAACTTTTTGGTCAACGCTTTTAACAAGTTTTTCCATGCTCATCGCGGCTTTTTGCAGCTCTGTGGCTGCAAGATTACCGGCCATTCCTTTGAGATTGTGCACCAGACTGTGGACTCGACCAAAATCCTTTTTGTCGAGCGCCTGCTGGATTTCAATTGCAGCGTTACGGTAGTCCGTGGCAAAATTCAAAATCAACTTCCGATAAAGTCCTTTGTTATCTTTCAATCGCTTTAAACCGTCTGCCAGATCAAATCCCGACAGATTTTCCGGAAGCTCATTTTCGGCCGGGACTGGTTTGTCCGATTCAGACTGCTCAACAGGAATTACAGGCTGTTGCTCCCGGGCTCGTTTCTCACGCGGTTTTATCCAATTCTGCAAAGTTGAAAAAAGCTGGTCCGGGTCGATGGGTTTGGTAACATGGCCGTTCATGCCGGCTTCCAGACTTCTATCCTCATCACCGGCCATTGCATGGGCCGTCATCGCAATAATCGGAATTGGATCCATACCTTCATTCCGCTTTCCGCTTTCCCACTTCCGAATTCTTTTTGTGGCCGTGTATCCATCCATCACCGGCATCTGTACGTCCATGAGCACCGCATCATAATTGTTTTCTTTTACAGCATTGACTCCCTCCTGCCCATCGGCGGCCAGGTCAACATTCAGGCCGGCACTCTCAAGAATTTCCCTGGCCACCTGCTGGTTAATTTCATTATCTTCCACCAGTAGTACATTAGCCCCTTGAATACTTTCAAAAGATTCGGCTTCTTTTTCATGGCCCTGCGCAGCCCGCGAGGTTTCAGGTACCGTTTCACCAAACGCCTGCATTATCGCGTCAAAAAGCATCGAGGCGTTTACCGGTTTTAGCAGAAAACCATCGAGTGCCACCTCCTCGGTCTGCCGCATGACCTCTTCCCGACCGTAAGCAGTTACCAATATAATCGGTGGAATTTTACTTAATCGCACATGGTTTTTAATATGCATGGAAGCCTCGATGCCATCCATGCCCGGCATCTTGTAATCCATGATTACCAGTTCAAAAGGTTTATCCTCGTTTGCTTTTTCAAGTTCGGCGATTCCCTCGGGCCCGGTTGCGGCCACGGTAATGTCGAAAGTAAAAGACTCCAGCATTTCCTTCAATATGCTCCTGGAGGTCGCGTTGTCATCCACCACCAGAACCTTCATGCCGCGCATTTCGGAAGCAGGTTTGAAACGTTTTTTGGCTTTCTCTTTTCCGAGGCCGAAGTCGGCGGTAAAGCTGAAAGTGCTGCCCCGGCCCTGTTCGCTTTCCACCCAGATTTCGCCGCCCATCATTTCCGCCAGACGCTTGCTTATCGTCAGCCCGAGACCGGTACCGCCATATTTACGGGTGGTTGATGTATCCGCCTGTGAAAAAGGTTTAAACAGTTTGGCAGCCTGGACTTCAGTCATGCCGATGCCGGTATCTTGAACCGAAAATTTCAATGTAACGTCTGCTTTATCTTTTTTAACCATTTCGATGGAAACGACAATCTCCCCCTTATCGGTAAATTTAACGGCATTGTTTGATAAATTGATCAGAATTTGCCCCAGTCGCAGGGGATCGCCGACGAGCGCTGTTGGAACGGATGGATCGGTCTTAATAAGCAGCTCCAGACCTTTTTCCTCGGTTTTAATGCCCACCACCGTCGAAATGTTATCGAGGGTATCCTCCAGTTGGAAATCCACGACCTCCATATCCATCTTGCCGGCTTCGATTTTGGAAAAATCAAGAATGTCATTAATAATTCCAAGCAGTGAATTGGCTGAAGATTGAATTTTTTTCAAATAGTCCTGCTGCTTCGGGGTTAGCTCGGTTTTCAACGCCAGGTGCGCCATGCCCAAAACGGCATTCATCGGGGTGCGGATCTCATGGCTCATATTTGCCAGAAATTCACTTTTAGCCGCGTTGGCATTGTCTGCTATATCTCTGGCGATTTCTAACTCTAGTCGGTTTTTTTCCCTTTCGCTTAAATCCAAAGACATCCGAATCGCCACCGCCATTGTAGCACTGGCAGTAAGCAGCCATTCAATTTGTTCACCTGTAAAACCCCTTATGGCGCCCAGTTCCATGATGCCCAGAGTCTCCTCATTGAGCAACAATGGAAAAACCAAAATATCGACTGGTAAAATCTCTCCCGTACCCAAAGGGACTTTTGCGTAATCTTGAGCGTCTTTGATCACTTTCAGTTTTCCGTCCAGAGCAGCCTGGCCGACCGGGCCCTCACCCGGTTGAATGGTCTGTGGCCCTTTATCCATCGGCAGGGCATAGCTGGCCGTACGACGCAAAGTGTCCTCTTCCATTCGAACGTAAACAATACCGGTTTGAAAGTTTAAAATCTCAGCCAGTCTGCTCAAGAGGTTGTCAGCCAGCTGCTCTATTTTTTGTTCCCCCCTTAACGCCTTGACCAGGGCGTTTAAATCCGATTGTTCCTTTTTTTCTCTCTCGATTTTCAGGTTGACTTCTTTCAGCGAGTCTGCGGTTTGATTGACCTTGTCCACCGATTGCTGAACGGTATCCATCAAGGAATTGAAGGCCCGGCCCGCCTGCCCGATTTCATCGGAGGCCCTGATATTTGCACGGAGACTGAGATCCTTATTTTCCTGCGTCTCAACCATGGTACCAATGAGACTGCGCATTTGGCGCATTCTGGCGTGGATGATACGGTAACCGCTAAAGATAATGACGTTTAAAGCGACAATACTTAAAATAATGACAAAAAGATACCGGTAGCCGTTGGTGGACAGCAGCTGTACATTATATTTTGTCCTTTCATCAAGAAGCACAAAAAAATCATCTATCGGCTTCATGATTTTAACCTTTTCGTCATGATAGCGAGCACTGTGCATAAGTTTCCGGGCCAAAGCCAGGTCCGGTTGGCGTCTTTTGGTGAATTGCCCGCTGTCATCTTTATACAGGCCTTTGACCGCATTCATCGCGATCTCTTCCATCTTCACCAGATTATCTGATTTCTCTTTGGCCTCCTGAATCTTTGAAAATTCCTCAGTACTGAAACCCGATTCAAGCATGAGGGTCTCGAGAGGAACCGACCGTCCATCGGGTCGTGGTCTTTTCATATTGGGTGCAAAAAAATCCCAATAAATCCGTTCGTAATGGATCGGCCGCGGTTTTTCTCCATTTCTGATGGCCAATATCTTCCAGTACATCTGCTCGTATTTTCTGTCTTGAGTAATAGCGTATGTTCGGGCAAACCGGGTCAAGTCATCCGAGCTCTGACGCAACTCATCGGCAAGCAAATAGGACTGGTATCGTCTTTCCTGGTTTTTAATTAGTGCCTGAACGAAAAGTGGCCGTTTTTCCAGTTAGCCCGGCCGCTAATTATCACTCATTAAATTACTGCCGTTCAAAACGATGGCGAACAATAGCAAATCAATATTTAGCAGCGTTTTCTCTAAA
>Ga0209678_1000387_pt1 | contig 15208 bp, 12 predicted proteins | sample WorMetilvaeELBA1_FD_187404 | JGI IMG/M metagenome (GOLD analysis project Ga0209678, IMG submission 187404) | Marine gutless worms symbiont microbial communities from Max Planck institute for Marine Microbiology, Germany - Olavius ilvae ELBA.1... ...
CTAAAATCTGAGATTGCAATGATTGACTCTGGTTAATTGAATTTTCAAAGAACCGGCTCGGATCGGACCCGTGGAGTGTTGCCTAAAAAAAATTGAAATTTTTTGCTTGACTTCTTCTTGGTGCTCTATATTGCTTATCGATGATGAGCCGCTGGTTACCGACATCTGTGAAATGATGATAAAAAGTTTAGGTCACAATGTTTTAAAAGCCCACAGCGGTTTAGAGGGCCTGGAAGTATTTATGGCCAATAAGGACAAAATTGATCTGATCATTTCTGATTTCAACATGCCATGCATGAATGGACAGGAAGTCGTTGATACGCTGCGAATCATGGGACACCCTGTCAAGGTTTTACTCTCAAGCGGGGGATTGAGCGCGGAAGAGGAAGAACAAGTTCTTACGAGCGGTTTTAGTGGATATCTCAAGAAACCTTACAGCATGGCTACCCTGTCCGATAAGATAGCTGAAATACTACTGTAGGGTGGACTCTGCCTACCTTTAGCAGATATATACAGTGATGCCTGGTGGGCAAAGCTCACCCTATGATAAGGGATTTTCGCAACATCAATTCCCGGTGTCTCACGGTAGTTTATCCAGGGCCTGGCGTAAGTCCTCGATGATATCCAGCGGATCATCAAAACCACCCAGACCGGGCAGGTCGGTTGCCGCCGTGCTGATGTCACCGTCTGGACCATCGGGCAGCAAAACGATAATATCACTTCCGCCGCTGCAGCGGGTCACTAATATTGCCCCTTGCAAGGCCCCGTTATGCGCAGTGGACTGGTACTCGATAACGCCATTCGGTGACTTATTAAATTCGAAATCATGGATATGGGATTTTAGATTTTGGAATTAAGGTATTCTGTCATTTTAACAAAAGGAGATAGAGCGCAGCGATTCAACAAATCCGCAATCCGCAATCCACAATCCGCAATCTAAAATCCAAGATTTCATCATAAGCCGACCATTTTCGTGCGCTTCCTTTTTTGCTTTCCCCCATATGGCTGTTCTTTTGGGTGATTTATGCTATAATCATTACAGAATCTTAACAAAATTTCTGACAAATAAAGGAACTCAACATGCGCGGAGCATTGCTCATCGGTACCGTGGTAGTATTGCTGATCATCGGATTGCTGATCATGAAAAATATGGGTATCGACAATTCGGCCGACGACCCGGAAACACAAACGGAAGTTTACATCGACGAGGCGCGAAACATTGCCAATGATGTCGATAACAGACTTGAAGACCTTAAAAAGCGTAGCAGTGAGATCGACTAGCCGATCCATTCCCCCCAAATCCCTACCCCCTGTCTTCCGGAAACCATTCCCATTGGCGAGATTTTTTGATGCTTGACACAGATCAGTCCGCATACTATACCTTTCATGCCTAGCAGCAAGGTATTTACGCGACTCATTTACGATCGAAGGGGAACCAGTTCTTTTGATGGTATTTTGAACTGAACGGTACAAGCGCTTCAGCCTCAAAGCGGAGATCCATATGAATACCATTGAACATTGCGAGGTCCGGGGCAACCACCATGAAGTGGGGCTGGCGATCGGATCTCACTTTGCCGATGCAATCCACCGTTTTTTCGACAGCTACGAACGTCTGCAACGGCAACTCCTTCCCTTTTACGGCACCTCCACCGGCAATAAATATTATCAGCAATTTCTCGCGCTGCACCAGGATCGTTTCCCGGCCTACATGTCCGAACTGGAAGGCATCGCAAAAGGAGCCGATCGACCATTTGAAGAGTTTTTCCTGGTCAATTTGCGGGGCGAATTCGCCGGTTTGATGCCCCAGGGATCCCAGACCGGCGATACTGCTGTCCAGGGCTGCACCGATTGCCTGGTTTTCACCCCGGACGCAGCCCTGGTGGGGCACAACGAAGACGGCAGTCCGGCTTCATTGGGCCGTCTGTATGTCGTTTCAGTTGATCTTGATGATGGGCCGACCTTCTGCGCCTTATCTTATCCCGGCTTTCTGCCCGGCAATGCATTCGGATTCAATCGGGCCGGCATCCTGCACACCGTCAACCATGTGGCCCCGCGCCCGATACAGGTTGGATTGAGCCGGCATTTTCTCGCCCGCACCCTGTTCGACGCCCGTTCCCTGGATGAAGCCATTTGTAATATCACTGCGTCTGATCGGGCGTCCGGATTCAATTACAACATCGGATCTCTGCCCGAAAGGCGGGTCGTCAGTGTCGAAGTCGCCCCCCGGCGCCATCATATCCATGAGGTCCAGGGCTGCTATACCCATACCAACCATTATTTTCAACTGGACGAACCGCAGCAGGAGATTACCCGCTCCAGCCGGAAGCGGTTGGAGCGCTGCCACGCTGTTAACCGTGCAGCGCCCCCTGGCCAGGCCGGCCAGGTGCTGGCGTTATTGGGCAATCGGGATGACGGCGATTATCCGATTCATCGAGATGCGAGCGCGCCGGATGCCGATGCCACCCTGTGCTCGGCCCTTTACGATTTGGACCAGCGAGAACTGCGAATCTACTATGGTCATCCGATTGATGCGCCTGAGAAGTTTGTTGAGTTTACATTGTAACTTGTTTGATATTCGCTTTTTCCGCCTGCAATAGGTGGTCCCATAGGCCCTTAGGGCCTTTTTACTGACAACATGTTGTAAGAAACGGAAGGTTTCAGGTGTCAGTGTTTCTGCCGGAGGCAGATCAGGACTTAGCACCTCGCTTCCCTGACACCCGAAACCTGAAACCTGAAACCAAAAAACTGCACTATTTCTGCCCCGCTGGGGCCACTTTATACGATCGTGCATAGGAAAAAGCCTAATTCCTTAGGCTTTATGCCGCACGCAATGGGTCTTGCCGGACCTGCATGCGAGTAATAATTGCATTTAATCGACCTAAAAAAAGAAAGGAGAAAAGCCATGCACAAGTATTTATTGGGGAGAAAAAGTATTTTATTGATTGTCGGCCTTTTAGGCTTCGCATTAATGTTAGGTGGGGCTCCGGCGCTGGCCGAAGACAAGATTGAAGGCACCTTGCACGTTGAGTCCTGGGGGGGAAGTTATGCCGAGGCGGTTAAAAACTACATTATCGAGCCGTTCAAGAAGAAATACGGCATCGAGGTCACCCACGGATTTTTCGGAAATAATCCGGAGCAACTGGCTAAACTACAGGCGGGAAAATCGGACATCGATGTCTCATTTCTGAGCCAGAATTTTGTGTATCGGGCCAAGGAAGCGGGGCTGTTGCTGCCGATCCGGGTCGAAAATGTGCCCAACTACCAAAAGCTGTTCGATATCTTTCAAAAACCGGCCTATGATCCCGGTCCCGAGGTTTTTTGCATCAGCTATTTTTGGGGTGATACGGCTGTTGCCTGGAACACCAAGTATGCCAAGGAACCCGCTTCATGGAACGCTTTGTGGGACCCGCGCTACAAGGGGCATGTCGCACTTTACAACGACGGTGCCCAGGCCATCCCGCAAACCGCGATTCTTCTGGGCCAGGATCCGAACAACATCTCCGATCTGGATGCGGTGATGGCCAAGCTGAAGGAACTGAAGCCTAATTTGCTAAAATTCTGGTCCAGCGGGGCGGAGCTGACGTCACTTTTTGCCACCGGAGAAGTCTGGATTGCCGACTTCTGGCGCGGGCGGGTCAACAATTTAAAAAGAGACGGACAACCCATCGCCTACACCCAGCCCAAAGAAGGCAGCATCGGCTGGGTGGATACCATCGTCATTCCCAAGGGGGCCAAAAACCGCCGCGCGGCGGAAGCCTTTCTGGATTTTGCCCTGAACAAGGAAGTTCACACCCAGTTTGTGACCAAGGGTATCACCTACGCGCCCTGTTCCAGCCTGGTGGAATTGACGGCCGAACAAAGTGATCTTTTGGGGGCCAGCCCGGAACTGCGGGAAAAGGTCGTGTTTATCAACCCGGGCTACCAGCAAAAGCACAGTGACAAGTGGAACAGTCTGATGAATGAGCTGATGGCCAGCCAGTAGGTGTTATTAGTTAATGGTTATTCGTTATTAGTATTGGTTGAGATCCTGATTTCATACTTCTAACATCAGTGAGACATAAGAGCAGATTTTATTCCTTTTAAACCACTAACCGATAACGAATAACTCCCAATTGGTTATTGACGCAATTGGGGTGTCAATAAAGATTCCAGGGTCAGAAATAGCCACTTGCGGGCGGGCATGAAAAGCAGGCTGTCCAACAGCTCCTTTCCCCTCCCTTGACGGGAGGGGATTAAGGGGAGGGTGACTCGATAAGAAGTTGAATCCTTTTCTCTTTTATCTCCCCCACCCTAACCCTCCCCCGTCAATGGGGAGGGAACCATCGCAAATTCGGAGGATATTAGACAGCCTGTTTACGCCTGCCCAAATTGGGTCCCACGGCTATAAATCGCTCAAATTAGGTAAAATTCAGATGCCATTGTGATGGCTGCCGGCAATGCCTGTTAGGAAATGAAATCCATGAGCCAGATTGATATCGAGGTCAGAGATGTCACCAAACGTTTCGGGGACGTGGTGGCGGTCGATAACGTTTCTTTTAACATCGAAAAGGGCGAGTTTTTTGCCCTCCTGGGGCCGAGCGGTTGCGGCAAGACCACCATCTTGCGCATGATCTCCGGTTTCGAGACGCCGACCGAGGGCGATATCTTCATCGGCGGCGAGGTCATGACCCACGTACCGGCTTTTCGGCGTCCCACCAATCTCGTGTTTCAGCAGCTTTCACTTTTTCCGCATATGAGCGTCTTCAAAAATATTGCCTTCGGCCTGGAGATGAAGCGGACATCAAGGGCGAAAATCAAGCAAGCCGTATATGAGGTGCTCGATTTGGTTCAACTCGAAGGCTTTGCCGAGCGCCGGATAAATCAACTCAGCGGCGGGCAGCAACAACGGGTGGCAATTGCCCGGGCCCTGGTCAACCATCCGACCGTCCTCCTGCTGGACGAGCCCCTCGGCGCCCTGGATCTGAAACTCAGAAACCAGATGCAGCTTGAACTCAAACGGATTCAGCGTGAGGTGGGCACCACATTTATTTACGTGACCCACGACCAGGGCGAAGCACTGACCATGTCCAACCGGATTGCGGTCATGAACAACGGCATCGTCGAACAGATCGGCGAAAGTGACAATATTTATGAAAACCCCCAAACCGTCTTTGTGGCCAATTTTATCGGCGAAACCAACCTGATCGAGGGCCGGGTCGACTCGGTCGGTGAGATCAAAGCCGTCATCACCAGCCAGGAAGTCCCGATAACGGTTAGCCCGCAAGCAGGTCTCAATCAGGGACATAAGGCATTTATCTCCATCAGGCCTGAAAAAATCCGGATCGGGAAAGAGCTTTCCGATTTTGAAAATATCTATTACGGGGTTGTCGAAGAAGCAATTTATCACGGTGAATTAACGATGTATATCATCGTCATCGAAAATCGGCATCGACTGACCGTGAAAGTCCAAAATGTCGATATGAAGGGTTCTTATTCAACCGGCACCCAATTGCAGGTTGGCTGGAAAATCGAGAACGGTATTGTGATCACCGAAAACGGCAGCGAGTAAAGTAATTATTACCAGCAGGTTTTATGCGGTAAAGAAAATAGGGATTGATAAGATGGACGACAAGACAAGCAGGGGCCGCTTAAGGCTTATTACCCAAATGGGTCCGGGGGTGTTCTGGCTGGTTTTCTTTTTTGTGATTCCGGTATTGTTAATTCTGACCTACAGTTTTTACCAATTTTCAGACGGCGTCATGCAGCAGGCGTTCACCCTGGATAATTATGTCCGGGCCGTCACCCAGCATCTTTACTTTAAAATATTCACCAAGAGCCTCTGGTATGGCGTGGCGGTGACTTCACTGTGTCTGCTCATCGGGTATCCCTGCGCCTATTTTCTGGCCCGGACGAAATACAAACGCAAAGAAATCCTGTTTCTGGCGCTGATCGTTCCGTTCTGGACCAGCATTGTCGTTCGAACCTACGCCTGGAAGGTATTGCTGGGCACCAATGGGCTGATCAACCATTTCCTGTTCGAGCTGGGCCTTATCGATTTGCCGATTCGTTTTCTGTACACCGAAAAAGCCGTTTTCATCGGCCTGATTCATGTTTTCCTGCCGTTCATGATTCTACCCCTGTATGCTTCCATAGAAAAAATCGAGCAGCACCTGGAGGAAGCCGCCCAGGACCTGGGGGCGAACCGGCTCCGGACATTTTTGCGAGTCAACCTGCCGCTGTCTCTGCCGGGTATCAGCACCGGCTGCCTGCTGGTGTTTATTCTGACGGTGGGCTCCTATATTACACCGGATCTGCTGGGCGGTCCCAGTGAAATCATGATTTCAAACGTTATCCAGAAGGAGTATTACGTGTCCTTTAACTGGCCGTTCGGTTCGTCGCTGGCGATGCTGCTGCTCTTTATCATCCTGACCCTTATTATGTTCTATAACCGGATATTTAAACTGGAAAAAATTACAGGTGCCTAGCATGTCCGTCAGGGAAGTCCTTCTGAAAATCTGGGTGGTATGTGTTTATGTATTCCTATTTGCGCCGATTCTGACGGTGATCATCATGTCCTTCTATACCTCCAAGTATTCAACCTTCCCCCTGGGAGATTTGACCTTGAAATGGTATAAGCTGGCCGCCGCCGATCCCAATATTCTCTCTGCCATCAAAAACAGCTTCTTCATTTCCCTGGGCGCCACCGTCGGCGCCACCTGCATCGGGACACTGACCGCCATGGGACTGGTCAGACAGAGATTTCGCGGCAAGGAAGTCTTGAATGCCTTTTTTCTGTCACCGATGATTGTGCCGGAAATCATCACCGGCGTTGCCCTGCTGAGTTTTGCCACCATTTTAAAACTGCAGGGGGGATTTCTTTTGATTGTGATCGGTCATATCCTTATATGTCTGCCGTTCGTTATGACGGTTGTATCGGCCCGGCTGCACGGGTTCGACCGCTCTTTGGAAGAAGCCGCCATGGATCTGGGCGCCAGCAACAGCGTCACGTTTCGCAGGATCACCCTGCCGTTGATCATGCCCGGGATCCTGGGCGGGGCCTTATTGGCCTTTACGGTGTCTTTTGACAATTTTCTCATCACCTACATGTTGGCCGGCCCCGGCCTGACCACCATTCCGATTCAGGTTTACTCGATGGTCCGGTTCGAAATCACGCCCAAAATTCATGCCTTTTCCACTTTTATCGTATTGATTTCCATGACCCTGATCATCATCAATGAACGGGTGATCCGGGCGAAAAGAAACTAAGCTTTATCCAAGAATGTGCTGGGAAAAAGGGGCGCCTGCGGGGCAGCTATGGCGTAGTTTGTAGGTTTAGGTTTCAGGTGTCAGTGTTCAGGTGTCAGCGTTGCCGTCGGCCAAAAAAATGCCGGTCAAATCGAAAAAAAACTTTGAAAAAGCGAATATCGAATATCGAATAATGAATGTCGAATGTCGAAGGAATGTATTCTGCCTGTCGTGAGCTTTTGTGTCGAACGGTCTATTTTATAATAAGACTGAGCGACCTGTCGGGTCGTAGCCGAAGGCGAAGCCTGAAGCGATTCCACCCTTCGACACTTGTCCGCCGCAGGAGGATTCGATATTCGATATTCTGCGGTTCTGCGGTTCGCTTTAAATGAAGTTTTATACAAGGGAAACGAGGTGCTCAATCCTTGTATGAAACTTCTTCTCTCGTTTAAACTCAAAACAGGGTATTTAATTCGTCCTCGTCGTCGTTCTCGTCCTCGTGCTCGGAATCGAAAGAGGTTCAAAAGCATCGAGGACGAGAACGAGCACGAGGACGAGTACGAACCAAAAATCGAACTAAATCCGCTCCCAGCAACTCTCATGTCAAACTAAAAAGTTTCTTTTTCGATTTGACCGGCCGTTTTTTTGGCCGGCGGCTGGACTGACACCTGAAACCTCCATTTTCTTACAACATGCTGTCAGAAACGTCCAACCAATGGCCTAATACCGGACACCATTGAATACCCCGCCCGCATTCAATGACATTGACATTATCGCCGGTATTCGTTATCAATCTCAGTTATTCTGCCTGTTTTAATAGTGGAAAGAGCGTAGCGAATCAACCAATCCAAAATCCGAAATCAAAAATCCAAAATATGAAGTGAATGGGGACCTGTGATGGGTATAGAAGTTTTTTTTATCGCTGTAATAATTTTATTGCTGTTTGCGGTATTCGATTTGTCGGTGGGGGTCGCCAACGATGCCGTTAATTTTCTAAATTCCTCGATCGGCTCCCGGGTGGCCCCCTATGTCGTAATCATGATTGTAGCCAGTCTCGGCATTTTGGCCGGCGTGACATTTTCCGGTGGAATGATGGAAGTTGCCAGAAAAGGCATATTTCATCCTCAGTTTTTTACCATGCCCGAGCTTCTTACGATTTTTATGGCCGTCATGCTGACGGATATTCTGCTGCTGGATCTTCTCAATGCCCACGGATTGCCGACCTCGACCACGGTGTCCATTGTATTTGAACTTTTGGGCGCGGCCGTGGCGGTGTCGCTGATAAAGATCATGCATGCCGCTGATGGTTCGATGACTTTAGGGGAGTATATCAATACGGGCAAAGCCATGATGATCGTCTTTGGCATTCTGCTGTCGATTGCCGTGGCTTTTTTCTGCGGCGCTGTGGTTCAATTCCTATCCCGGCTGATTTTTACCTTTGACTATCATAAACGGCTCAAACGTTACGGCGCCGTCTGGGGCGGTGTGGCCATGGCGACCATAACCTTCTTTATCCTGGTTAAAGGGGCCAAGGGGGCTTCTTTCATGACTCCCGAAGCCGTCCAATGGATCCTGTCCCACAGTTTGCTCATGCTGGCTTCGATTTTTCTTGTTTCAGCCATAGTTTTTCAAATCCTGATTTCCTTTTTCAATATAAATATTTTGAAACCGGTCGTACTGGTGGGAACATTTGCGCTAGCCATGGCCTTTGCGGCCAATGACCTGGTGAATTTTATCGGCGTTCCGCTGGCCGGCTTAAATGCCTATCAGACAGCTGTCGCTTCCAACGATCCACTGAACATAACCATGGTGGCGTTGAGCAAAAAAGTGCAATCCCATACCCTGCTGCTGCTCATGGCCGGGGGGATCATGGTGCTGACCTTGTGGTTTTCGAAAAAAGCCCGGACCGTCACTGAGACTGAAATCAGCCTGGGACAGCAGGAAGAGGGCACGGAACGTTTTGAATCCATCTGGCTTTCACGCAGCATTGTCAGTATGGTGCATTCAGTGGTGGAGTCCATTAAAAGCTTGACCCCGCGTGCGGTCAGAGAACATATCGGCCGGCGCTTGGATCCCAATTTCAGCCAACCTGCGATGGTCCGTGAAAACCAGCCTTCTTTTGATCTGGTGCGTGCCTCGGTCAATCTGATGGTTGCCAGTGCGGTGGTCTCCTTTGCAACCTCCATGAAGCTGCCCCTGTCAACGACCTATGTGACCTTCATGGTGGCCATGGGCACATCCTTTTCGGACCAGGCCTGGGGCATGGAAAGTGCCGTATACCGCGTTACCGGGGTTCTGACGGTGATCGGCGGCTGGTTTATGACGGCATTGATTGCCTTTGTCACCTCATTTGCTTTTGCCGCGATCGTGTACTATCTGAAAGTGCCGGGCGTCCTGCTGCTCATGATATTGGCCGCGGTCATCATCCGCAAAAACCACAAAAAGCACGCCGGCCGGGTCAGGGAAAAGGAAGAACAAAAAATATTTAATTTAAAAAAAGTCAATGACGCTCACGCTGCTGTTTCCAACACCTTTGATCATGTGGCCTATTTTTTAAAAGAGATTCGGCGTTCACTGGATATATCATTTGATGCGCTGTTCGACCAGGATGTCGATACCCTGAACCGGCAGCGAAAAAAAGTGAAACAAATCCAGGTATGGTCCAATATCATCATGGCCAATGTGTTTAAGGTGCTGCGCCTGCTGCAAAAAGAAGAACCCCATGTGTCCTTTAAGTATGCCCAGACGATCAGAAGGCTCCAAAAGTTGTCTGACGGGCACCGGGATATTGTCCTGCGTTCATACGTGCATACCAGCAACAAACACAAAGGGCTTTTGGATGTCCAGATCAAGGAACTCCAGAAAGCCAAAGCCTGCATCCTCGAGATTCTGACTAAAGTGGAAGAATCCTTTAACAAGAAACAAATTGTGGATTATCAGAATATCATTGACCTGTATCGGCACATTCGAGAGTTGGCCGACGAATTCAATCAGGTTCAAATTGAACGGATCAGAAATGACACTTCCAAAACCCGCCTCAATATTCTCTATTATGGTATTATGGGAAACTGCCTGATGCTTACCAAGCAGAACATCAAACTGCTGGAGATTTTCAACGATTCCTTTCAATTCGATAAACGGTTGGCGGAGTCTTATTTCAAGTTCGAAAAATAATTAATCCGCAATTAATCCGCAATTAATCCGCCCTGAAAAATAGAATATCCAGTGCTTTTGATGGTTTTTGGATATTGAAGACATCTCTCGGGATTAGGCGGTGGCGGATTAATTATGATATGCTTCGCATATTATTTTTTATTTATTCTATGGGTCGCCGGTCAGCAGGGAAATTCGGCTTTCCAAGGCGCTGTGCCGCTGTTTTTAGATGAAAGACATTTAAGAGGTAAAGAGGAATTGTGCGAAAATTAGCTTTTGGGTACTCAACCGGATGCAATCTCCGCTGCGAGCATTGTGTGGCCGCGGAAGATCTTGCTGCCGGACGCAAAATGGAACATGACAGGGCCAAAGAGATTATTGTCGCGATGGCCCGGGCCGGTGTCGGGGGAATCAGCTTCAGCGCCGGTGAACCGTTTTTGTATATCAAGGAGATTGCAGGGCTGGTGAAGCTATGCAGTCAAATCGGGATCTATACCCGGATCGTTACCAACAGCTATTGGGCCAAGACCGCCGAATCCGCCGATCAGCAGGTTGCAGAACTGAAAAAAAGCGGGCTTCGCCAACTGCGGTTGAGCTACTCGCGATGGCACCAGAAACATGTAAACCGCGACAATGTATTGAATGCCGCCCGCAGCTGCCAAAAGGCCGGGATAGACTATTTTATTTCCTTTGTCACCGACTTCTCCGCGGAGGATGATCAGTATGAGCAGTTTCTGCGTGAGCATGACCTTACGTTTTTCCCCGAACCCGTGATCTATGCCGGTCGGGCGAAGTCTTTCAAACGCCGGCGAATCGTGACCGATTATCAGGCAAACTGCTGCAGCATGAATCCTTATCTGACACCGGATCTTGATATGTACGCCTGCTGCGATGCGGGGAGCCATTTTCAGCAGACGAACTTTTTTTACCTGGGCAACCTGAACCACAATACCGTGGAACAGCTGTTTACTATGAGTGAGACAGACCGGCTGCACAATTTCATCCGGACCATGGGCGTCAGCAATATTGCGTCCTTTGCCGGTATGAAGGCCCGCGAGATCATCACCTACAGCAAATGCGATCTGTGCCGGAAACTGTTCAATTGCCCTGAATCGCTGGCGCGGCTGCGGGCAGAAGCGTCGCGGCTGGCAGCCTGGAGGCGATAGGGATATACTAAAGAATAATCGAATGCCTAAAATGTCTAAAGTTGAGGAATCGCTGCGCTCTGTTTTTTTAAATTGACAGAATACCAAAATTTTAGCTCATTTAAGTTCATTTAAAAATTTAGCTCATTTTTTCAATTATAATATCAACTTCTCAATATTCGAATTATATTTGTTGCTCACATAATGTGACAAAGTAAAATCAAATATCACTCAAAGCCCGGCGGTGCAACGAATCCCTGAAACTCCCGTTCGATCAAGCGGGCAAAGTGGATGCAGGTGTAGTCGCCGTACTGCGGTCCGACGATTTGAACGCCCACCGGCAGACCGTCGGCGGCGAATCCGATCGGGGCCACCGTGGCCGGCAGGTAAAAGTTGCAGGAATAGCCGGCCCAGAACATCTGAGTCGTCGACGGCTGGGGTTTGCCGTTGACCATCACCATGCGCTCCCAGCGCTGGCCTTTCTGGTTGTGGGGAAAGGCCGTGGTGGTGGCGGCCGGACACAACATCAGGTCATACTTGCGGAAAAAGTCCGACCAGGCCAGGCGCATCCGGTGGCGGTTTTCGTTGTGTTCATGCCAGTCCCAGTGATACATGGCCTGGGCCCGAACCATATGGGCCCGGTAATCTGCAGCGTCTTTCTTCAGCCTTTTTGATATCCTCAAATTTTTTTCAAACTCTGCGGCGGTCAACCCCCTGACCGTTGCCCCTCTCAGCAGCTGGATATAATTGCGGTGGGCTTCGCGGGCATCGAATGCAGGCCTGGCTTTTTCACTTACCGACACCTTATTTTTTCTGAGACAACGGACCAAGGCGCGCATCCTTTTTTGTACCGCATCGTCGACTTCCGCCTCCGCATCCGTGTAGACCACCGCCACTTTGAAATCGCCCAGCATTTTTTTCGTCGGCCCGGGCAGCTGCAGCCGCCACCCGACGCCGTCGATTTCATCCGGTCCCGCGATGACATTCAGCGCCAGTGCCAGATCTTCGGCGCTGCGGGCCAGCGGTCCGACAACGGAGATGTCCTTGGTCGCCACCACGCCGGGAAGCGCCTGGCCCCGTGATGTGACAATATTGTAGGTCGGTTTATGGCCGAACACGCCACAGTAATGGGCCGGATTGCGAATCGAGGCACCGATATCGCTGCCTGCCTCCAGCCCGGTAAAGCCGGCGGCCAGGGCCGCTGCGGAACCACCCGAGGAGCCGCCCGGAACCCGGGTAACATCCCAGGGATTGTTGGTGGTGCCGTAGATTTGGTTAAACGTCTGCCAGTCCGCCAGGTTCAGCGGGACATTGGTTTTGCCGAAAATCACCGCTCCGGCCCGGTTCAGACGTTCCACGACCACGGCATTTTTCTGTGGATAGTTGTCTTTGTGTTCAGGCACACCCCAGGTCGTCGGCATACCGATGACGTCGTACGACTCCTTGACGGTTATCGGGACACCGTGCAGGGGGCCCCAATTTTCCCCTCTGGCGATGGCTCTGTCCGCAGATTTGGCCCTTTTCCGGGCGGCCTTGATGTCAGTAAAAATTATCGCATTGATCCTGTTGTTATAGCGTTCGATGCGCTCCAGATAATAGTCGAGCAATTCCAGGCAGCCGATTTTTTTGCGACAGATCAGTGAAGCCAATTGTTTGGCCGAGTGGTAAGCCGGATTGTCCATCTTCTCCTCCCTGAACCATGAGTCCGTTAGTATTTAATTTTCGAGTACCGGCCGTAAATCCTTTTCAATTAAAGCAAAAAAATTTTCGCAAAGCCGCGAAGCGCCCAAAGGTAAGACATCAATTTAATCTTGGCGTCTTGGCGCCTTTGCGTGAGCTTTTTGGGTTTTCAATTTCTCCGGGTTAGGCCATGCCGCTTAAATTTTTACAACAGACGGAGTCTTCCGTTTTAATTTTTTAAAATAGTTGCCGGGTTCCCAAAAGTGGGATTCATTTTCGATGTGCAGCAAAAATTTATCCAATTTTAAAAAAAGACAATTCACCATACCAGAGATATCGCGTATTACAAAATGTAATTTGAGACGGAATAATGTAATTGTTGTATTTGCAGGTTAAATCCGTCTATAGTGCGGCCGATACCCTGTAAAATATCGGTTCTGCAACCCAAAAGAAGGTAGTCCATCGAGGGGCTTAAAACTTTTATTAATTTCTTGGAATTGGAGTACTGGAGTGTTGGCTCATTGGCTGAAGGTTGGATGGCTTCTTGATACCCCAGTACTCCAGCACTCCAATACTCCAAGATCGAGACTTCTCAATAAATTCTTGCAATCCTAAAATTACCTTTTTACTGGCTTATAGGTCCAAAAAAATCCTGATGTAGGAGACAACCATGGCAATACGCAAAAAAGTCGGCCTTGTTCTCGGCAGCGGATCATCCCGGGGCTGGGCCCATATCGGTGTCATCGAAGCGTTGGAGGCGGAAAACATTCCTATTGATTATGTTGCCGGCAGCAGTGTGGGGTCATATGTCGGTGCGCTTTACGCCAGCGGCAGCCTGAAGAGCCTCAAGGATTTCGTTCTCAAGATGGACGGCAAAAAAGTCTTTTCCTATTTTGACGTGGTGTTCCCGCGCTCGGGGCTGCTCGACGGCACTAAAAAGCTAAAGGAGCTTTTTTCGATTCACACCGATGTCGTTGATTTTTCAGAGCTGAATATCCCGGTCTTGATGGTGGCAACTGATCTGGTAACCGGGAAAAAAGCCGTTTTGAAAAGCGGCGATATTTTCAGGGCCCTCAGGGCGACAACGTCTATCCCGGGGCTCTTTGCACCCGTGAAGGTCAAGGATCGCTGGCTGGTGGACGGCGGTCTGGTGGACCCGGTTCCGGTAGGCGTCGCCCGGGCCCTGGAGGCCGATGTCGTGATTGCCGTCGACCTTAACAGCGGGGTGGTCTCCCCTAAAAGGCCCGAGAAAAAGGTCGCCCCCCCTTCCCCCAAAACCGAGAATTCTTTTGCCTACAAGAGTGAACTGCTAAAGAAAATGGTGGACTACTACGAACATGCCGAAAACAGTTTCACCAGCAAAATCAGCGTTCTGCTCAACCGGGAATCCGGCACGCCCGACATCATCGAAACCGTCATGACCTCCATCAACATCATGCAGGAACGTCTCACCAGAATCAACCTGGCGGTGGAACCTCCGGATATACTACTCCAGCCGCGTCTGGGTCAGTTGAAAATGATGGACTTCGATCAGGTTGAACAGACCATAGAAGAAGGCTATCTCAGTGTCAAAGAAAAATTAGAAGACATAAAAAAGCTGCTCGAACCGGCCTGATGCTTGGGATCGTTATGCTCCCTGCGTGACCGGGGCCTACCGGACATTGCCTGCCTTTTTGCCTTATTGCCGAACCGTGATTATCTTTCGAGTAATTTCTGCCGCTGATTACTGCGGCAATTACTCGATTTATACCACCAAAAAAAAGTGAAGCATACTATTTTCGATACCCCGATTCTGGAAGCGATTTTATACCGGGCTTCCCGGCTAATTCTAGGCCTGGCCGGATGGCGCACGGAAGGCCGGTTGCCGCTGATCCCTAAATTCAGGGCTCCTGACCTCGCGTAATTTCAATTGCAACTTATTGCGCGGCAAATACCAATTTCATTCGGGTGCCGGGGTAGACGTATGACTCCTGATTCATGACATCGCATAATTGTTTGAGAGCTCG
>Ga0209678_1000388_pt1 | contig 15172 bp, 14 predicted proteins | sample WorMetilvaeELBA1_FD_187404 | JGI IMG/M metagenome (GOLD analysis project Ga0209678, IMG submission 187404) | Marine gutless worms symbiont microbial communities from Max Planck institute for Marine Microbiology, Germany - Olavius ilvae ELBA.1... ...
TATCGAATCAACCGCCGATTCGAACTCCACACCTTGGTCGATCGGCTGCTGTGGAGCTGCGCTAGGACGGAGCCTTGTTCGGAAAATTGGCTGCGCCTCGGCCACGTGCGGGATAGCTGAGTTTCGACACTAATCACCTAAGACTATGCAACCAATCCGCCAGATTCTCGAAGAAGCCCCCGATGCGATTCCTGTCCCCGAGGAACTCAGGCATCGACGCATTGAGCTGATCATTTGGCCGCTCGGGGATAGTCCTAGGGAAACAAAGTCAGTACCCAATTTCAAGATCGCCCAGGTCGAGCGAATCGATATCCCATCAAGGGAAGAGCGCAATGCTCGGCGGTAGCTTCGTTGACACTAATATTTGGGTATACGCCCATTTGGATGCTCCGGGAGACCACAGACACCGGATTGCATATGATTTGGTCACTGTGCTTGCGGACAGTGTCATTAGCCCTCAAGCAACCGCAGAATACTATGCCGTCATGTTGCGAGCCGACCGTGAAGATGCGTGGATTCAGGACAACCTGTCCCTGATGTTGGAATATGCCCGCTGTCAGCCCCACAATGAAAGACTGATCCGGCGCAGTTGGCGCATCCGAAACCGATACGGGTTCTCGCCATGGGACTGCCAGATCCTTGCCGCCGCACTGGAATCCGGCTGCTCGACCCTTTACACAGAGGATCTTCAACACGGTCAGCGCATCGATGGCCTGACCATCGTTGACCCCTTCAAATCCGACTCATTTGCTGCGCGGACCTCCGGTGGTCCATGACGGCAAAGGCTGTTCCTAGTTGCAGAACCTAACGAGGCTTCGCCTCAGACCGACGAGGCGTGAATTTTCGTACGGAAACCGGAAAACCACGAAAGGACATGAACCCTCAGTCACGTGCACTCGTGACCTTTCGTGTTTTTCGTGTCTTCCGTGGTTCCTGTTCCCCGCGCCTGCAGAACTTGACTCATTTGTAAAGATGCGGGTCCGTCAAGAATCCTAGCCGGTGTCAGGTCCCGGGTGAAACACCTGACATGGGTGTTCACATGGCGCCTGATTATGGGTGGTATGCTTCGAGCCGGCGACGACCACTGACTCGGACTGGAGGATATCCGTGGGGAATCCGGCTATTACTACCCTGCGAGCTAAAGCCTTCGAGCTCTCGGAGCGCGACAGGGCGGAACTCGCACGCGATCTTCCGGCCAGCCTCGATGGACCTCCCGACTCCGATGTTACATAGGCATGGGAAACGGAGATTCTGCGGCGTCTGGACCAGGTAGACAACGGGACGGCCAGGCTAATCGACCGGGAGGAGCTACGCCGCCGCATGTACACTTGCATGGCCGGTACTTGATGCGGTCTGTCAGGGTTATCGAGGCCGCTGCCGATGAGGCAACCGAAGCTGCCTCATGGTACGAACACCAACATCCCGGACTCGGCGTGGAGTTCCAAGAAGCAGTCGACGCGGTGCTCGACCTTCCGGAAGACAGGATCGTTCCCCTTGCATCCGTTCCAGGCATCGCTTAGTCGAGTGCCGTTTGGTACTCGCCGATATGGTGATGCTGAACACCAGTTAGATTAAGGGCCTGGGCGCGTATAGTCGGGTCCTGGGAGTGTCGGATGGGCGGCAGCCAATGGTCGAGCAGACTGGCGTAGAGGCCGGCCCTTTCGAGTGATCCGACGATCCAGTCTAGGGCCCAGCGGTCGGCGGCGGCCTGGAGCCATTGGGGTTCCAGTACCGGGGCAAGGTCCCTCGCTGCGCTAGGATCCCTCGCTTCGCCAAGGTCCCTCGCTATGCTAAGGTCCCTCGCTGCGCTCGGGATGACAGGGTTTTTCCGCAGCCACTCGGCTACCAGCGGGGAACACTGGTACTCGCGGGTGAGTAAGTCCGGGGCCTCGCGTTGCTCTACCAGAGACACGGCCAGCAGTTTTTTGAGCAGGCGCTCCGGGTCCGGCAGGTCCAAGGCCAGCTTGACGATGCCTTCCATGGGCACCGGGGTCCGGTAGGCGGGCAGGCGCGCCAGCAGCACCAAGCCTTGGTCGCACAGCGTCTCGGCGGCGGCGATCCAGGCGCTGACAGTGGTGCCGGCCTCGCTCGCGTCGAGTTCCAGGGTATCGGGCCGCTGGAGGGATTCCAGGTTGTCCAGGAAGAGCACCAGCCGCTTTCCATATTGGGCCAGCAGCAGGCGCAGCAGGAGCCCGGCCCGACATGCTTCGTCCCGGCACTGAGGTTACATGCGGGTATAACGCTCGGCATTGTCCGCCGAGAGGAGAAACTCGAGCTCGAAGATGACGAGCCGATTGCGATCCCGATTTCGATTTCGATTTCGATTTCGATTTCGATTTCGATTTCGATTTCGATTTCGACCTACCCAGACCCTCCAACAGCTGGTTGGGCGTAGGAAGATGGGGCCTTACCAGCAAAATCAGATGAAATGGGAGCGTCGGGGCACGGCATACCGTGCCCCTTTTGCGACACCCTCGCCGGGAGAGGGGTTGGGGAGAGGGGATCAATAAGTTCCCATTTGCGTTGATTCGCGTTCATTTGCGGAAAAAAACGATTCCCAATTAGGGCTCCCGGACGGGTGCTTCGTCACCTGGGCCGGAGGTCGGGACGCGAGCGGGAAGCTCGTAACGAATCTCACCCGGATCGGCCTCCTCGCCGCGTAATACCTCGACGACTCGCTGCTTGTAGGGGGCCAGATCGACCTTGCATGCGGCCCCGCAGTAGGGGCATTCGAGCAGCAGTACCGGATCGCCCGCGAGATCGACCACCTGTCCGAAAGTCCGTTCGCACTGCCAGCATACGAAGGAGGGGCGGGTCTTCATGATCGGTTACTCCTCGATTTCCGGCGGTAACAGAACCACGAATGAACACGAATACACACGAATAACGATTGGTGTTCGTTCGTGTGTATTCGTGGTTCCCGCTATTGTTTCCGCAATCTCATCCGGTGGGCACAGCCCACCCTACGGGATATGGGATATGTGCAAAATATGAAGAAACTTGGCACTAGTACCCCATTTCACCTGATTTTGCATTCTCAGCGAGGCGAGAAGTGGCCAGATGCGAGGCGCGCGAGCGCAGGAATAGCCGGTCCTCTTTCAAGCTCGCGCAACAACGCAGCTGGCTGCTTCTCGCCGCGCCCGGAGGGAGCCCCCCAAACGCGCCCAGGCGGCGTTACAGCACTTGGCAATAGAGACCGCTATTCCCTGCAGACCGCTATTCCCTGCGCGCTGTGCCTTGCCTGGGCGCGTTTGGAGGGGCTCTGAGATCGTAAAATCAGGTGAAATGGGGTACTAGGACCTACCGAAAGGCGATTGCCGAGATCAACCGCCCCCGACGGCGTGGATGATCTCCACCCGGTCGCTGGGAGTCAGGCGGTGCTCCCCGAAGCGGCTGCGAGGCACCAGCTCCGCGTTGACCTCCACGGCGAGACGCTGGCCGGTCAGCTCCAGCCGCTCGATGAGGTCGCCCATGGCGATATCGTCCGGGACCTCGATCGGATCTCCGTTGAGGATAATCTGCATCTTGGACTCCTGCTGCGGTGTGTCCTGGTCGGGGGACGGATTTTACTCCACCGGTCCTGCCAAGGCGCCTTTACCGGCGGCCATAGGATGGGCAAAGCAAGCGTCCGTCAAGATGATTCTAAGGTCTCGGTCATTCCGCGGCGGTTCCCGGACCGCGGTTGCTCGAGGAGGCACAAAGCGCAGCGTGCCCATCAGTCGTGGTTCCTGCTGAGACGTCCGGAAAAACTCAAGGCCCCCTTCAGTTGTTCTGGATCACGATCCGGGGGAACTTGGCCGCGTAATCCTTCGCCTGCAGGGACAGCTTGGCCGCGGTCCTGCGGGCGATCTCCCGGTAGATCTCGCTGATGCGCGAATCGGGCTGAGCCACGACGGTCGGTCTGCCGCCGTCCGTCTCCTGCCGGATGTCGATGTCCAACGGCAGTGCGCCCAATAGTTGCACCCCGTATTGCTCGGCCATGGCCTGGCCCCCGCCTGCGCCGAAGATATGTTCCTCGTGCCCGCACTTGGAGCAGATGTGGATGCTCATGTTCTCTACGATGCCCAGCACCGGCACTTCTACCTTCTGGAACATCTTCAGACCCTTGCGGGCATCCAGCAGCGCGATGTCCTGGGGTGTGGTGACGATGACCGCACCGGAGACGGGCACCTTCTGGGCCAGGGTGAGCTGGGTATCGCCGGTGCCGGGCGGCAGGTCGATCACCAGATAGTCCAGATCCGACCAATTGGTATCATTGAGCAATTGTTCCAGGGCCTGGGTCACCATGGGACCACGCCAGATCATCGGGGTCTCTTCGTCGATCAGGAAGCCGATGGACATAGCCTGGAGGTGGTAGCTGTTCATGGGCTCGAGCGTATTGCCGTCCTTGGAGTCCGGCTTGCCGGTGATACCCAGCATGCGCGGTTGCGAGGGACCATAGATGTCCGCGTCCAGAAGGCCGGTCTTGGCGCCTTCGGCGGATAGCGCCAGGGCCAGATTGACCGCGGTGGTCGATTTGCCGACGCCGCCCTTGCCGGATGCCACAGCGACGATGTTTTTGACATTGTCGATCGGCTTCAGCGATTTCTGGACCGAGTGTGCGACGACGGACCAGGTGACATCGACCTCGGCCCCGGTGACGCCTGCCAAACCTTCCACCGCTGCTTTGACCTCGGCAGCGATCGCCGCCGCCACGGTCTTGGCCGGAAAGCCGAGAACGACCTCGACCTTGACCCGGTCCCCCTCGATCTCGACGCCCTCGACGCATCCGGCGCTGACCAGATCCTGTTCCAGGTGGGGCTCTCGGTAGCCCTTGATCGCCGCTTCGATTTGTTCTTTGGTAACTGCTGACATGGTTTGCTCCGTCTGGTCAGGCGCCGAACCTGTCGGTCCGCCCCGAAATTCGCGAGGACACAATAAACGACCTGATCGTACATTCTATCCGAATAGCCGCCGGTCGCCCCGCGACAGTTGGTCTTCATGTCGGGATTTCAAGCTCGGACCGACTCCTTCCCTTGCATCCGGGCCACGAGCCGGCTATTTTCCCTGTGGTTTCTTAAGATTCTCGGAGCTGATTATGGCAGCCGTCATCGAACGCATCGACAGCCTCGAACAGACCATCCAGGATTTCGTCAGGAGTGTCGGCGCCGAATTCCGCAAGCTTTACGACTCGCAACGGCAAACGGAAGCCGAGCTGCGCCTATTCAAGGACGAGATGAGCGTATTCAAAGACGAAATGCGTGATTTCAAGGACGAAATGCGCGACTTCAAAGACGAGGCGCGCCGGCAGCTCCGGGAGATGAACAAAAAGTGGGGAGCGCTCTCGAATAAGCTGGGCACCCTGGTCGAAGACCTGGTCGCCCCGAGTCTCCCCCGGGTGATCGAGGAGCGCCTGAACGAACGCACCTATGACCTCATGGTGCGGCTCAAGCGCCGTTTGCCCGATGGGCGCGTAAAGGAATTCGACGCCCTGATGGTAACCCCCGATTGCGTCTGTCTCAACAGCACCAAGGCGACCCTACGGGTCGCCGACGTGGACGGCTTCGTAGCCGACATCGCCGAGTTCCGGGCCTTCTTTCCCGAGCACGACGCCCTGCCCCTGGTAGGGATCCTCGCCAGCCTCGGTGTGGAAAAGAGCGTGCTCGCCTACGCGGAGAAACAGGGCTTTCTGGTACTGGCGGTCGGCGATGAGCTCATGGAGGTCAAGAACCGGCCCGGTTTCGAGCCGAAGCGCTGGTAATTACGCTAGTACCCCATTCCACCTTATTTTACGTTCTCAGCGCGGCGAGAAGCGGCCAGATGTCAGGAGCCTGTCCTCTTTCAAGCTCGCGCAACAACGCAGCTGGCCGCTTCTCGTCGTGCCCGAAGGGAGCTTCCCAAACACGCCAAGGCGGCGTTACAGCGCTTGGCAATAGAGCGAGCTATTCCCTGCGCGCTGTGCCTTGCCTGGGCGCGTTTGGGGAGGCTCTGAGAATGCAAAATAAGGAGGGATCTTTTCGTGATTCTTGGCAAGTCAAATCCCCCGGACAACACCCAATCATTCAGGACTGCCGGGCGCGGTTCGATGGTGCCCTCGACAGGATTCGAACCTGTGACCTATCGCTTAGGAGGCGATTGCTCTATCCTGCTGAGCTACGAGGGCGGGGTGATGGTGGAGCAGAGGACCACCGATTGCAATTCCTTCGCCTTCCGCTGAAATCCGAAATACCTTTTGTTTACAACATATTATACTGCTGTACATTCCGTCAACTTCCACTATGGCTGGGTTGAGGAACGAAACCCAGCGTTTACGAGCCAGCCTGGTTTGCTTAGGTCTCGTCCCTCGACCCAGCCTACCGGATTAAAATCAATTAATTTTTAGACAGCCCCTTAGAAGCTGTCTGGTTAAAACGGATCCCAGCGTCGTGTTGGGTTACGGCGCGTTCGGCCCCGTCACTATGCTTCGGGGGGTGTAGGTTGCGTTAAGACACCGGCACTGACCTGGCAGACGATCAGCGAGCCTTTAGGCGTCGAACGCAACACGCCAAATCATTCAGGATCGCACCGGCAATACTCAGGCGGCGTGTGCCGACACCTCGAGGGCCGCAATCGGCTTGGTGATACACAAGGTCTCGACCGGGAAGTCGACATGGCCTGAAAAGAGCTCCGTCGGCTTTGCGTCGTAGATCGACCAACCTCGGTCTTCGAAGTAATCGGGAGGTCTCTCAGGATAGGACGACACTTCCGCCCACATCAGCTCGAAGCCGTCAGCGATCGCATCATCGACGAAGCATTGCAGCAGCTCCGTTCCAATGCCCCGACCCCGGAAATCCTTGTGGACCTGGAAATGCCAGTGCACACCCGATTGCGGATGGACCGGACGTTCGCTCTCCCCTTTGAAGATTACATGGGTCGCAAATGAGCGGCTGGATTGGTCGAAGAATGTCCAGGGCATGGTCAAGGATGCAGCGAGAGAGACGACCTGCCGGCGCACCATCTGGTACTGGAGCTGTTCGAATTGCGCCCCTCCCGTAGAACCGGTGAGATATCCGACCAAACACCCGCTGGCCTTGTGAACGGCAACGTGGATATTCTCCGGCTGATATTTGATGTAGGGGGCAAGAACCACATCGGAGAACCACTGCTTACAGGGGCAGATGACGTCGAACGGCTGGCCGAGGAAGGCATTGTCGAACAGGAGCTCGCCCATCCGGGATTCATCTTCGCCATCCGGAGAAAAACGGCGAAACAGAATCTCTTCGGGATCCGACAATTCGGATCTATGCCCCTTATCGGTCAGGTACGTTTGGTATCCGAATACTTGTGAAGCCATGTCGACCTACTGCTCATCGTACCGATGAGAACTTTGCAAAATTCCTACCCTGGAATTTTTCAACCTACGAAAATGTGCTTCCGAACTCGCTTCATTTTCAATCGGTTATCCGATTGAAAATGGTGGAACACCCGGCCCTCGCACGGGCAGCCTGCATTTCTCGTGGTATCCTGAAGAGGATGTTCGATCACGGACGGACAGCCAAAGAAGATAAAATTACCAGTATATTAGGACATGCTAAATTAGCAGTCAAGCTCCCTTATCCTCCAAGATGGGCGTATATGAACTTTCTCAAAATCAATAATATCAGAGATGCTTGCAGGCTAAATATGGTAACATCATTGAAATTATAACTTATTGATTTATAAGGGCGTGCGTTCACCCTCTTTACCCTCTCGTCTCCGGTCAAGGTGGCCGATCCGGAGTCGTGACCCAGGCCCAGCTCCCGAATCGTGCCCATATATCCATATTATTCCGGTCGTACTTCTCACCCGCACGGGTAAGCCGGCATGATTTCGAGGCTGGATTTCAAGGCGTATCTGGTAAAAACCTTCTTCAACCTTCTCGGCAGATTGGGTAGTCCCCTGCTCAATTTCGGTCTGACCCGGAACCTGGATGTATTTTCCGACCTCCGATACGGGTCCGAAGCCGCTCAGCGCCTGGATATATTCAGACCTGGATCCACCAATCCCGGCAAGCTGCCCGTTCTCGTCTATTTCCACGGCGGCGGTTGGATCAGCGCCGACAAAAAAATCTATACGGGGATCACCGCGACCTTCTCGCGCAACGGGTTTCTCACCTTCAATGTGAATTACCGGCTGGCGCCGAAAAGCAGGTTTCCCGCACCGCTACAGGATGCCACCCGCGCCATGGACTGGATCCACCGCAACGCAGGGCACTATGGTGGCGATCGCTCGGCAATTGTCCTGGCCGGTGATTCCGCCGGTGCCCAGCTCGCCGCATGGTATGCAAGCGCCCTGCATAACCAGGGGCTGTTTCGTCAGATCGGGAACCAAGGCCCGGTAAGTGAGGCGTCCGTGAAAGGATTGCTGCTCTTCTACGGCGTGTACGACTTCGGCACCGTACCGGATGCACGGTTCCCTTTCATAGAGATATTCGCACGCAGCTTCTTGGGAGACGATCCGCAAAGCTACACGAGGAACGCGAAGCTGGCATCACCCATCAGGCAGATTGCCCGAGACCTGCCGCCGGTCTGGTTATGCGCGGGGAGGAGGGATGGTCTGTTCGCCCAGTCGCAGGCCTATGCGCGCGCGCTCGAGAGCCAAGGCGTCCGCTGTCGGACGCTTTTTTTCTCAGAGGGTGACCGAGCGCAGCACGGATTTCTCTTCTTCAGGTGGCTCAGGTCATCAAAGATGGCGGTTGCAGCCGCCCGGGAATTTCTTCGGGATCACGCTACGATAGACTGCTAGCGCTAAAGGCGGGATGCGCTGCGCTTTCCCGCCCTACGGTTCTGTATACCCTGATAGCTTTCTCCTGCATCCTGCCCCCTGATAACTGATAACTGATAACTGATAACTGATAACTGATAACTGATAACTGATAACTGATAACTGATAACTGATAACTGATAACTGATAACTGATAACTGATAACTGATAACTGATAACTATTTAACATATAAAAACAGTCGGTTAGAGTTAAATGTCAACAGCCCCTAGTCCCCCGTTTTACCTTATTTTTCATTCTCAAACCCGTAGGGTGGGCTGTGCCCACCACCTAGGCTAGACCCAGTAAACACTGCGGGTCATGACCTTCGAGGTCAGGCGCATGGCGAGCTTGACCGGTCCCGGCAGGGATGCGCTGCCGGCGGCCTTGGCCACTTCCGCGTGGTGAATTTCGTCCGCCTTCATCTCGTCGAGGACGGCGCGGGTCTTGCGGTCGGTCATGGGGATTTTGGCCAAATGCTCGTCCAGGTGACTTTCCACCTGGCGCTCGGTCTCGACCACGAATCCCAGGCTCCATTTATCACCCGCCAGTCCGGCGAGGGCGCCGATGGCGAAGGAGCCCGCGTACCACAGCGGATTAAGCAAGCTCTTGCGGTCGCCGAGCTCATGGATGCGGGTCTCGCACCAGTGGAGGTGGTCGTTCTCCTCCTGGGCCGAGCGCTCCATGGCACGTCGTACCTCGGGTAGACTGGCGGTGAGGGCCTGACCCTGATAAAGGGCCTGGGCGCATACCTCCCCGCTATGGTTGATCCGCATCAGGCGCGCGATGTGTCTGCGTTCCTGCTCGGGGAGGTCGGTCTCGGCGAGACCCCCGGACGGGTTGGGCCGCCCGGTGGTCTGCGGTCTGCCGAAGACAGTGCGTACGGCCCGGTCCAGATTGACCAGGGCCCGGTCGAGGGAATTGAGTTTGCGTATGGTCATGGCTGATGGAGTAGGTAGTTCTGGTGGCAATACCATTAAGTCAAGCGTTACGGTCGGCAAACAAGAGAAAAAACTACGAATCACGCGAATTCACGCGAAATTGCTATCCCGAACCGAAGGGAGGGATCTTTTTTGCGTCGATTCACACGCTGCGTCGTTTTCGCTTACCAAATCGCTTGTTGGGCCAGCTTTGCTCACGATGATGGAGGGACACACCGGACATTTTGGAGTGCGGCGGCGACGTTACCCCAGTCCCTACCGGAATTCGTGGGACCCGAGGTCGTCGCGGGGTTGGCCAGGGGCGACTTGCCCGCCGCCGCTTTGGATGTGGCGATTCACCGATCCCAAACCAAGGCCTTGCGGTGAGGGGAAAGCGCCGTCGCCGCGGCGCGCGTGGAAGCCGGCGTCCAGGTTCCTATCCCCCAGCGCTGAGGTTCGATTCGGCCGCGCCGCTTTGCCGGCGCACTCCAAAACAGTCCGGAATCCATAAAGAGTCTTAGTTGGATTGTGGGTAGATACGGATTGCTCGCTACGGGCTGATCGCGGAAACACGCTGTTATCGCTTTCTCCGCGTCCTCAGCGTCTCCGCGGTTCATTGTCAAGGCGATGTTTCACCAGTGAGTATTATTCGGGAACCCTGGCCCCTGATTGTGCGCCGGCGATCAGGCGGGTTCAAGATGGTAACCTGTGCCCATCGTTCCGGCAGTCGGGTATCTCGTCATGTCTTATTATCGTTACCATGTATTTTTCTGCACCAACCAGCGGGACGACGGCAGCCAATGTTGCGCCCAGTGCGACGCCTCGGGTCTGCGCGATCACCTGAAGCGGCGTTCCAAGGAACTGGGCATCGCAGGTCCCGGCGGCGTTCGCATCAATACCGCGGGGTGCCTGGACCGGTGCGCCGAGGGTCCGGTGATCGTGATCTATCCCGAGGCTACCTGGTATACCTACGTGGACCGGGAAGACGTCGAGGAGATCCTGACCGAACACCTGGTGGGAGGCCGAAGCGTGGAACGCCTGCGATTATCGGATTGAAGCGCCATAAGGCAGCGTGATTCCACAAGCCGTTTTTCGTATGCCGATAACATTGAATGAGCAGGATTCTCACGGAAGCTTTATCCGCAAATAAATGCAAAGAACGCAACCGGCTCAAAAACCGTTGCTGATGGCGAACCGATTTGCGTTGATTCGCGTTCATTTGCGGACAAAAACGATTTCCAAACGATTACTCTCGTCGCGGTCTCTGTTCCGGACTCGACCGACCATTCCCAAGTGTCCGTTACCCTCTTCATCTCCGACCTCCACCTGGCCCCCGACCGGCCGGCCACGGTCGAACGCTTGCTCGGCCTTCTCCGCAAGCGCGCGCGGGAGGCCCAGGCCCTCTATATCCTCGGTGATCTGTTCGATGCCTGGATCGGCGATGACGACGACCAACCCCCCTATCCCGAGATCCGCGCCGCGCTGCGCGGATTGACGGCATCAGGCACCGGCTGCTACCTGATGCATGGCAACCGGGATTTCCTGATCGGGCGCGCCTTCGCCCGCGCCACCGGCTGTAAGCTGCTCACAGACCCCACGCCGGTGGACCTAGCGGGGACCCCCACGCTGCTCATGCACGGGGACCTGTTGTGCACGGACGACGTGCCCTATCAGAAGTTCCGCCGACGCATACGCAATCCCGTCGTGCGGCGTCTTTTTCTCTGGAAGTCCCTACCCAAACGCCGCGCCGTCGCCGACGACTACCGCCGCAAGAGTGGCGTGGCCATAGCGGAAAAGACACCAACCATCATGGATGTGAACCAGCGCACGGTCGAGGAATACATGCGTCGTTTTGCGGCCCGACGGCTTATCCACGGCCACACCCACCGACCGGCGGACCATTCCTTCACGCTCGACGGCAACCCCGTCACCCGCCTTGTGCTCGCCGAATGGCACCCAGACCGGGGTGAAGTGTTGGCAGTCTCGGAGCACGGTTGGAAGCGAGAAGAGATCAGGCTCGGCTAGTCCATTGCAACCATTAGAGTTGTACCCTTTGTAACATGCTTTAGAATCAGTATGTTACGAACATCGCGAGGCGTCTAAGTCTTTGTTTCCTGGTTAATGACTACGGTATGGGCTTCATATCTTAAGATAACTGATTGATTTTTAAAGATTCATAAAAAGTACAACTCTATTCATCACGTCCCTTCATCCGTGATGCCGCAAGGCGTTTTGAGCACACTAGCAATCCTGAATGATTTGGCGTGGTTTGGCGGATCTGACGTGTTGCGTTGCGACGCCCAAAGGCTCGCTGATCGTCTGCCGGGTCAGTGCCGGCGTCTTAACGCAACCTACACCCACATTACTCCCCGCGCGGCCTGTCCGCGCGGACTTTGCTTTGGGTGTAAGTTGCGTTAGCCGCGTGGGGAAACGCCTCGGGAAAGCACGGTGTTGAACGCGGCGTAACGCAACACGACGCCTTCTCGGGCAACACCAAATAACGCAGGATCGGACAAGCGGGTCAGAATCCCTGATCGCGCAGAGGGAAAAACGGCTCAGGCAGTCGATTTGGTGCCGAGGAGAGGACTTGAACCTCCACGGGCTTGCGCCCACTAGTACCTGAAACTAGCGCGTCTACCAATTCCGCCACCTCGGCAGGTGGTCCGGAAAGGCGTTACCCGATCCGGTCGGAGAGGAATCGTCATGCTAGTGAGACAAAGGGGGCTTGTCAACGGTACACTAATTTCCTTTTTGGAAAGGAAAAACGCCATCGTGGCAAGACCTAAGCAGGCCAGGTTCCGGGACGCGGATCCCCACCGCCGGCGCGAAGCAAAGAAGTATTCCCATCCCATCCCGAGCCGGGAGTTCATCCTCGAGACCCTGGCCGAGGCCGGTGTTCCACTCACTTTCGACGCGATCGTCGCCACCTTCGATATCCGCGCCGCGGAGGAGCTCGTCGCCCTGCAACGCCGTCTCGGGGCCATGGTGCGGGACGGGCAGCTGGTGCCCAATCGCCGGGACGCTTACTGCCTGGTAAACAAGCAGGATCTGATCGCGGGCCGGGTAATCGGCCACCCGGACGGCTTCGGCTTCGTCAAGCCGGACGACGGCGGCGACGATATCTATCTCTATCCCCGCCAGATGCGCGGTCTGTTCCACCACGACCGGGTAGTGGTGCGGATCATCGGTCAGGATCGCCGGGGGCGGCTGGAAGGGTCGGTGGTGGAGGTACTGGAGCGCAATACGCACACGGTGGTGGGACGCTTTTACCAGGAGAGCAGCGTCGGCTTCGTGGTCCCCAACAACAAGCGTCTGATCCACCACATCGTCATCCCCAGCGACCGGAGCGCCGGCTCCGGTCAGCACCAGATCGTCGTCGCCGAGATCACGGACCAGCCCACCAAGCGCACCCAGCCCATCGGGAAGATCCTGGAGGTGGTCGGGGACCACATGGCCCCGGGCATGGAGACGGACATCGCGCTCCGCACCCACGAGCTCCCGGTACAGTGGCCGGCGGCGGTGGAGGCCGAGCTCGCGGATCCGGAGACCGAGGTCCCGGCCGCGGCCAAGGACGGACGGGTCGATCTGCGTCGGCTGCCGGTGGTGACGATCGACGGGGCCGATGCCCGGGATTTCGACGACGCCGTCTACTGTGAGCACACACCCAAGGGCTGGAAGCTCCTGGTCTGCATCGCCGATGTCTCCAGCTATGTGGAACCGGGTACGGCCCTGGACGCGGAGGCCCGCACACGCGGCAACTCGGTCTATTTTCCGGGGCGGGTGATCCCCATGCTGCCGGAGGTGCTGTCTACCGGGCTCTGCTCCCTCAATCCCGACGTCGATCGGCTGTGCATGGCCTGCGAGCTCTACGTGAACCGTGCCGGGCAGGTCACCAGATCCCGCTTCTTCGCGGCGGTGATGCGCTCTCACGCCCGTTTTACTTACGACCAGGTGGCGGATCTGCTCGGGGACGGCGATCCGAAGTTGCGCCGACGCTGTTCGGAGCTGCTACCCCACCTGCACGAGCTCTATGCCCTCTACGAGGCCCTCCATGGGGCGCGGACGGTACGCGGGGCCATCGATTTCGACACCACCGAGACCTACTTCGAGCTCGACGACCAGGACCGCGTCCTGGCGATCCGTCCCTTGGTGCGCAACCTTGCCCACCGCATCATCGAGGAGTGTATGCTCGCGGCCAATGTGGCCGCCGCCAGGCTTTTTGAGCGCAAGCGGATGCCGGCCCTGTACCGCATCCACGAGACGCCCCAGGAGGAAAAGCTGAGCGACCTGCGGGAGTTTCTCGCCGAGCTGTCCCTGCGTCTGCCCGGCGGCAAACGACCCACGGCGAAGGATTACGCGACCCTGCTCGACGCGGTCCGAGAGCGCCCGGATCGACACCTGATCCGGACCGTACTCTTGCGTTCCATGCAGCAGGCTATGTACAGCTCGGAGAACATGGGCCATTTCGGGCTGGCTTATCCCGCCTACACCCATTTCACGTCCCCCATTCGCCGCTACCCGGACCTGATCGTCCACCGGGCCATCAAGCATGTGCTGGCGGGGGGGAGCGCGGCGGATTTCGACTATGCCAAACCGGATCTGCAGCGCATCGGCGAGCACTGCTCCGGCACCGAGCGCCGGGCCGACGAGGCCACCCGCGACGTCGAATCCTGGCTCAAGTGCGAATATATGGAGGACAAGCTCGGCACGGAGTTCGAGGGCACCATCACCAGCGTCAACTCCTTCGGCATCTTCGTGGAGCTCGACCGGATCCACGTGGACGGCCTGGTGCACATCACGGCCTTGGACAACGACTTCTATCACTTCGACCCGGTCGGGCACCGGCTCACAGGCAAACGCACCGGCACCGTCTACCGCCTCGGCGACCGGCTGCGGGTCCAACTGGCGGCGGTAAACCTGGACGAACGCAAGATCGACTTTGTCCTGGCGCCGCGCGGGCAGGGTAGTTCCAAGAAACGTAAGCGCAAGTCCTGAGTCGGTGACGATGGAAACTACGAATCACGCGAATCGCGCGCATCAGTCCGAGCGGATTCTTTTTTTATATGTTAATCAGTTGCCAGGGGACAGTTGTCAGAGAACCGTAGGGCGGGAAAGCGCAGCGCATCCCGCCTCCATGTTCCCCGCACCCGCGGGGATGAACCGTAAGGTGGGCTGTGCCCACCATCTAGGCACGGTATCGGTCGAAATGACAACAGAAAAATTAGAGCGTTAAATGTCAACAGGCCCTAGTACCTAGTTTCAGTCTATTTTTCCGGTACAATGCAGCTTGGCGCAGGGGCCCATCATTTCTCTTGATATTGCGGATAGAGTCGCTTGAGCTTGGTCCGTGCATCCTCGGTGGTGAACTGCCAATCCACGCTGGCCTGCTCGGCATTGCGGCGCTCCGCCCAGGCGGTTGCCTCGCGGCGGAGTGTTTCCAGATCAGGAATGCGCCGGTCCAGGCCTTGCTGGGTGAACACGCTCAACTCGATTT
>Ga0209678_1000389_pt1 | contig 15137 bp, 5 predicted proteins | sample WorMetilvaeELBA1_FD_187404 | JGI IMG/M metagenome (GOLD analysis project Ga0209678, IMG submission 187404) | Marine gutless worms symbiont microbial communities from Max Planck institute for Marine Microbiology, Germany - Olavius ilvae ELBA.1... ...
ACCACTTTTAGGATTTCAATTTAAAGTAGTCGCTACTGCTCGTTCCTTTAATATTTGTGAAGACGGAAGAACGGTTTGTCGGGTTTTTAATTTTCGCCCTCACACGGTTGTTTTGCGTCGTGGTATGAGGATAGCTAAAATTCAATCTCTTGCCACATTAGCCAGCTGTTCGTTGGTTAACGATAAAACTCAAGAATCATCTTCCCCGAGAGTACCTCTACATCCCCAAACTCCGGAACAGTTAGAGGATTTTGCTACAGATTATAATTTTGATATTAATTCAGATTTGACTAGTGAACAGCGGTTAGAACTCTTGCAACTGCTGCATGATTATAAGTCAGCATTTGCTCGTGACTTGTCAGAATTACGGAGATATCCATATTATGAACACGATGTGGAATTAATGGCTAATAAACGGGTTTATAAACGAAATTTTCGTTTTTCTCCACAAGATGCTCAAACAATTGAGGAGCAAATTCGTCAAATGTTGGAAATTGGAGTTATTGAAAAATCAGACTCCCATGAATTTAACTCTCCTGTCTTTTTGGTAAGCAAGAAGGGGGGAGAGAGGCGTTTAGTAGTGGATTTAAGACAACTAAATTCCATTATACGACCCCAGCCAGTTCAGTTACCAAAAATTTCAGAATTATTAGATGAAATATCCTGTCATAAATGTAATATAATGTCCAATATCGACATGCGAGCAGCTTTCTGGCAGGTATCACTGACACCTAAAAGTCGTAAATATACAACATTTTGCAGCGCTAGGGGGGAAAAATTTCAATTCAAAGTTTGTCCGTTCGGATTGTCAACGTCGCCATCCGCAATGATGTATGTTTTATTAACAGTTTTCGCAGGAAAGCTGGGGAAGAACATGTGGCTATATATGGACGATTTATCCATTGGCAGTTCAAATTGGTCTGAGCATATAAGTTCCATTGAAGATGTTCTTCAGACGTTGGTTAATAATAATCTTTCAGCTAACCCTTCTAAGTGCCAATTTGGATTCTCAAATCTGCCATTTTTAGGCTTTTTGATTGGCGCCCATGGGATTCAAATGGACCCTAAGAAAATCAAAATTATTGAAAAATTATCGCCACCAAAGAATAAAAAGGGATTACAACGACTGATTGGCTTATTTAATTATTGGCGTAAATTTATTAGGGGTTATTCTCAACATACGTATAACATGCGCCAGCTACTAACTGGAAACGCAGAATTTAAATGGACTCCAGAGTGTAATGGTGAGCTCGAATATTTAAAATCTTGTCTCATCTCTAATCCTATTCTTGCTCCGGTAGACCCTGACAAGGATTTCATAATAATGGCCGATGCAGCTATGACCTCTGGGTGTGGCTATCAGATAATGCAATATGGGGCAGATGATAAATTACATGTAGTATCTTATGGTGGTCGGGCATTGACGGATGCGCAGAAACGCTGGGGAACAGCTCAATTAGAGCTTGCTTCAATTTGCCTAGCCTTGCGTGCGATAGATTGTTTTGCGATTCACCGAAACGTTATTATTCTCACTGACAACACTAGCGTACTCCATTTGAATTCATGGATTCCACAAAGCCAGAGAGAACGTCGTTTACTTACTTATTTAATGCAGTTTAAATTGACTGTTAAATTTATCCCTGGATGCAGAAATGTCTGCGCTGATGCGTTGAGTAGAGCATTTGAGGACATGACCGATGAAGACAAACGTGAATTTTTGCCTAAATTATCAGACGAGAAGGAGGATTTTATTCTGTCTGTGAGTGACAATTTGGGGGATTTAAATAGGCCACTTAATTCCTCTTCGGAGACACCTGATGATGAATATTCGGGTTGGACGAGTTATCTCATAACGCCTGATCCACAGGAGGGTCAAGACGTATTAACCGATAAACCGGTTAGTTTTCAAACTAGTCCCCTTAAAGATATTTCTGATGAAATTCAGATTAATGCAGTTACACCGCCTGCACTTAATGATGACGGTGAGTCTGAAAACCCTGTGAGTCAGGATGAACAATCAGAACAAGACCCTACACTGACAGATGAACCTTCAGAACCATCATTAGATTATATGCCATCCATTATGCCTTCTGACTATGTTGATGATGCTGATTTTAAGCAATTATACGCTTTCGTATTAGATGGCAGCTTTGAGGGGGATGAAAAATTATTCCATCAGTTATTGCTTACTAGAGAACAGTATTTTATACGGGACGGATTACTTTATAAGTTAGCCTTGCCGCGAAAATCGAAACTTCAACGGGCTTACCCGGTAAGTGAAAGGCTGTGTGTTCCCATAAAATTTAGGGGAGATTTACTTAGGCGTTTTCATGATTTTTTAGGTCACTATTCTGTTCAACGTTTATTTTTAACGTTGTATTCTATAGCCTTTTGGCCAGGTATGTATCAAGATATTACCGATTACTGTAAAACGTGTGATGTGTGTCTACGAACCAAGAGGAATTTTGCCTTTAAAACAAAACCCCTTAACCCCCTGGAGTCACCTTCAGGTCCCTGTCTCTGTTATCAAATAGATCACAAAACGCTGCCTAGACCCACTAAACAAGGCTCAGTGGCTATTTTGTGTATAATCGATACTTACTCCGGATGGCCTATTTTGAAGGCGGTTCCGGATTTAAGCGCCCAAACAGCGGCTCGGGTATTTTTTAACGAAGTTATCACTAAATTTGGGGTGCCATCAATTTTAATTAGCGATCGTGGTTCGGCATTCTGCAGTAAATTTTTTACATATCTTGTCCACCTGTTGGGAATCAAACACCGTATCAGTAGTGCTCGGTCTCCACGTACAAATGGTTTGTGTGAGGCTTTGGTCAAACGCACTTCGGACCTGTTAAGGATCTACTCGAAGGACGACTCTTTTATTGAGGACAGTCTGCCGCTCTGTGAGATGTGTTTACGTGCTACGAACCACAGTACTCTCAAACTATCACCCTATGAAATCCACATGGGTCGTAAGATGAATGTTGGAATGCCAGCAGAATTATCAGACACGGTCCCGAAACTACCGCAGGATCAGCAGTCATACTTTGACTGGCTCAGACATCGATTGAAGGACATCCATGCTGCGGTCAACGCGAATCAGGCTGAAAATAAGCAAGAAATGAAGGCAACCTATGATCGTAGGCATAAAGTGACAGATTCTACCTGGTGTATTGGCGACGAGGTGTTGGTTTTAGATAAAAAAGTACCACCAGGATCCCCGTCAGTGCTAACTTATCCATATTATCATGGGCCATATTTTATTTCTGATGTCGTTAAAGGAAATTCTATCGGGGTTGCATATAAATTGATTGACGTCGCTACCGGTAGGGTGTTACGACCATTGTTTAGTGGCGATCGGTTTAAGCGTTACACTGCGACAGATAGAAGTAAGATGAATACGCGGTTGCCAGGTGTCGCTACAGACACACAAATGAAGGTTAACCAGCCAGTAGTAGATGAGGCACTGCCACCAGGTTTTGAGCCTGCGATTCGCATTTTACGGCAGAGAACGGTGAATAAAGTCAAACAGTATTTAGTGCTTTTTCAGGATAAATCACGCTATTGGTGCACGGATTGCACGCCTGCATTAATTAAGGATTTTCGATTACGTGAAGCCAGAAAGAGGCGAGGAAGAAAACACTAAACGGACATTCATCATCAGTACTAGGCTACTGCCATCATGCTTTTAGCACGATACGAGTTTGCAGAAGGATAGCCTATGGCGCCATTTTAATTTAGCATTTTTGATTAATGCAGTTGGTACTGATATCCGTTCTGTGATTGTTAGGACAAGTACATGCACGAAAGGAGGGCAAGAACAAGATAAGATAGTGACGGCTGAAAAAGATAGCTATACGGTAACTATGCTGATATCTAAGCTATTATTCTTTTGCCTAGCCATGGTGGCTTCCAAGGCGACAATTTTTGATACATCTGGCATCATTGATAAACACAATCATGGCTACGTTCTGAAGAGAGTACAGGACGTTTATCTTACTACTACCTACGCTAAGGTTGTTTTTCATTATCGATTGCCGAATGTAGTTAATATCACGGAGCGACAGATTAATTGTAGTAGTATGGGAAATCGTAAATTGCATTGCGAGAGAATTTCACTCTTGCTTCGACTGGCGAATGAGATACGGCATAAGACAATGGTTCATTTAAGAGAGACAGTTAATCACATTTATGATATCGTGAATGATCTACGACAATCGCCACGGGACAGAAGAGGTCTTTGGTCTAGCGGTTGGTCGTATATTACTGGGTTAGCACAAGAGTCGGATGTTACTAAGTTACGTAGCGTGCTACGAAGAGTCGAATCTGGTGTTTTGAGAGCCGCAGAAAGCTGGAAATCTGGGACAAGTACTTTTGTTACGGCACTGTCAGCTGAAAAACGACGCACTGACAATATTTATCAGTTATTAGAACTACAGAAGGAATCTATTTTGTCCTTACAGCAGGAGTTAGTAGGTAAATATTATGAGACTATCGGACTTTCGAATCTGTTGGTCAGTTTGTTGACTAATTATCTGCTTCCTATGATTACTAATTTTGCTGACGTAGACCTGTTATATCAGTCTATTCAAATGTTAAATGCTGGTGTTTTACCACAACATTTTGTCTCCCATTCTAAATTACGTGGAGCTTTTGGATTTCTGGCGGAAAAATTAACGCGTGAGCATGGTAATATGACAGTACTGATTCACGATCCTAGTTACTACTATATAAATCGGGACTTTAAGGTTTTTCGACATGATAATTATCTCTTAATTGTTTTGCATGTGCCTCTGACCTTACGACACTTATCGGTCCCATTGGAACTAATCGAGGTTCAACGGATTCCCTTATTTTTGCCCCATGACCCGGGACATTATACAACGATGATCGACGATTTCCGTTATATTTTATATTCCCCCGATGCAGATCATTATTTAACTTTTAAGGAGAAACCAGAGCTGATACATAATTTTATTTTGGATCTGACAAACACTAACAATAAATTACTGAATGCCAAGAACCCGTCGTGTGCTCTTGCTCTCTTGGAGGGTAATTTTGCTATGATCAAACATCTCTGTTCTTTCCACATTAGGCCTGCACCACTTTCGTCCCAGGCTGTCCGTCTCGGTGATAATTTGTTTTTATTTTTGAATGTTTCTCGTCTTTATCTACATTGCACATTTCAGACTGGTCATAAACTTAAACTTTTTAATATTACAACCGTTGACACGGAAGGTCATTTACAGTTTATTTACCCAGTCGGTTGTGGATGTCGTGCACAAACTGAGGATTTTGAGATTCCCTTTGGATCTCTTCACTGTTCTGACAATTTATCCGTATCTGTTAATATTAAGCACCCTATTAATATCGCCTATATTACTCATTTTGTGAACTCGGAGGCGCTTAAAGCTATTCAGGCTGATACTTTGTTAAATAGGACAATACCTGCAGATTTCCCTCGTCTCCCTGTAGCTTCGGCACCGTACCAAGAAGAAGTCCAAATTCATGATGAACTGAGCTTGGAACTTGAAGCAGCAATAAATAAATCCAAAACCGACCGTAAAATCTATACTTCATTATCTCATTATCTTTACAATAAATTCTTGACAGCACAACAAAGCGATGAAGATTTTGATTACTTCAACTGGGTCCATTGGGCGACTATAGGCAGTGTTTTCTTGGCTTCCATTGCTGTACTCTGGGCTGCATTTTTGCATTTTAGACTGAAAGCCATCTATCTGGCGTCCTTGTCTAAGCTGCCTGTGGCGTCTGCTCAAATTCTTCCGACGAAATTTTACTATGCAAAGCCTACATCCGCAGTTACGGCTGAGATAGCCGATGGTTATTTTCAATTTCACCGACAATTGTTGAGTTACCTCCCTGTTGAATTTACATTACTTTTAATTTTGATTTTACTTATCATTTTTGGAGTCGGATTTCTTCTATATAGACGTTATCGTTCTACACCCAGCTTTACGAGGATCAATTTGGAATTTAAAACGGCACAGAGCTTGTGTTCAGTTGAACTCCTTAAACTGGCTTATCTGCCTTCGCATTATAGATTTGACGTGCATAAAAATGTTGTTACGGTTCGATTGCTTGATGGTCTTTTTTCTGCTAGGCTAGCTTTCATTGGAGGCGTTAATATTACTAACTTGAAATTACAAATTTGTGAAGAGATTCCGACTGAAATCCCTCTTTCTTATTGGCAGTTACGTAAACTTCGCAGAATTTTCAAACAGCCTCATACCATCGTTTTACTGATTCTAAATGCAAAAAATGATTTGGAAGACGTTATTCTTCTAAAAAATCGTGAAGCCCCTATCCAGTATTCTCAGCCTGCTGCTTTTGGGAATCTTCTACAGCTACATCAAATGGCTCAAACTGCTAGTCTGCCCACATTGTATCCATCTCCTCAAGTCTAAACACTTGCAAGTTAATTTCAGTCTTCGTTTCTTCCACTGTTGCTTTTGACCTTCGCGTCATTCAGAACGTTGTTTGTTATGTTTTTTCCTGGCCCACACGGTCGTTGCAATAAATTTCTCTTTTCTGGCCGGCTAGACGCTAGACGTGTACTCTCTCTCCCATGCAGCAGCCTGGGAACTCAGGCCAACAGATGTTCGGCCAGTGTAATTTTATTTACGACCAGTGAGCGGACAGCCGACTGCTTAACTTTTTGCCTTCTCACTTCTCTTATCTTAGTGCTTTGCCGTGGTAGGACTGTTACATACTTGGAATTTCTTGTTTGTCTTTTGCTCTTTAGTATGGCTAGAGTTTTTAATGTGGTTCAGGATGAAGATTATGCAAATTATACAGGTCAGCAGTTTTTAGATGAGCGGGATTTCTATTTGTGGTCTGAATTACCTTTTTTCGCTGATGTTCTCAAAGTTGACTTTTATTTGTTTCACCCTTATTTTAAATTCGATAGTTTTACGTCGCGCACACTGGTTTATGGCTCCGAAGATACTGACACATTGTTAGATTTACATCGTTGCTGGTCAGCAATTCAAACTCAAATTCAGGAGGAAAGAAATTACCTTATGTGGCGGTTCTTGGTTGATTCAAATATTCATGAACATAATTGTCTAAGGAAATTGCGAAAAATCCTTCTTATTTGTAATCATCTTATTAAGGTTACACGTAAAGCCGAGGTACTGCCATCACCACCAGATCAGGAAGTCCAGTTTACGGCATTAATTTAGGTCAACGGGTGGCATTTTCCCCTCTAGTTTTCTTTTTTTGGGTGACCCTATATTACCTTATATTCCGCTGCTTTAGACAGTAGGTCTACTGCAGACAATGTGCGGCTTCTTTACTAATAAATTTTAGGTCCTTAGTTACTGTTAGCTCAGTCATACGACTGTTAGATGACTAGACCGGAGTAACCCTATCCGCACCTCGCTTAATGTTACGATAGGAATCGCATTTTGCCATAGGGCGAGATGGTTCTCTGGTCGTCATGTCCCATTATTTGTTAGATTTTCTTTCGGCAAACTGAAGATCGCACTTATAGGGCCACTAGGGATATTTACTTCCTCTCGTAGTCGCTCGTACTTTTGAATCACGCGGCTACTTTAGAGAGGCGTGTATTGTACATAGTTTAGTTCAGAGTAGTATATGGTACCATAATTTAGATTTACGGTGCATTATTTAGTTCAGGTACAGATTGATTGTACTGTTGTATCTTTATTAGGGTGATCATTAATGGTACTTATATAGTTAGTTATACTATTTTACTCGTTACGTGATTCGTGTGCGAGGTCACGTAATGTTAGTATTTAATTGTTCACTGTTAGTTAGGATAGTTTGCTTAACTTTTCATTAAATTGAGTGAATTTCTATTAAATATTATACTCACGGTTACGATTTAGTTTTGGATTTTGGACGGTTTTTAATTTAAATGTTATTTCATTACTAGAATATTAGAATTTTTACTTTAGACTTATATTTTTTCCTGGCAATTCCTAAATTAGAATTCAAAGCGTCAGAATTTAATGTTCAAAATTATTGATTTATCTATAGATTAACTTTTCTGTATCGAGAATATTAATTAGATAGTTATTTGTTTATACTATATTGGTGACAATTTTAATAGTAGTATAGTTTACATTTCGCTTGGTATAGTTTATTTTAGAAAAGTTGCGCGGTTTTCTTCGCGCTTTACAGCCGTTGGTATTTGCCAGCGTTGCTGTCGGACGTCCTCGGCTAATTTATTTCGGAACAGCAAGGTCATTTGGCCGTTGCGCTGTTTTCCTACGCTAAACATACGGTCCGTCACGTCGTCGCTGCACCCACTGTACCTCGCTGATGCAGCATACCGAAGATATTTGCTATCCTACGCTGATGGGACTGGCTGCCGTCGGCTTGGGTCTATCCTAACCGTACTTTATTACTGTTATGTTTTTTTTTTCACTTGACGCACGTATTTCGCAATTTCGACACGCTGTTTACGGACTTTTTGTGTGTGGAAGTTTCGTGCTTAGGTTTTATACAGTTTTCGGTGTGTGGGTCTCCATTGGTACTTACTATTCACACCTTTATTTAATGAATAAATGAACAGTAATTCTGACCTGTTGTTGATCTCCATGTTGACCTGTGTGGCCATCACGTACGACGATATAATCCGGTCACCAATGTCACTATCGCTTTCTTCATTCGTCTGACTGTACTTCTACAATCCTTCTCTTCGCTGTATTATTTACAACGTCATGGACATTTAATAAAGTATAATTTTATCGAAATTATTCTTCAATTATACGTAATATCGAATATTTATTATTCATCACTGCTTGTATAATTGGTTTGCCTAAAAAAAGGGAATACCCGGTCTTTCTCGGCGTCTTGATTATAACGTAATTTCTTCTCTTGTATCTTGACTGGAATGCACTTTTTTTCTTACTAATTTATACTTAGTTTATTGATCTTGGAGGCCTGCACACCAAACTGTGCCGGATCCTGGAACGCGGGTGACGGATAGTGTCGTCATCGTTCCGTCGACCGTCCTCAACTGTCACGGTGTTTCGAGCGAAGCCACGTCTCGGTGCCACGGCCAGCATTCGGCATCGCGGTTCCGTCATCTCCTCGTGGGCGGACAGCTGTGATTGGACTCAACTTATTTTTTATTAATTATTTTGGCCCGTACCTTACAAAACAGAATCCTTGTGTCCTAAAAAATACATCTTATTATCGCTGTAGAAGTGGAATCTTTAATTTTTATTCCACTTGTTCAAAAAACAAATTGTCGTCTTATACTGTATCGTATTGACGCTGCACCAAATAAAAATTAGCCACCTAGTAACGCGACGTATCACCCCTTTCCATGTTCTTTTATCATTGCGTTGAGCTTTTATCATTCGTATATGGCGACTATTTACAGACATTTCTTACATTTGTGATTTTCCTGCGCGGTATATTTATTGGGTGGGTTAGTCGCCTTTGCGTTCTTTCGGCTCTAAGGAATTCAGAAAATAACACTTCAGGAATATTCTATAGATGGGCGTATTTGAATTCCGGTATTGCTTCATTATTGTATATAATTTTAGAATACTATGCTACTTCAAATTATTCCTTTTCAATGAATTTTCCATTCCATTTGATATTGTTATCGAACTTACTTTGTTCTGCGGAAGACAATGACAGAACCATATGGGCGCGTACGCATCAGTAATAGACCTGTATGCATTTTGTATTAGTTTGCAATTTCCGTATTTTCATTTTGTTTGTTTCAGTGGGTAAAAAACCTTCGCACGTTGAACTTATCTTCGAGGTCATTTTTTCTAGGGCGTGGATGTAGCTGACGCGGTGTACGCAGTCCAAATTACTGCCAGCTGTCCGAACCACAGGACCGCGACCATATATATCATCTAGCTCACGTGACTGTTGTTGAACGTACTTGTGTCTGTCCTTTTGACTTTCAGCGACGGACGCCGTATGTGTCTGGTTTTTTTTACCTCCCCTGCCCACTCCACTACCCAATGTTTGACTGTCCCCGTACTCCACTCGCTCGCCTTTAGGGATAACAGCGAGCTAGTGGCGCCATCTGCCGAGTGCAGTTACAATACAGTTAGTACATCAGAACCTTGGCGATTAACGTTATTATAGAATACTGGAACTTCATTTCATTAACTTTAGTGTCGTTCAACGAACGTTTCCTTTCTCTAAATTATTCTGTCACATTCGCTTCGGCTGTGCGTTGGATTATAGTTTATTTTGTACTTTAAATTGCATTTTTGGGGATTTAATTTCTATATTTACATCTTAGCGTGATTTTAATCTAAGGTATCATATACTGGGATTGTCGAGAGACATTTTGATTTGTATATTCCTTTTATACATTAAATTTTGCGGGGTTTGATCGTCATTGCTTCTAGTATTTTGTATTTTGAAAAATTCAATTTTGTGCCTTTTGCTTCACATCTTTTTCGGGGTGCTTGACACTCCCTTCTTTACTGAATGTCAGAATTAACTTCTCTATGAAAAGCGATTATCAATGCAGCCTGTAGTTACATTTTAATATATTTTAATATATGGGCATGTTCTTTCGTTGAGAAGTTTATTAAGTGGTAGTTAGGTGTTGGGTTAATTTTTCTATATTCCCGAATTTCGGCTTAATTCCAGCGTGGTAGGGGGTCGCGAATGGCCTTTTTATCCCTCTTTGTAGTGGCGTCTTTGTTAAGCCACGTTTACAGCAGAAGTTCAGCGGATTATATAAGTGTGTATGAGTAATATCAATGACCTGGGAGTGCCTTGTACTTTGTTGCGCACAGTCAAGGTCACGCCCTGTACGTCATGACTACGCAGTATAACAATAAGAATCGGCATTGCTAATCAGACTTGCCGGTTTTTATTCAATCATATATTTGACTAAGTGCCATATGCGATATTGTGCCGCTGTTTATACGACATAATTGCTGTGACAGTTGATCGGTTACTCTAGGGTTTATCTTGGGTAGTGTAGCATGCCTTCGTCCGCTTACCACGTGCGACCAAATATTTTATGGCTGCATTCGTCCATATTTTTTCTCAGACAGGATTCAGCATTTATAATAGGCCTAGGTTAAAACTGCTGTGTCTTATACTCCGAATTTGCAGTGAAGCAGTTCTTAAAATATGACCTTATTGACTTTAGGCCTATACATTACTCGGTTGATGTGTGATTATTAATATCACACTAAATTTTATAGTTATTATTCGTGGCGGATTGAATCTTATTCTAAATTTGGTGGGTTTGTCTTTTGGGGTTTACTCTAGGTTAAATTCGTTCGTTGTTCGTGCGTTTTTTAAGTCCCGGTTTTCACATATTCCTGTCCTTTTCCTCATAGTGACGTATATTGCAAATCAGTTTGAATGTATATCTAATTTTACATCAAGTTATTGCCCTTTCAGTTGTTAGTTATTATATAAAAAAAAAACTTTATCCTTTTCCCTCTTACTGATTTTTCTTTATGCCCAGTAACCCCTTTGTGATTCGTCATTACCAATGAGGTCAATATTTCAATCCATTGTATTTTCCATTTAATTTTTACTTCCTTTCCATCCCTTAACACACAGATTGATTATTGACGAGTAATCTACCACTCGTTTATAATTTCCCTCATCAATATTACAGTTTGGACTGTTATCCCTGTTCATTACATTCGTGCTCCTTTATCCTTTTCCTTCCTGGTACCATTCGATCTGTGACATTAATCCCTTACTAGGTTCTATTTTTTCCCCTTGCACCGACCGGGAGGTCGCTGCTTTGCTGGCGGACGGGAGGGTGTCATCTCCCGTGCCACTTCAGTCTTAGAATAATTAATTAGCATTTTTATTAAAGTAAGATTGTTTTATTATCTGTCTTAATTCTAGATTGTCATGTCATTACTTATCTATAATTGGAACTATGATGTCACTGTTGCTGTCGCTGCCGCTGCTGCTGCTGCCACTGCTGTGCTGCTGCAGTTGCTATAATTAGCTAGCCCTTGGTGCAGCGTGCGTCGGAAGAGTTTTAGTCAGTGGTTTGACTGGCGTCGGACCATGCAGACGTATTAAAATCGCTTGATGTTGTAGTTTCGTTGTCCTGTTATCTTATAGTTAGTAAGGGTTGTGGGTTGATCCTAGGTTACCTTGGGCTAATTCCCTTCCCCCAGTGCACACTACGTGACACATGGTGGAGTTTCAAAAAAAATAATAATAATTTAGGCCTGATCAAAATTGTCTGCATGGTCGGCTGGACGACCACTCACGTGCGCCAAGTAACGGCTGCACGGACGGCGTAAGGTGTTGGCGGGAGCTGGTGATGAAGGACTGCTGTGGCTGGGGCTCAACCGACACTGCTATCGACTACGCTTAATGTGTGGTATGTTAGTAGTTTAGTAAATTCTGTATTTTCTTTCTTTGCCTTATGAGTGGGAGTGAGAGATTACTTAGCTCTTCAAATATACCAGTGGATAAAGTGGAAGTAGTAGTAATTCCACGTGAATTACGGTCTTCAAAGCCTGAAGTTCATTATTCTTTAGGTCCGAACGAAGAACCGCTTTCTGTTTACCCTAAATCAGGGTCAACTGGAGGTGTGATTGCAGGTCCTAGCGACATTGTTCCACGTCTTTCTGCCCCTGCTGCTACTCCTCTACCGCCTAGTTTGAGTTCTACTTCCTCTTCTTCAAGTCACTCCTTGCCATTGGTCGATTCTCCACTGAGGAACTTAGTTTTTGATGACCCAGGGGCTGTACAATTAGGTGCTTCTGGTCAGGAATTATCTACTCCCCCCATTAGTCGTCCTCCATCAGCGGTTCCTGTTGATTTGGTTAATCTTCCAGCGGATAATCCTATTATATTACCATTGGTCGATCCAGTTCCACAACCAGTTGTCCATAATCCCGTGGGGCAGCTTGCTCCCATTGCACCACCAGACCAAATAGTACAGTTGCCGCCAGTAGTAGAACCCGTGGAAGATATGGCTGAAGGTACGGTGGCTCCCTCTGTGTTTACCGGGAAGACTACTGATAACCCGGGAGATTGGATTCGTCAATTTGAGAATTATGCTGTCTATAGGGGGTTGACTGACGTACAAAAATGCAATTTGTTTCGTGTCCTGATGTCCGGACCTGCGGCAGATTGGTTAGAAACGGTGCATATCGATGTGGACCCGGTGACTTTTGCGGCCTATAAGACTGCATTTCTTACCCGTTATCAGATGCCGCAGATTACTAAATATAAATCTGCGAGGGAGATATTTTCTCGTACCCAAGGAGATGAAGAGAGTGTGGATGATTTCATTTGCCAGATGCAGAAACTTGGGAAAATTGTGGGTATGACAGGCGACATGCTTAATTATGCCATTTTAAATGGGTTGAAACCCCATATAGCCAGTTACGTGACACAGAAAGCTCCGACTACTATTGATGATCTACTTTCTGCAGCACGTGTGGCTGAGTTGACAATTTCACCAGTCAGAGATACATCATTACATGCCAAGGTGGATAAGCTTATGGAGAGCTGGGAGCAGTCAAAACTATGTGCCACTTCCATTCAGCAACGCCCACGGTCTCCTACTCCCCAACCAAAACGGGTTACCTTCAATGAGGGGCCTGTTAGGCAGAATTTCCGCCCAGCTGGCAACTGGAATGCACAGGGGATGCGACCACCGCAGGGTCCTTATCAACGTTCTGAGAATACCTGGGGTCCTCGCCCTGGGGCCAGTGGATTTGTCCGTGGGGGCATTTATCAGCAGCGCCCACGCTTTCCAAATCAGCAAAATTTTCAACAATCAATGAATCAACCAGCATCATATTACCCACAACAAAGACCGAAATGCTCTAAGTGTGGCCGTCCGTCACATTCAAATATTAATTTTTGTCCTGCAATTAATGTGACGTGTTTCGGATGCGGCCGGAAAGGGCATTATCAACGTGCTTGTAGATCCATGCAGGGAGCTGCATTTGATCAGAGTGGCCAATTCTGACTAAGAAATCGGCGGGGCAGATTTTCGAGAGGTTGCATGCAGAATGCAATCATACATCAGAATATGACAGATAAGAATTTTTTGGTCTGCAAAATTAAAACTAAGACTGCTAAAGCATTGATTGATTCTGGCAGTTCGCTTACTATAGTTAGTGAACATTTTACCAAGACTCATAATTTGCCAATCAAACCAATGGGTGAATCTGAAGTTATGGGATTAATTTCTGCAAATACTGCACCAGTACACGTAATTGGCACTACCGAATTCTTGATAAGAATTTCTGGACTAACAATGCCTGTTACCGCTCGTGTCGCAAAAGTTTTGAGTCATCCTTTTATATTGGGTATTGATTTTCTGGAAACCTATGGTGCAAAGATTGATTATCAATTAGGGGTTATCAGTCTTTCCGACGATATGATTCAAGCCCCCTTACATACTCCATTTAAGCGGGATTTTTTAGTTACCTGTATGGATTCGGTTTGTATTCCTGCTCACACAGAAATGTTAATTCCGGTTAGATGCCCTTCATATTTCAACGGCAAGACTATTTTGTTAGAACCACTTTTAGGATTTCAATTTAAAGTAGTCGCTACTGCTCGTTCCTTTAATACTTGCGAAGACGGAAGAACGGTTTGTCGGGTTTTTAATTTTCGCCCTCACACGGTTGTTTTGCGTCGTGGTATGAGGATAGCTAAAATTCAATCTCTTGCCACATTAGCTAGCTGTTCGTTGGTTAATGATAAAACTCAAGAATTATCTTCCCCGAGAGTACCTCTACACTCCCAAACTCCGGAACAGTTAGAGGATTTTGCTACAGATTATAATTTTGATATTAATTCAGATTTGACTAGTGAACAGCGGTTAGAACTCTTGCAACTGCTGTATGATTATAAGTCGGCATTTGCTCGTGACTTGTCAGAATTACGGAGATATCCATATTATGAACACGATGTGGAATTAATGGCTAATAAACGGGTTTATAAACGAAATTTTCGTTTTTCTCCACAAGATGCTCAAATTATTGAGGAGCAAATTCGTCAAATGTTGGAAATTGGAGTTATTGAGAAATCAGACTCCCATGAATTTAACTCTCCTGTCTTTTTGGTAAGCAAGAAGGGGGGAGAGAGGCGTTTAGTAGTGGATTTAAGACAACTAAATTCCATTATACGACCCCAGCCAGTTCAGTTACCAA
>Ga0209678_1000390_pt1 | contig 15122 bp, 15 predicted proteins | sample WorMetilvaeELBA1_FD_187404 | JGI IMG/M metagenome (GOLD analysis project Ga0209678, IMG submission 187404) | Marine gutless worms symbiont microbial communities from Max Planck institute for Marine Microbiology, Germany - Olavius ilvae ELBA.1... ...
CGGCGCAACGTCGTCGAGCGCGCCATCTGCCGGCTCAAGGACTGGCGCCGCATCGCCACCCGATACGACCGCCTCGCGGTCAACTTCGCCGCCGCCGTCTACCTCGCCGCCATCGTCTGTTGCTGGTTATGAGTCCGGAGCCTAGTGCGGCAGAGACGTTATCAAGTGTCAGGTATCCGCGGCTTGTGGCTGCTTCGCCAAACTGGTTTCCCGATAATCCGCGAACTCCCGGCCATCTGTATTGGCGGCGACATCGATTCTGGCTTCCTGGCGCTGTTACCGGGTTGCACGAGGTTGAATGCCCGCGACCGCAGTGACCCCTCGCGCTGGGGCCAGTCGCTCGCGATGGACGAGTTCCTGAATGCCGCTTTCAGCGGACGGTTCCAGTTTGGTGTGCCGCCTGGCAGCGATGGCACCGTGACGATCTGGGGCGCGGAGACCCTCTGTTGGCGATGCCGTGCGGAAACGCTCATCATGAGCAGGATCGAGATCGCCTTCGGACCGCATTCGACTTACTTTGGCTTGCCCGAGTTCGGCCAATTTGGCGAACTCGCCGGCGTCCTGCAGGACCATATTCCGACCGATCTTGGCGCTGGGCCGCTCAGATACCGTTACAGTGAGAGTTTGAACGAGCGATACCTCACCAACGGATGCGCCCATTGTGGCGAACTGTACGCACGTTTCTTCGCTTTTGACCTGAAGGAAGACTCCAAGCCGCTTCACCGCTTTCCAGTCCGAATCGACTCCAGGTGGGAGCGGGCGATCAACGGGTGTTTGGAGGAAAGATGGGGCGTCCACGGCGGCCAGTTTGACCACAAGGGAGCCGAACCGGACGTCACATCCGCGTCTAGTTGGTTAGGGACTTCCAGCTGAACCAGAAATAGCCCCTCCAAACCAATGCCTTAGGTGGTGGGCGCGGCTGGGATTGAACCAGCGACCTCCTCGGTGTGAACGAGGCGCTCTCCCGCTGAGCTACGCGCCCGCGCAGCGGCGGGCCTGTGAATAGGAGCGGGCGCGGGGCCTGTCAAGCCGGCGCACAGGGGCGCGGGCGCCGCGCGCGTATTGCGATAGCCCGGCTGGACGAAGCTCGGAATCATGTCATCGGGAGACACCGCGGCCGCCGGTCCCCCGACAGCTCGTCAGGTCCCTGGGCTGTCGCGTGGCGCCCGCGGCCCAGCTCCCATCCACCACCGGGAGGCGCGTGATGAGCGACAAACCACACGACACCGCGCAAGCGGATGAACGCATATCGGCCGCCGGCATACGCCAGCGCATGTCCGAGAAGGACGCCGAGGCGGCCAGGGTCGCAATGGAGACCGCCCATAAGAGAGACGAGACGCTCAAGAGGGAGTTCGACGAATTCATGCAGCGGCCGTTCACGGACGCCGATCTGCACCGGATCAGGAAACAGATCACGGATGCGGCGGATCAGGGTCTGTACGAACTCGAGGTGCTGCGGTTTCCGTCGCAGTACCTCGCTGACCACGGCCGGCGCATCAACAACGCCGCCAGCGACTGGCCCGACTCCCTGCAGGGCTATGCGAAGCGCGTCTATGACGCCTTTCGGGATATTGGCAAGGAGGAGGGCTTCCGGTTCGTCGCGCGCGTGCTGAACTTCCCTGGCGGCAAGGTCGGCGAAATCGGCCTCTCCCTCAGCTGGAAGGAGTAGGGCGGCCGGGCCTCGGCGCGGCGCACCGCCGTCGCGTAGACCCGAACGAGCCAACAAAACCCTGCCATGCGGGCGCCGGCGCGCGGCTGCGCCTGCAAATGTGATCGCCTTCGTGCCCCTTGACCCTTGGCGCCGCGGGGTGGCGCGCGCATATCCTTCGCCAGCCGAATGCAGCGTTTGGAGGACCGCATGTGTGCTAGATGGGCGATGGCGATGGTGGCAGCCTTGGTGCTGGGCCTCGCAGCACCGGCGCGTGCGGCCGACCAACTCGCGGCGCTGACGCCGGGGGCGCCGGCGCCCGACTACCGGCTCTCCTACGACATCTTCTTCGGCGGCCTGAAGTTCTCGACCTTCGACATCGCGCTGGGCCTGACGGAGGAGCGCTACCGCATCGGCATCGAGGCGCGAACCGCAGGTGCGCTGGGCTGGTTCTACGACTGGCGCCTGGAAGCCGAGAGCGAAGGCATGGTCTCGCAGGACGGCGCGGTCGAGGCCGTTGCCCACCGCACCACCAGCTTCTGGCGCGGCGGCGACCGCTCGGTCACGATCGACTATGCCGAGGGCGCTGTCGCCGAGGTCGAGGTGCGGCCGCCGCCCGACGAGGACGACCGCGAAGCCGTGCCTGAGGCCGAGCTGGCCGACGTGGTCGACCCGATGAGCGCCATCGTCGGCCTGCTGCTGCGCGCCAAGCGCGACGGGCTTTGCGTGCCCGAGCAGCGCATTTTCGACGGCCGCCGCCGCTACAACGCCTTGCTCGCTGACGTGCCGGCGGTGGAGCTCGACGCCGCCGGCTACAGCGCCTACCGGGGCCCGGCGCAAGGCTGCGCGCTCAGCTTCGAGCGGATCGCCGGCTTCCTCAACGAGCCGCGCCGCCGGGTCAAGACCGACCGCATCGTCGTCTGGGTGGCGCCGGTCTACGCGGGCGGGCCGCCGGTGCCTGTGCGCCTGGAGGCCGACAGCAGCGTCGGCGCGCTGCGCGTTCACCTGACCCGGGCGCGGAACGGCCAGGGCGAGCTTGTGCTGGGCGACGCCGACTGACTTTTTGCACGACAGGTGCGGTCGTGTGGGCTAGGTAGCGCGTCGCGGCCGTCCGGCCGCAAAGACACCACCTCCCCGGGAGAGCGACGTGAGCGCGGAACTGCGCGTGGGCATCGTTGGCTGCGGCATGATGGGCCAGGAGCACATCCGCTATATCGGCCTGACCGAGGGCGCGCGGGTGACGGCCATCGCCGACCCGCACGGGCCGTCGCGCGACACCGCCTACGCGCTGTTGGGCGGCGACGTCGAGACGCACGAGGACTACCGGGCGCTGCTGGCCGAGGCGCCGGTCGACGCGCTGGTCGTCGCCACGCCCAACCACACCCACATCGACGTGCTGCGCGACGCGCTGAAGACCGACTTGCACGTCATGGTCGAGAAGCCGCCGTGCACGACGGTCGAGGACTGCCGCGAGGTCGTGGCCCTCGTCGCCGGCCACACCGGGCGTCTTCTGGGTCGGCATGGAGTACCGCTACATGGCGCCGACGGCGCGGCTGGTCGCCGAGGTGCGGGACGGCGCCGTCGGCCGGGTGCGCATGGTGGCGATCCGCGAGCACCGCTTCCCGTTCCAGGTCAAGGTCGACAACTGGAACCGCCTCAGCCGTAACACCGGCGGCACCATGGTCGAGAAGTGCTGCCATTTCTTCGACCTGATGCGCCTGATCGTCGGCACGCGGCCGCGGCGCGTCTACGCCTCGGGCGGCCAGGACGTGAACCACCTGGACGAGGTCTACGAGGGCGAGCGCTCGGACATCGTCGACAACGCCTTCGTCATCGTCGACTTCGAGGGCGGCGGCAGGGCGCTCTTGGACTTGTGCATGTTCGCCGAGGCCAGCCGCGAGCACAACGAGATCGCGGTCACCGGCGACGTCGGCAAGGTCGAGTGCGCCGTGCCGTCGTTCAACGTCTATCTGGGCCGCCGCGACCACGGCCAGGTGACGACCGAGACCGAGACGACCGACGCCACCGCGCTCGCCATCGGCCAGCACTACGGCTCGACCTACTATGAGCACCTGGCATTCCAGGCCGCCGTGCGCGGCGAGGGTCCGGTGGCCGTGACGGCCGAGGACGGCCTCTACGCCGTCGCCATCGGCATCGCCGCCGAACGCTCGATCGCCGAGGGGTGCCCGGTCGAGATGAGCGAGCTGGGGCTGTAGGGCGGCGTCAGATAGTCACTGATTTACAGCTCCGTATCGGCGTTTCTTCATAACACATCGAGTGCCGCCGGCAGGGCCGCGAAATCGTCGATGAGGCAGGCGGCGCCCAGGCTGTCGAGCGGCAGGCGGGCGTAGCCGTAGGTCACCAGCACGACGGGCAGGCCGGCAGCGCGGCCGGCCGCGGCGTCATGCTCGTTGTCGCCGATCATCACGGCGCGCTCGCGTGTTGAGCCGAGGCGGTCGAGTGCGCCGAAGAGGTGCCCCGGATCGGGCTTGCGCACCGGCAAGGTGTCTCCGCCGGCGACCACGTCGAAGTTCGCCGCAAGACCCAGGCCCTCGAGGATCGCGCGGCTCGGGCGCTCGGGCTTGTTGGTGCAGACCGCCATGGGGTGGCCGGCGGCGGCCAACGACGCGAGCGTGTCAGCGACGCGCGGGAACGCCGTCGTCTCGGCCGCTGCGGAGGCCTGGTAGATCGCGAGGTAGGCGTCGAGGTGCCGCGCCAGCTCGGCCGCGTCGCGCGGGCCGTCGCCGGTGGCGGCAAGCGCGCCCGCCACCAGGTTGAGGGAGCCGTCGCCGATCAGCGCCTTGACCTCCGCGAGGTCGAGCGACCGGCGCCCCAACGTGGCAAGGAAGCGGTTGAGCGCGTTGCGCAGGCCGGGCGCGCTGTCGACGAGCGTGCCGTCCAGGTCGAACAGCAACGGGCGTGGTGTTTCGGTCATGGCGTCCCCCTCGAACCGGCAGCCAACTGCGCCGTCGGGCTGCCACATTCGCTAACAATAAGTGACTTGGTAAGACTCGGCGCCGTATGACATCTTCCGCCGCGTTTTCAACCCCCTAGGCCGCCACCCGCGGTTCCCCCCGCATGGCTTCTCGACCCTTCGCCGCCATCGTGCTCGCCGCCGGCCTCGGCACGCGCATGAAGTCGCGGCACCCCAAGGTGATGCACCCGCTGGCCGGGCGGCCGCTTGTCGCGCACGTCGTGGCGACGCTGGAGGACCTGGCGCCGGCGGAGGTCGTCGTCGTCGCCCCGCCGGAGAGCGACGCCGTCGCGCAGGCCGTGGCGCCGCACCCGTGCGTGCCCCAGGCCGAGCGCCTGGGCACCGCGCACGCCGTCGCCCGGGCCCGCGATGCGCTGAAGGGTTTCGAGGGCACGGTGCTGGTACTCTACGGCGACACGCCACTGATCCGGCCCGAGACGCTGACGGCCATGCTGGAGGCCGACGCAGCCGTCGTCGTGCTGGGCTTCCGGGCCGCCGATCCCGGCATGTATGGGCGCCTCGTCGTCGGCGACGACGGCCTGGAACGCATCGTCGAGGCGCGCGACGCCAGCGAGGTCGAGCGCGCCATCGACCTGTGTAACTCCGGCGTCATGGCGGTCGACGGCCGCGTGCTGTTCGACCTGATCGACCGCATCGGCAACGACAACGCCAAGGGCGAGTTCTACCTGACAGACATCGTCGAACTGGCGCGCGGCGACGGCTTGGCCTGTGCCGTCGCCGAGGGCGACGAGGCGGAGCTGCTCGGCATCGACAGCCGCGGCGACCTGGCGATGGCCGAGGCGCTGGTGCAGACCGAGCTGCGCGCCCGCGCCATGGCCGAGGGCGCGACGCTGATCGATCCGGCGAGCGTGTTCCTGTCATTCGACACGGTGCTGGGGCAGGACGTCACGGTGCACCCGAACGTGGTGTTCGGCCCCGGCGTCACGGTGGCCGACGACGTGGAGGTCCGCAGTTTCAGCCACCTGGAGGGCTGTGAGATTTCTACTGGCGCGACGGTCGGGCCGTTTGCGCGGCTGCGCCCCGGCACCCGGGTGGGCGAGGGCGCGCGGGTCGGCAATTTCGTCGAGGCCAAGAACGCGGTGCTGGCGGCGGGCGCCAAGGCCAACCACCTGGCCTATCTGGGCGACGCGGAGATCGGCGCGGGTGCGAACGTCGGCGCGGGCACGATCACCTGCAACTACGACGGCTTCCAGAAGCACAAGACCGAGATCGGCGAGGGCGCCTTCATCGGCTCCAACTCGGCGTTGGTGGCACCGGTGCGCATCGGCGCCGGGGCCATCGTCGGCGCGGGCAGCACCATCGTGCGCAACGTGCCCGCCGACGCGCTCTCGGTCGCGCGCGCCCAGCAGAACGACCGCACCGGTGTCGCCAAGCGGATTCGTGACGAAAAGCAGGCCGAGAAAGCCGCCAAGACGGGGAAGGGCTGACCAGTATGTGCGGCATCATCGGCATCATGGGCAAGGCGACGGCGGCGCCGTTGCTGGTCGACGCGCTGAAGCGCCTGGAATACCGCGGCTACGACTCCGCCGGCGTGGCGACGCTGGTCAACGGCCGCATCGAGCGCCGCCGCGCCGAGGGCAAGCTGATCAACCTCGAGGCGCGGCTCGACGAGGCGCCATTGCCTGGCACCATCGGCATCGGCCACACGCGCTGGGCCACCCACGGCGTGCCCAGCGAGACCAACGCCCACCCGCACGCGACCGACCAGGTCGCCGTCGTGCACAACGGCATCATCGAGAACTTCCAGGCCCTGCGCGCGGATCTGGAGGCCGAGGGCGAGGCGTTCTCGACCGAGACCGACACCGAAGTCGTCGCCGTCCTCATTTCCCACTACCTGTCGCACAACGCCGGACCCCAGGACGCGGTGGCGCAGGCGTTGAAGCGCCTCGAAGGCGCCTTCGCGCTCGCCATCGTCTTCGCGGGCCGCCACGACCTGATGATCGGCGCGCGGCGCGGCAGTCCCTTGGCGGTCGGCTTCGGCGAGGGCGAGATGTACCTGGGCAGCGACGCGCTCGCGCTGGCGCCGCTGACCCGGCGCATCGCCTATCTCGACGAGGGCGACTGGGTCGAGATCGGATCGGATGGCGCGGTGTTTCACGATGCGGAAGACCGTGTCGTTGAGCGAAACGTCCAGCAGACCGAGCTGTCGGGCGCGCTGATCGGCAAGGGCAATTATCGCCACTTCATGCAGAAGGAGATCTTCGAGCAGCCCGCCGTGGTCGGCGACACGCTCGCGACCTTCGTCAACCCGCTGACCCGCACGGTGTATCTGCCGGAGCTGCCGTTCGACCTCGCCGCCGTGCCGCGGCTGACGGCCGTCGCCTGCGGCACTGCGTCCTATGCCGGCCACGTCGCCAAGTACTGGCTGGAGCAGGTCGCGCGGCTGCCGGTCGAGCTCGATATCGCCAGCGAGTTCCGCTACCGCGAGGCGCCGATGCCCGAAGGCGGCGTGGCGCTGTTCGTCAGCCAGTCGGGCGAGACCGCCGACACGCTGGCGGCGCTGCGCCACTGCAAGGCCGAGGGCCAGCATATCGTCGCCGTGGTCAACGTGCCGGAGAGCACCATCGCGCGCGAGGCCGACGTCATCCTGCCGACCCACGCCGGCCCGGAGATCGGCGTCGCCTCGACGAAGGCCTTCACCACCCAGCTCGCCGTGCTCGCCTGCTTCGCCATCGCCGCGGCGCGGGCGCGCGGCGCCATCGACCACGCGCGCGAGGCGGCGCTGGTCGCGGCGCTGACCGAGGTGCCGTCGCGCATGACCGAGGTGCTGACCCACGACGAGGCCCTGCGGGCGCTGTCGCACGAGCTCGCCGAGGCCCGCGACGTGCTCTACCTCGGCCGCGGCACGGCCTTTCCGATGGCGCTCGAAGGCGCCCTGAAGCTCAAGGAAATCAGCTACATCCACGCCGAAGGTTATGCGGCGGGTGAAATGAAGCACGGGCCCATCGCGCTGATCGACGAGGCGGTGCCAGTGATCGTGCTGGCACCCAGCGACCCGCTGTTCGAGAAGACCGCCTCGAACGTCTCCGAGGTCATCGCGCGCGGCGGCAAGGTCATCTTCATGGCCGACAAGGCGGGCGTCGCCCGCATGGGCGACCAGGCCTTCGCGGTGGTCGAGATGCCGGCCGTCGACCCGTTCGTGGCGCCGCTGCTCTACGCCGTCCCGGTCCAGCTCCTCGCCTACCACACCGCCGTGGTGAAAGGGACGGACGTGGATCAGCCGCGCAATCTCGCGAAGAGCGTCACCGTCGAATAGCTACGCAGGTTCGTGCTCGGCCAGCCGCTCCGCGACCAGGTCGACGAAGGCGCGCACCGCCGGCGGCAGCAGTTTCGACGTCGGCAGCACGGCGTAGAGCGGGGTGGTCGCCTGCGAGTATTTCTCCAGCACCTCGATGAGGTGGCCGGCGGCGACTTGTTCGGCGACCACGAGCGACGGCAGTCTTGCGATCCCGAGGCCGGCCACGGCGCTCTCCATTAGGAACGTCAGGTTGTCGGCCTCGATGGGGCCGGCGAGGGCGATGTCGAGGGTCTGGCCGTCGCGCGTGAAACTCCAACCGCCGGCGCGGGCGTCGCTGGTCGAGAGCAGGCAGCGGTGGTTGTCGAGGCCGGCGGGCGTGGCTGGCGTGCCGTGGGCCATCAGGTAGTCGCGGCTGGCGTAGCAGCCGAAGCGGGCCGCGCCGATGCGCCGTGCCGTGAGGCTCGAGTCCGCAAGGGGGCCGGTGCGGATCGCCACGTCGATGCCGTCCTCGATCAGGCTCAGGACTCGCGCCGTCAGCCGCGCACGCACGGTGACGTCGGGATAGGTGCGGCAGAACTCGGCGACGATCGGTCCCAACACGCGTACCCCGTACTCGACGGGCGCTGAGAACGTCACGTTGCCGCGCGGCATCGTCGCGTCGCCGACCAGCCGCTCCGCGTCGCTGAGTTGCGCTACGGCCGGCGCCGACTGCTCGAGCAGGCGCGCGCCGGCTTCCGTGAGGCGCAGCCGGCGCGTCGTGCGGTAGAGCAGCCGGGTGCCCAGCCGCCGCTCGAGCGCGGCGACCCGGCGGCTGACCGTCGACGGCGGCACCTGCAGGCGCCGCGCGGCAGCCGCGAATCCACCGGCGCGGCCGACGGCGACAAAAGCGGCGATCTCGTTGAGGTCCATGATTGTCCCGCTCACGCAATAGTCTTTTCGATTATGCCACGTTGTTCGGGCGCCCCGCGACCACACATGCGGGTTGCCCATGACGGGGCGGAATTCTGACGGGAGCGGGACGATGACGGACATTCTGGTGACGGGCGCGACGGGGACCACGGGCGGCGCGGTATTGGCCGAGCTCACGGCGCGAGGCGTGCGTGCCAAGGCGCTGGTGCGCGACGCGGCCAAGGGCGCGCAGATCGCCGGCGACTTGGTCGAGCCGGTGGTCGGCGACTTGGCCGACCGGGCGAGCCTGGAGGCGGCGTTCGCCGGTGTCGCGCGGCTCTATCTGGTGACGGCGGTGACGCGGGACGCGCCGCAGCAGGTCGAGAACGCCTTCGCGGCCGCCAAGGCCGCAGGCGTCAAGCACATCGTCAAGCTGTCGGGCCTCAATGCCACTGCGGACTCCGGCTCGGAACTGATCCGGCGTCATGCGGCAGCCGACGCGGCGCTCAAGGAGACCGGCCTCGGCTACACGATCCTGCAGCCCAACTCGTTCTGCCAGAACATGTTCTGGCAGGCCGAGGCGATCAAGGCGCAGGGCCAGTTCTACCTGCCCATGGGAGAGGCGCGGCAGAGCCTGATCGACGTGCGCGACGTCGGCGCCGTCGCCGCCAAGGCGCTGACGAGCGACGCCCTCGACGGCCAGGTGCTGCCGCTGACCGGGCCGGAGAGCCTGACCTACCACGAGGTCGCGGCGGCGCTGAGCGAGGCGACGGGCCACCCGGTCACCTACCTGCCGGTGCCGAACGAGGCGGCGCGGCAGAGCCTGCTCGAAGGCGGCGCCTCGGCGTGGGACGCCGACATGCTGGCGGAGATCATGGCGGTGTTCGCCTCCGGCAGCTACGCGTACACGACCGACGGCGTCGAGACCGCGCTGGGCCGGTTGCCGCGGCGCTTCGCGGACTTCGCGCGGGACTACGCGGCTGCGTTCACGGCCAGCGCGGCCGCCAACGGGTGATCGGGCGATAGCGGCAAGGGGGTGCGTGGGCTAGGGTCGGCGGCGACGCGGGCGGTGGCGCTTCGCGTCGCCGCTCCATTGCCCTCCGCGGAGGCCCGCATGCGCACGCTCAAGAACATCGGGGCGTTCGTCGTCCGCGAGTTCCTCGGCATCCTGCCGCCTATGCTGTTCTTCCTGGTGGCGTGGACGATCATCTCGCTGACGACGTCGCTGGTGCTCTCCGCCTATAAGCTTCCGCCGCTCAACGTGGTCTCGATCCTCATCATCGGCGCGACCGTGGGCAAGGTCGTCGCCGTGATGGACGCCATGCCGTTCATGCGCCGGCTCGACCGCCTGCCGCTGGCCTATCCGGTCCTGTTCCGGGCCGCGGTCTACGCCGTCCTAGCGATGCTGGCGCGCCTCGCGGAGGCCTGGCTGCCGCCGCTCTTCAAGACCGGGTCGCTCGCGGCGGCGACCGCGCACATGCTGGAGGAGATCCCGCCGCCGTTCGTGCTCGCGGGCCAGATCTGGATCTTCGTCCTGTTCCTCCTGTACTTCGCCTTCGCGCTGCTGTTCCGGCAGTTGGGTCTGCAGAAGCGCGAGATCCTGACGCTGTTCTTCACCCGGACGCCGACCCGCGACGTGGCTTGAGCGCCACCGCCAAGGCAGCGCTCGCCCTACCGCACCGTGATAGTGATCCTCTCGGACGCCACCGGCGGGTCGTGCGGGATGTGGTTCTGGTCGCCCATCAGCAACTGCAGCGAGTGGGGTCCGGCCGGCAGCGTCACGAAGGTCTCGGTCTGGCCGCCGCCGAAGTGGCGGTAGTTCTCGTCCGACGGGATCGGTTCGTCGAGCGGCGGCAAGACGGCATCGACGATCAGGTGGTGGTGCCCGGTGGCCTCGCGCTCGACGCCGGCCGGGGCGACCCCCATGCCGCGCAGGCCGAACACCACGCGCACCGGATTGGCCACCGTCTTGCCGTCCTGCGGCATGACGAAATAGACCTCGGCACCCGCGGGCGACGGCGTCTCGCCAGCCACTGCGGTCAGCGGCAACGCCGCGACGGCGCCGAAGATGAGAGCTGCAACGATGTTTCGCATGACCCGCTCCTTGTTTGGAATAGTTCCAATAGAGTAGAGGCCTCTCGGTGATCATGGAAGATATCGCGCCCTCCTCATACGCGCTTGTGAAAATCGGCGTCCGCGGAGCAGCTTCAAGCCCGGCGACCCGCGGGTCGTGGCGCGCGCGGTGTTCGACGCCACGACCCGCTTCCACCACCCGGTGCACGCGGCCAGCTGGACCGAGCCCGACAACGACGCCCGGTTCGAGCCGGTGTGGGCGTTGGTGATGGAGGGGCTGGTCGAGGGCAGATAGCCGCGGCCCGGAATCTGAAGTACAGCCAAGGGCACTTGGACGCGCGGTCAGCCGACGGTCGGCAACGCGGTTCAGCTGTGCCTGCCGCGCTTGATGCGGGCGCGTCGCCAGGTCGCGCGCAACGCCGCAGGCTGGCAGCCGCGGCGTGGTACCCATTAACGGCTGCGGGAGCGTTGGAAAAACTGGTGGACCACTGGGAACTAATGGTGCCGGGGGGCACTTCCGGCTCGGCGCCGGTCGAGGTCGACGCGCCCTACGACGGCGCGGTCATCGCCACCGTGGCGACCGCCGACGCCGGCGCGGTCGAGACCGCGCTGGCCACCGCGGCGCGGCTGTACGCCGACCGCGGCGGCTGGCTGAGCCCGGCCAAGCGCATCGAGGTGCTGGAGCGCGCCGCCGGGATCATGAGCGATCGCGCCGAGGAACTGGCGGTCGAAGCGGCGCGCGAAGGCGGCAAGCCGCTGATCGACAGCCGCGTCGAGGTTGCCCGCGCCATCGACGGCGTGCGCCTGTGCGTCGAAGGGCTGCGCACCCAGGCGGGCACCGAGATCCCAATGAATCTCAACGCCGCGTCGATGAACCGACTGGCGATGACGACCCACGAGCCGATCGGACCGGTGATCGCGGTCAGTGCCTTCAACCACCCGCTCAACCTGATCGTGCACCAGGTCGGCCCTGGCATTGCCGCCGGCTGCCCGGTGGTGGTCAAGCCGGCCGAGGTGACGCCGTTGTCGTGCCTGCGCTTCGTCGGCATCCTGCACGAGGCCGGGCTGCCCGAGGAATGGTGCCAGGCCGTGGTGACCGCCGGGCACGAGGTCGCCGAAGCGCTGGTGACGGACCCCCGTGTCGCCTTCTTCAGCTTCATAGGCAGCGCCGGGGTCGGCTGGATGCTGCGCTCGAAGTTGGCGCCGGGCGCGCGCTGCGCGCTGGAGCACGGCGGCGTGGCGCCGGTCATCGTTGCCAGGGGCGCCGATCTCGACGCGGTGCTGCCGCTGCTGGCCAAGGGCGGCTTCTATCACGCCGGTCAGGTCTGCGTGTCGGTGCAGCGCATCTTCGCCGACATGGCCATCGCCGGCGAGGTCGCCGAACGTCTGGCCGCCATGGCCAAGGAGCTCAAAGTCGGCGACCCGACGCTGGCCGAGACCGAGGTCGGGCCGCTGATCCGCCATGCCGAGGTCGACCGCGTCGCCGAATGGGTCGAGGAGGCGCGCAGCGGCGGTAGCGGCGTGCTGTCGGGCGCCGAGAAGCTGAGTGCCAGTTGTTATGCGCCGACAGTGCTCGCCGAGCCGGCCACGGACGCGTGCGTCAGCACCCTGGAGATATTCGGGCCCGTGGTCTGCGTCTATAGCTACGACGACATGGACGCCGCCATCGACCGCGCCAACGCGCTGCCGTTTGCGTTCCAGGCCGCGGTCTGCACCCGCGACATCGACACCGCGATGCGGGCATTCCGTCGCCTCGACGCCAGCGCTATCATGGTCAACGACCACACGGCGTTCCGGGTCGACTGGATGCTGTTCGCCGGCTTGCGCCAATCGGGGCACGGGGTCGGCGGCATTCATCACACGCTGCGCGACATGCAGATCGAAAAAATGCTGGTGCTGCGCTCGCGCGAGCTCTAGGCGCCGGATTTGGGAGAAGAAACACCATGCTGGACCGGCCGCTGCAACTGAAAGACGCCTCGCTGTTCCGTCAGCAGGCCTATGTCGACGGCGCCTGGGTGGAGGCCGACGACGGCGCCACCCTCGGCGTCACCAACCCGGCGACGGGCGAGGTCATCGGCGTCGTGCCCAAGATGGGCGCGGCCGAGACGCGGCGCGCGATCGAGGCCGCCAATGCCGCCTATCCGGCCTGGCGCGCGCTGCTGGCCAAGGAGCGCGCGGCGATCCTCAAGCGCTGGTTCGACCTCATGCACCAGCACGCCGACGACCTGGCGCTGCTGATGACGACCGAGCAGGGCAAGCCGCTGGCCGAAGCCAAGGGCGAGGTCGCCTACGCCGCCTCGTTCGTCGAATGGTTCGCCGAGGAGGGCAAGCGCATCTATGGCGACACCGTGCCGCCCTACATGCAGGGCCGCCGCGTCATGGTGCTGAAAGAGCCGGTCGGCGTCTGCGCCGCGATTACGCCGTGGAACTTCCCGGCCGCGATGATCGCGCGCAAGGCCGCGCCGGCGCTGGCCGTCGGCTGCCCGATGGTCGTCAAGCCGGCCTCGGCGACGCCCTACACGGCGCTGGCCATGGCGGAGCTGGGGGAGCGCGCGGGCCTGCCCAATGGCGTGCTCTCGGTCGTCACCGGCAGCGCCTCGGCGATCGGCGGCGAGATGACCTCGAACCCGATCGTGCGCAAGATCACCTTCACCGGCTCGACCGAGATCGGCAAGCTGTTGATGGCCCAGGCCGCCGGCACAGTGAAGAAGATGTCGATGGAACTGGGCGGCAACGCGCCGTTCCTCGTCTTCGACGACGCCGACCTCGACAGCGCCGTCGCCGGCGCCATGGCGTCGAAGTACCGCAACACCGGCCAGACCTGCGTCTGTGCCAACCGGATCTACGTGCAGCGTGGGGTCTACGACGCCTTTGCGGAGAAATTCTCGGCGGCTGCCGCGGCGATGAAGGCCGGCAACGGCCTCGACGAGGGCGTGGTGCAGGGCCCGCTGATCGACGGCGCGGCGGTCGAGAAGGTCGAGGAGCACATCGCCGACGCCGTCGGCAAGGGGGCGACGGTCGTCACCGGCGGCGCGCGCCACGAGCTGGGCGGCTCCTTCTTCCAGCCGACGGTGCTGACCGGCGTCACCCAGGACATGGCGGTGGCGCGCGAGGAGACGTTCGGCCCGCTGGCGCCGCTGTTCGCCTTCGACACGGAGGAGGAGGCCGTGGCGCTCGCCAACGACACGGAGTTCGGCCTGGCGTCGTACTTCTACAGCCGCGACATCGGCCGCGTCTGGCGCGTCTCCGAGGCGCTGGAATACGGCATCGTTGGCGTCAACGCCGGCGTCATCGCCACCGAGGTGGCGCCGTTCGGCGGCATGAAGGAGTCGGGCATCGGCCGCGAGTCCTCGGAGTACGGCGTCGACGACTATCTGGAGATCAAATACGTCTGCCTCGGGGACATCGACCAGTAGGCGCGGCCTCGGCCCACCGCGTAGCGGCCCGCCCTTCGCGGCGGGCCGTTTGCGTTTGCCGTTGACAGGCTCGGCAACCAGTCTCATACTTAACCAATAGGTTAAATATGAGACTGGAGGACGGGTCATGGGCGACGTTCTTGGGATGGGCCAGAGTGCCGACTACCGGACGAAGCGCGCCGAGCTGCTGGCGGCGGAGAAGGCCCTGCGCGACCAGCGCGAGCGGGTCGCCGAAATGCGCCGGGCGTTGCCGCCGGGTGCGATCGTCGAGACCGACTACGTATTCCGCGAGGGGCCGGCGGACCTCGGCGACGCCGATCCGACGCACGTCGTCGAGACGCGCCTCAGCGAGCTGTTCGGCGCGCACGACACGCTGATCGTCGAGCACCTGATGTTTGGTGAAGATTGGGACGCGGGCTGTTCCATGTGCGGCCTGTTCGTCGACGGTCTGGACGCCATCGCGCCCTACGTCGCGACGCGCACGGCGTTCGTCGTGATCGCCAAGGCCGAGATCGCCAAGATGCGCGCCTGGGGACGCAGCCGCGGATGGCGTCATCTGCGGCTTTTGTCGAGCCAGGACAATGACTTCAACGCCGACTTTGGCGTGGAATGGGAGGGCGGCGAGCAGCTGCCGGCGCTCAGCGTCTTCACCCGCAGCGACGGCGCGATCCGGCACGCCTACATCACCGAGGGCTCGCTGGTGTTCGAGCACCACCGCATGATGGATCTCTACTCGCCGGTGTGGAACCTGTTCGACCTGCTGCCCCAGGGCCGTGGCGACTGGTTCCCGAACCCGTTGCAGCAGGCGGCCGAGTGACTCGCGCCCGCGTGATTGGCGCGGGCGCTTCCTGAGCCTACATTCCC
>Ga0209678_1000391_pt1 | contig 15109 bp, 1 predicted proteins | sample WorMetilvaeELBA1_FD_187404 | JGI IMG/M metagenome (GOLD analysis project Ga0209678, IMG submission 187404) | Marine gutless worms symbiont microbial communities from Max Planck institute for Marine Microbiology, Germany - Olavius ilvae ELBA.1... ...
GGGGGGGGGGGTAAGAATTTTGCGAGATCAGCTGGGTTGGTGGAGATTCTTCTCTCTAATTGCCTCTTGTTAAGTTTTTCGTTCTTTTCTGTTAAGTTTTAGTTGATGTGTTGAGTTTTTTTGTGAGTTCGGTTCGGCATGACGAGTTTGATCCAGTGACTGACTAGTCAGATAGTGATTAAATAGTGATAGTATTGTCATCTGTAGTCTCCATCCATCCTCCGATTCGCCCGCGACTTATGGCGCTTTACAAATGTGCTTTGATTGATTGATTGATTGATTGATTGGCTGTGTATATATGTTGTGTGGCTCATAAATTTTGTGGTTCATGTAAATTAACACATAGACATATGCTGCTGCTAGAAGTTATCAGCCTTGGAATGCGCATATGAATTTGTAATGTATTGATTGGAAAAGACGAATTTGGTTTAATTTTGATTTGCTATGTATTAAACCTGGTCAATTTTTGAGGAAAAATTTTGTTTGCAACATTTTGTGTAAGCCTTGATAGATTTAGAAACTGGATAAGACTGCACACCATGTTATGTCCTCTTCGACATCTGTTATGTTGTTTATTGCCATTAGACTGGTCAAATGCTCATTAATTGCACACATATTTTCTGGGAGGCTTTGAAGCATAGACCATGTTGTAGTCAGACTTATGCTTGAAGCAGAGGAACTAAATATTTGGATCACAAGCCTACATTATTATATATGTAGTGTTCCCACTGATTGTAAGGTCATGAACTGTCTGAGTATGTGGGAAGGCAAGGATATCAGGGGAAAAATCCGGAAATTTTGTGGACGGTCAGGGAAATGACGCGTCATCCACATTGTGCAAGAAACGTTATGTGTTTTGTGTTTGTTACATGTATTTAAGTGAATAGGAATGAATAAAACAAAACAGGAAAAATATGTGGTAACATGTACAATACATTTATCAGTCATGAAAGAAGTCGGTGTAGGGAGGAGGAACTGGCTAAAAATTATATAAAAACGTACATTTCATGTTGGAGACAGTCAGGGAATATCTCCCGACTCAGTTGGCAGAAGTCGGGGCATTTACTTTCTTGAATTAAGTGTTATCTCTCCACTGTTTGCTTTGTTAGCTGAGTGACTGGTTATTGCTGAAAATATGTCAAGTCATCATATCTGGTTTTGGTATTTAAGGTGCTGCGGTTGTCCCGGACTCCGGGGTAGGCAAAGGACTCCGGGGTAGGCAGGTAGTCCTTAAATGTAATCAAAAGAAGTCTTACTTGACTTCAAAACTTAAAGAGTGTTACTACCTAACAGCCTGCCTTTATTGAAGTGCTGCATGCAGCTGATAGTCGAGTGCTAAAGAAATTAGAATTATCGACTTTAGAATTGCACAAATTAACATCTCCTGTCGATCAACCTTCCACTTGTGTTATGATTGAACTGTGTGGTTTGTTACACTGTGTGGTAGCTGCAGTGCAGTGTATTGTAATCGGTCCTGTCTGTGTGTGTGTGGATAGGTCTGTTACCATGATAACTCTAAATTGCATGCATCGATCCTCACCAAACTGGGTTTGTAGGTAAAGGTAGTTAACGTCTTCAGCTGATTAAATTTTGGTTGTCCGGCGCCCCGGGAAGGGGGTATGCGGCGGGGCGAAATTTTTTGGCTCCACCTTACTACAGCCAGCGTGCAGTGTATGCGTCTCTCCGAGCGTTTTTTCATTTATTGACTGTTACCCAGCCAGTTACAGTTTGAAACTGCAGTTAGTGGTGTTCACATGATTAAAAAAGTTTAGAGAAGTGCTGAAATTGTTTACTGTTTTCGAATATGTGTTCACATCTTACAGAGTAAGAACTTCGCATTCAGCGTGTCATCTAGCAACACTATTAGCTTTCATGATCTGTCGTCATTATTTTGTAGAAATGTCCTGGCGAAGATTATGGCCCACACTGTCGACTCCAGTCATGTGGTAACAGCCAAGATACGTCGTGCATCTCACAGTCTTGTGGTCTCAGTCGTCGCAGGCAGCTGCCCGCTAAACGTGACACGTGCTGTAGAACTTATCGTATGCCGGCGGATGTGCCTGCCGTTGTTGACGATGTTTTCGTTGTTGCTAGTGATGCACCTGTGTTAGTATCTCCTAGTAATCAGGTTGATAGTTTGTTGCCAGAAGCAAGTTCACCTCAGCGTTTGAGTGATTTGGACACTGGCTACTTTAGTTCTTTTGGCCTCTATGAAGGATCCTGCGATCATCTCGAGACTGATTATGGTCGTAAGTACTCTGATGACACGGAGGTGTTCGATGATTTGGCCGATGCTCAAATTCCAGTCGACATTTCTGTAGCAGTATCCTGCTCTGAAGGTCAGAATGCTGTTCCAGGTAGATCGAAGCAGCTTGAAACCAATAACGAAGAACAACTCCTTTCCAGTATGCATGCATGCTGGGAAAGTAATTCCGTCCCACACGATAAGACAGTTCAGCTTAATGAGCAACGTGATACTTTACCTGACACCAGTCTTTCAGGCGACTCTGGAAAACTTTGGCAAAACATGTCTTCAGCTAATGCAACTGGGTCTGACGTGTTAACAACTGCTCAGGCAGAGGCTGATGGTCTTAACGAAGTTGCTGGTAAATACACGACAGTGCAGCTGTTGCTGGACATGAATCGGCAGAGGGCTGGTCTAGGTGGTACAGAAGATAATTCACTTGATCATTCAATACTTGGACATCAGTCGCCGACGTGCTTTGATAACGAAGATTTGGCTTCGTTGGCTACGAAGTATTCTGTAATAAATGAATGCCTTCAGTTGGGTAATGTTGCATTGAAAGAGAGTACTGCCACAAGCAACAATGTAGACGCGGTGTTGCAGCAACCACAGACTATCGTTGTTGTCGCTTCTGCAGATGTGGCCGGCACCACTTCTCCAGTTACAGATTACAGCGTCGCCGTATCACTTGGCGATCAGGTTCCAAAAGATGCCAGTCTTGAAACTGATGATGATGAACAGTCGGCTGAAAATGTGTTGGCAGTGTCGTATTATACAGAGAAGAGCATATCCAATGGCAGAAAACGTGACGAACTTGGTTCGATGTACATGGCAGCTGAAGATGCACACCGCTATCCGGTGTATTGTAGACTCAGAGATGTAGAAACCGGTGTGTTTAACACGTATCCATACGCTGGTGACCAGGCAGCATCAATGAATGGCGGTATATCACAGGTGGTAATGCCCGATGAGCTTAAACAAGTACAGAGAAATATCAGAGATGCAGACGAAAATAAAGCAGACGGCACCGATGTCTGTTATGCAACTGTTGCTGCCCAGAATTTAAACCCAATTATTACCAGTGACACTGAACTGCTAGATAAGGATGTTTCAATGGTTTCAGGCAAATCAGAAGTTGTGCAAGAAATTAACAGATCTGGGATGTCGCCAGTTACGCATCATGACACAAACTTGCAGTCCCTGCAACTGAATGGCCAACATACCATAACCATTACTGCCACCGATGACTCTCATGCTGTCGATGAATTCAGCATATCTGTTGGTAATTTGCATGAGGCACAGGATAATTACCGAGAAAAGGTACCAACATATGACAGCAGGTCTCGGTCAGAGTTGTGTGTTTTGCACTACAGTAGCCTAGCTTCACTTTGTGATGTTGAAAGTGGGAAGATGTTAGCACACTACATGTCTCCACACAGAGTACCAGACGTTAGTTCTACAGCTTTGCCGCTCTCTGCATCCGCAACTTCGTCTGAGCTAAAGAATGTGAAGCACAGGAAGGTTTTGGAGCTGGCAACTGCTGATTACAGCCATGATAGTCAAGAATTGTCAGGTGAGGATCTATGTGATGCGGCAGCGTTTGATGATGATTCTCGCAGTGATGGTTTCACAGTTGTTGAGACCAAGAAACACAAACGACAACGAAGAAAACAGGATCCTGAAGATCTCGCCACACAAAATTTATCTCTGCCAAGGAATTCAGCATCACTGAATGAAAGTCATGCAACCACAGTGCAGTCTGTCGATACAGATAGAGAAGAACCTTCTTCACTCTCAGCAACTGAAGAGAGTACATTTGCACAAGGTTTAATGTATGATGCTGGTACCGAAGAATGCCTAAGACAAAATACCTTAAGTGAATGTGCAGGTGTGGTGTCAGAACAGCCACAGATTATACCATTTGTTGGCGACATTGCACCTGCTTCTTTGATGGACTTGGGAATGGAAACGGTTCCAGTTGCAGAGGCTGTAGTAACAGAGAAAGCTGTAACAGGAATGGTGCCAGGGCGTGATGGGGAACAGAAATCAGAACCTATTGAAGCACAGCTGGATGTGGTGGTACCACTAGGTACGGAAGCTGCAGACCAGCTTGTGGGTGTGACAGAGCAGGAAACTGTTGCAGAAGTTGGACCTAAACTTGCAGACCAACTTCCTGCGGGTGATGTAGTTTTGGCTGACATGGAAACCTTACCTGTGATCATTGCGGAGGATGGGGACAAAAACCGAGATGCAGAAACTCCAACTAAAGCAGCAGAATATGAAATCCGAGAACCAGTAGAAAGTGATATAAGGCCTACAGCGTATGATGTGGCTACATTGCAAGAGAAAGCTGTTACAAATGGTGTAAGAGGACTACAGACAGAAGATACTGATGTTCCCGAAGTGGCATTATTAAAGCAGAGAGTTAAAATGGCGTCAGATGAAACTGTTAGAGTAGAGCGTCTAATGACAATAGCGCCAAGGTCTGTTGTCAGAATCACAGAAGACCCATGTACCGAAATAACCAACAAAGATATAGCAAGTGTTGCAGATTCACACGAGCCGTCAATAATAACAGAAAGCCTTACACAAGTGGTGAACGAGCCTTGTGTAAGTACAGAACCATTGGAAGCTGCATTTGAATTTGATCCAGCTCTAACAGAAAATGAAGCAAATCTTCTTGCAAACCCACCAAGGGAGAAAAATGAAGAGGAAACTACAGACATTGCTGAGCATATGTTGAATATAAAAACGGAGATGGAGGCTGAATCTGAGACAACAGTAGCAGTGAAAACCACTGCACAGGTAGACGAACATGATGCTGCTGTACTAGTGACAGGTGTCACAGAAATGGAGGTTGAGCCCAAATTTGCAGTGGCAGCTGTTTTGCAAGTGGAAGGTGATCATGAAGCTCATGCTATTGATGCTAGCAAGATGAACCAGAAAGAAGTCTGCAAAACGATCAACAGCTTGGTGGAAATGTCCAAAAATACAGATGCTGAACAGACATTGTGTGAAGCAAAGATTGCGAAAGTTACGTGCATGCCATATGACGAAGTTAAGGCAGAAAAATCTGTTGCCAATTACACAAGTCTTTCTGCACTTGGCGACGTCGAGAGTGGTGAAGTGTATAACAAACTAAAGATGAGTAGATTTCTTCATGAATGGAGTGCCGAGAACGTGGATGACATTGTGGCATACATTGTCGGGAGTGAGGCAAAGAAGTGCCGAAGAAAGCATAAGCGTGTCAAAAGAGCATCAGAGAGTGAAGTTAGCAAAGTTAAAGCTGCCGAAGGTGACTCAGAAACGATGGCAGTTTCCATACTTCATGCCAAAAGTGAAGAAAATATATCGTTCTTAGAGGAACAGTCAGACAAACTGGATGCAGTGGCAAGTGATGATGAAGAGCAGATCATTGAAGAGGCAGAAGATGATACTAGCGATGAATCTTTCACAGTTTTTGAGAGCAAGAAACACAGGAGACAGCGACTGCGACAAGACGCTGATGAAATGTGGGCACAGTATCTAGAGGATATCGATGCAGACGACCCCGTGACTGAACAGTCTTTCACAGAAAGTCTCTGTGGGCCAGCTTACAACGATGGTGAAACTGTTTTGGAATCTCTCTCGGATACGTCAGATACCAAGAGAGTTGATGTTGCAGCAGAAACTATGAAAGTGTTGAATGAAAGTGGTACAGAGGTTACACCTGTGATAAGCAGTGAAGCATTTGAACCAGAGCGTGATGCATTGGAAGCAGCATCCACAGATGTTTCAGGAGAAGGTGAGCCAATAGGTGAACTTGTGTTCAGACAAGACCATGTCGCAGAAGTGGTTTCTTCAGCTGAGGATGCCTGTGTGCACCCTGCAGCCGAACCTGTTATTGAATCTGGAGATGAAAGTGTACCACAGCAATCTCTGTTGGAAGTTGTACGTCATGCTACAGTTGCTGAGACTGTGCAGCATGGATCTGTGCCAACGAAGACAGCTGAATGTGTACGAGATGGTAGACTGGAACCTACTGTGCCGGCAAGTGATAAGCGTGATGCAGATGGCATTCATAACCGACTTTATTCTGATGTTGCACGAGGTAAAGATGACGTCGGCATAGTTGCTGAGACTGCGAGAGAAACTCTCACAAGCCCCAGTGTTGAAATTTCGCTTGGGATTGATGTGGATGTGCCTTTTGAAGCTATGGAAGCATCGTCTGCGGAACTTCCTGCTGAGTTGGTTGAAGACATTCGTCTCAAAGATATGTTAGACATGGGACATCAGTTAAGTGCAGAAGTTCCAGTAAGCTTCTCAGTGCCTTCTGGTCCTGAGACGAGTTATGACATACTGCCTGATGATGCTGAAGAAATTGTCGACAGATGTGTTGAAGACGTTCATCCAGAATTTCTTCTAGAAATCGCAGCTTCGCGTGACATAAATTGGTCTGTTGCTGAGAATATGGAAGAGTTTAGAGAACAGACGCGTGAACTACCCTTTACAACACCATCTGTTGACTTCCATCCTACTCAGCCAGCAGTGGAGCAGCAACAACAACCATCAAATGAAGGGTCTGTAACAATATCTGTTTTGAAGTCCGATGTTGAAGAGTCTGCTGTGCTACCGTCCGTTGAATTGCCCAGTGCTGAATTACCTCCATCAGCATCCGATGTTCAATTACTTACCTCGTGTCATTATCACCTGAGAGCTGAAGCTGAACCGTCTGCTACGGAGCCTGGTGTTGAGTCACAAGATTTGTTATGTCGTAGCGGAGTGTGTGATGATAGAGTTGTGTCAGGTGCCAGCGTTGAACCTCCTCATCAGCTGCCAGATGCAGAAAATCTCGAATCATCAGCCATACACTCTGTTGCTGAAACCCCAGTTGAACCAGCGGTGAAACTACCAGAACTTCACAGCACCGAGCATGGTCTTCTGGAACCTGGTGTTCTATTGCCAACGACAGAAGGTGCTTCTGAAATTCTCTCGTATGCTTCAGATGCCGAATCTACTAAGGAACAACCCATGGAACTCCCTGTTGCAGCAATTGTACCTGTTCTTGGATATGAGACAGTCGCTGAAGATCACTCTGTTGATGATCTATTTTCTGAAGATGCCAGAGCAGTTAACATAAGATCTGATTCAACACCATTTTCGGGAACTGTAGCTGAAATTGAGTCACTGGATTTGATAAATAGTAATGATGGAGCTGTATCAGAAGCCATTGTTGAATCATGCAGTCAACTGCTGGATGCAGAATATCTTGAATCATCAGCCTTACGGCTTCTCAGTGAAACCTCAGTTGCACCAGTGGTGGAACTACCAGAACATCAGAGCACCGAGCATGGTCTTCTGGAACCTGGTGTTCCATTGCCAGTGGCAGAAGCTGCTTTTGACAGTGTCTCGTATGCTTCAGATGCAGAATCTTCTAGAGAACCACTTGTGGAGCTCCCTGTTGCAGCAAATGTACCTGTTCTCGGATACGAGGCAGTCACTGAAGATCAGTATGTTGACAACCTGTTTTCTGAAGGTTCTGTGGCAGTTCAGATGAGATCTGAGTCAACACTGGCTACAGGAACTATAATAGAAAATGAAGTAGACAAACTGATTGCTGATTCCCGTCCTGTCATTGCTAAGACTCCCACAGTCAGCGATAATGTGGATGCTGAGAAGAAGTCCGCAGTGTCCTCAGCGGAAAGATTTATAGCAGAAATTCTGCCATATTACTACGCTGCGCTGGCTGTGCTGAGAGACATTGAGCGAGGCACCATACAGCTGCCACGCGATCAGTCCTCGCACACCGCTGACAAGAAACCTGTCAAAACGTCACGTGGGACCATAAACGCGAGCTATACCGATGGTTTTACTGCGTCACATGATGACCAGAAAATAGAAGAGTCAGCTGCAGAAAAAAGAGGTTTGCCAGAACACATCTCTAAGGATAATTCCCAACCGTATGAACTTGCAGTTTCTTTGTCCGACCTCATCACTGAACGTTCTGCTGATGTGTTTAGTGAAGCTGTCCATCCAGCAGGTGGTAAATGTCTACAGTCTGGATTACATACGGATTCAACTGTCCATATTGGCAGCACCTTTCTTCCAGCCCATAATCATGCTGATATTGTTACATCGCAGTGCCATTATCAGTCCCTGAGACTGCTTCATTCAGTCGAGAACGGTAACGTGCCACTGTCGTCTTTGCACGTAGCTGCCACTGTTGCAACAGAACCTGACATCTTGTCTATGGAACAGTTCAAGGACGGATCAGTGGATGATAATTTTGTATGGAGTGAAGCCGAACCAGATGGCAGAGCAGCAAGTCAAATGCACGACACGCCAAAAGATAATTTATCCGACGATGACGTCGTTAGCCTTGTCTGTGCTGAGCATCACGAACCAGTTCCAGTCAGCAAACTTGCCACTTTGGAAGATTCTACGCCAGTTGCCCCGTTACCAGAAGATAATGACACGACAAGCGGAGGTGCAAAGGATTTTTCCGGGGTAGGAGACGAGAGTCAGTTCATTATAGCCCGACATCAACCACAGGCGTTTGCACCAGAACAGGTTTGGCCTTTACTCACTGGCGACACTCAAATGTCGATGTCTGCAGACATGGTCGAGGCCAAACACGAACTTAGCGATGTACTAGTCAGCGATGATCATACAGATGTCAATTCCAAGCACGATCATTTTACACGGTCCTCTGATTTAACTGACGAAGAACCTGCTCTTGAGCTGCCTGTTCATGGTGCGGATCATGTAATTGAAGTGGATTCCAAGGGATCTCGACCGCCAAGTGAATCTTCTGTGCAGAGCCGATGTGATGACGGGACCACTAGCTACATGGACAATTTAACTGCAGTGGATGATTCGGTGCAGTGTCCAGAGAGCCTGCCAATGGAAACCATTTCCGATGATCGGACGAAAGGATTAGAATTTGTCACCGGCGTTCACGATGATTTACCATTTCAGCGGCAGATTATGTGTTCAGGAGACTTGTCTACCAAACAGGATGCCACCACCAATGCTTCTGGTTCCAGTGAACAGCTGATGTGGGATGAGAACACCGACATGCCAGCGTCAAGCGAAAGTAAGTCCTCTGCTGTGCTGGCGAAGTCAGGCGACGAGGTCAAGAAGAAAAGGAAGAAGAGGAAAAAGAAACCAAAATCACAGATAGACGACTCAGCACACGTGGAAGATTTACCTAATTCCAATGATCAGCCATCGGCAGATCAAAGCAACATCGTCAGTGAGACTTGTATTCCAGCTGCTGTAGAAGCTGAAAGTGTTGATGATAGGGGTGATCAGAATGCTGCCGTATTGTTTGAAGCAGCAGAAGCATCTGCTCCAATTGAAGCTGCATCCTCCAGTCCTGGGAAGAAGAAGAAGCGAAGAAAGAAATCAAAGTCACAGAAAGGCGACTTAACGCACTCGGAAGCTTTACCTAGCTGCAGTGATTTACTGTCAGTGAACCAGAGTAACGCTGTCAGTGAGAGTGGTTTTCCTGTTTCTGAAGAAGATCTAAGTAAGTGTACTGAAGAAGCTCAGAACACTACTACAATAACACCTGGAGCACCTGACGGTAGTGACTCCTCCAGTCCTAAGAAGAAGAGAAAGCGGAAGCGGACAAAAAGAGCTGGACAAGCTGCAATAGCAGAAGCTGAGGTAGTGAGTGAATTCACTGATGCAGCTACGAATGAAGCACAGTGTGGCATCCTCGGTGAAGTGGAAGTAGACGGTCATACAGCTGAAGAAGAAAAGTTTGTGAATTTATCAGATGCTTCTTCCGAAACTGTGATGCAACAGGACGAGGTTGAAACGTTTAAAGAGCAAGATGCAGCTGACAATTGTGCCGTGAACGGGAATTCTAGGTCAGCATTGCCAACACACCCCGTGTCATGTTCACAAACAGTTGGACTCCCCTCAACTGACACTGGAGTAGGATTTCGGCTACCAGACAAGACAGTGAATGCTGAAGAATCGGTGCCAAATGTAGATACCACTGCGAAGCAGAACGAGGAATACGACGCCGTTGAGAAGCCAGTGGATCTGTCTAGCCCTGCTGTAGATGTGGGTGTCTCAGACTCAGCTTTTTCTACAAAACGTACGAAGAGGAAAAATCGAAAGAAGCGCAAGTCAAAACTAAGCAGCGTAGAATCGCCCGGTGATCCTGTCACAGGCACTGACGTGGATAAGTCGTCGGATAACAAAGGCTTGGAGGAGAACTGTGAAAGACAGGAAATTGAAGTGGCTGCAGTAAACGATGACATTATGACGGAGAGCCTTGAAGAAGACACCGTAATTACGGAACAGGCTTCGGAGATATTGTTTGTGGATGACAGCAGAGAAGTGCCAAAGCCACCATCATTTCAGCTCTCCACTGCTGTCTCTGAAACTGCTAGCAAAAAGAAGAAAAAGAGAAAGAGAAAGAAAAAGCCTTCAAAAGTAGTATCGCCATGCGCAGCTGTTGATCTTGATTCAGACTTTGTAACAGAATGTTTGCCTGAAGCAAAGGATGATCTGTCGGACAAAGACGAAATTACATATGAGCTTTCTGTATCTAGATTTGCTTCAAAATCAGCTGCACCGGATCTTTCAGCAGTTGCTTTGGGAGTAACCGCAAGAGAACTAGATACCTTGAACTTAATTTTGCCTATATCCAGTGATGAAGAACAGACAGCAGCAGATAACCAATTTAAGTCTGGCACTGATGAACTATTAATGGATGAATCCCAACTTCGTGTATCTGGTCCGACAACAGAATTAGCATGCAGTACACCCGAACCAGCAAGTTCTAAGAAAGGCAGGAAGAAAAGAAAGCGAAAGAGGCAGAAAAAGATTTCCCAGAAGGCGACAACTTCTGACGCTGAAGCTGGTACTGATGTATATTCTCTGCTTACTCGGATCATTGCAATTTGCTCAGAAACTAAGGACAGCCCACCTGCTGATTCTGGCAAGCAACAAACGTCTTTTCCTAAACCTGAAAAGCACGACACGGGTGCTCAGGCTCCAAAAGCCGCCAGAAAGCCGAGAAGGTACCAACGGTCGAAGCCAATTCGATTGCCACCTGTTGTAGTGGAACAAACTGCAGCTTGTGAACCGATGTCTTCGGGTGCAGACAATACTCAACTTGTTGCTAGTATGTCTCCAACACACGCGTTGCATACAACAGATACTCAATACTCGGAAATCAGCCGTAGAAGTCAGTTTGCTGACGAAACTAAGTCGGAGATTATTGAGAGCTTGAGATTTCCTGAAACGCCGTCGCAACTGGTGTCAACCGAGAGTGCTGTGAACTTGTATGTTGCGGATGAGAGTGATGAGATGCAGAATGTTGAGAATACAGAAACAGTTATTGCTTGGACGGCATTGGCCCCAAAGACGAGTGATCCATCGTCATTTCCTTACTCCAGGTCGCTTCCAGACTCGGTTCTGAATCACGCATCTGAATGTGATGTACCTGAGTCTGATGCGCCAGCAACACAGAATACTGAGAGCACTGTAGTCGGCAGTGACTTCGTTACTATCGGTCATTCATACTCGGCACAGACTGAACCACGAGAAGAATGCCGGAACGACGAGCCAGAACAGACTTTTGGTGAAGTGCAGGACGGCGACGTTATTGACCGGACAAGCCAAGTTAATATCGCCGGTTGCCTCAGCAGCGACGTTTTCACCGTAATCTCGGACGACACTAACGTAGTCGAAGCCGATGACACGGTGACACCGTGCAGTCCGGAGCCGATTGACGACGTTTTGGATGACGTCATTAAGCCGATAGCAGACGTAACGAACAGTCAACAGGTGCCCGACGTTGATGACGGTGTCGCAGTCGCGGACCAGTACTCGAACCGTAGTTGGTTCGACGGTGACGGGGTTCTGCAGGCGCCGAGTTCCTGCTGTGAAACGAGCTCCGTAGATTCAGAAGTTGAGAGGATATTTGCTGGGCACGGAGCCGCCGCAGAGGACGGCCGTGACGACTCGAGTGCCGTCGAAGAGGAAGTGTATAGCGGCTACTTGGGTAAAGATGTCGAAGACGACGGGCTGGCGCTGGAAGACGGCGACGTTGTTGTCACGGAGTACTTCGACGTGGAAATTATCGAGGAGACGGAGACCATAACCGTTCTAGATAACGATGACGACCTACTGCTTTCCGCGCCCGACAGGCATTGTCCCAATGCCGGTGACACGCTTCCGGGATCAAAATACATCATTTCCAGTATTCCTTCTTCCTGTGCCTCGGAATCTGGCCTTGTAAATAAACCAGCCGAGGACAGTGTGCAGTTACCGCCGTATAGCTTCAAAATTCACGAAAATGAAAAGGATAAATATCGGTTAACTGGATTGTCATCCGACGTCAATGGGGAAGGCACGAAAGCACCAGTAGTTAATGTGAAAGATTATCCTGCCCAGATGTTTTGTCCTCCGAGTTTTAGCAGCTATTCCGCTTCCGGCGATAGGCCTACTTTTCACTGGCTTTCCACGCCCGAGGAACCCGCAGCAAGTGCGAGCGACGCAGGGGTTCTTGGGTCACGTAGGTTATCGAGAAAGCGGCAGCACCCTGACCAGGACACATCCTCGTCGGACAGCGGCGATGACAGAAGATCCAGTGGTTCGCAGTTCGTTATTGCCCAGCATCAACCGACATTTGCTGCCGATACGATCGCACCAGACCCGATCTGGCCTTTCCTGACCAGCGACACCCAGAGGCCGACATATGATGACGAGACTGAAACCTTCGCTGACGCGTTCTTCAGCGAACAGAAATCGCCAACAGAGTCGCAGATCGCCGCTCAACCCTGGCACAACGTCGCCGTTGAAGTTCCAACCGACTTAGACGTCGACGACGGGTTGAATCTTGTCCGCCGAGAGACGACCGGTTCCCTTCAAGAGGAGGAACTTTCTGGCGACAGTCTGAACGATACCGATAACGCAGTCGTCGGCGGTTTCTTCAGAGAACCCAAAACCGCGTTTCGGGATTCCGTGTCATCAGTCCCAACGCAGGGAAGTTGCGGAGACACATGGGAGTCGTGTTCGACTGACTCGCTTGACTTTCTGTCAAGGATTGAGCCCGTGATCAGGCCGTCCGAAGGTGGGCGATCCTCGACGGATTACGTCAGTGAGGACTCGTTGGCCGAAGCGAATCTTGCAGCCAGGAAGCATGGCGCCGCAAACGACGATACACCGATAACTGAGCTTGCGACGGACACAACCACTGCTTCGACCGGAACTGCCGGGAAACAGGGTAACGGAGACACAGGCCATCGTCGAGTGAGCGCGAGGCCAAAGCGGTTTTACGGCGTAAGAGCCAAATTCAAAAGTCCAAAACCTGCGGCGAAGACGGTTAGAAAAAGAAAGTTGGGAAACGTTGTGAAAGACGACGTGGACGGGGACGACACGGACACCGATAGCGAGGAACTGGAATGAAAAGCGAATTAGTCACCGCCAATATACAGTACTGTCGTCAGCAGTGGCGACTCCGTACCGGGTAACTGATCTGACGACACCATCGCTTCGCTTCTTGTAGTCGCTACGTGTAATTGCTGTAATTTTGTCCTGTTGCTGATACGTTGAGACCTACTCGACTTCGTTTGAAATAATAAATTACTTGGTTATTTTTGCTCTATCTGCAGCACTGTTTTGCCATTTAAAAAGTTATTACAAAATGTCGACATACCCAGTGACATCGATTTTAACACCGAGATTTATTTTCACCAGTTACTTTTAGTTGACAACGTTCTTCTTAGTTCAGCTTCGAAGCTCCGAGATAGTTTACGCTCGTTAATTCTAACTTTCGTTATTTCGTTTTCTACTTATGTGTGTTTTATCGATACTTTCGTACTTTTCCCATTATTCTTACACATTCAGCTTTAATGGCATTGAATTAATGGCATTTTTGTGTCGATATGCCGGTTGAGAAACTGCATTCTTACTGTTTGCCGGTCCGTAGCGTCGTTATAGCTTTTATTCCGCCACTTGCTCCTTGACGTAATATGAAGGCAATATACTACGTAGGCCTAAACGGACGCTGTAAACACTTGTTTAATGAATCGTAATTAACTCCGCCAAGGAACGTGTTTTACTCTGCGTCTCTAATGCTGTTCGTCTGTCATCAACTAAAACTACTGTTCGTAACTTCATGAAAATTTCACCAGATGTGTATTTGGACAAGGAAGACATCGTTAAATTATGGAAGTCACCCGGATCTGGATCCAGATCTGGGAATTTTTGGAGGAATTTTTTTACTATTGTGATATAGGAGCAATTCAACGAATTTTTAGCTCGATAAGTTGTCGACGAAATTTGAAGATATTTTTGGGGTGTCGGGATATGTGACTAGCAAGAGCAGATTAGATTGTGGAAGTCAAAAAAAACGAGAGAGAAAAATCCTAACCCTACCCTAATCCACACGCGCCAAACGTATCATGCTGTGCCGGATTGGCTCACTGACGGGGGTATCAGGTCGCAGGACATAGCGGTATGCGGAATTACACTACATCGACCTTGGCGGGGGTTTGCGCTCTCCGATTGCTCGTCTGTAACTATATCTGACGCAGCGATGTGTAGTGTTATATATATAATATTGTTGTCGTTGTTGCACCATGCTGGCTATAATAAAACTTCACATTGTAGAGTTTCTAGAGTTTCAATGGCATCAAATTATGCCTTTCATTTTCACCTGGCCTTTAATTTCAGGCTGTGTACTTTAAAAATGCTCCAGCTTCTGGGTAACTCCACCCCCAGGCCCTCTGCCGGGGCTTCGCCCCTGGACCCCACTGCTGAATAGATGAATAAAACATTCGCAGCAGACAATGAATCAAGGCAATAAAATCAGTTCAGTACGCCCTGGTACAATAAACATAGAACTAGGCCTAGACC
>Ga0209678_1000392_pt1 | contig 15075 bp, 14 predicted proteins | sample WorMetilvaeELBA1_FD_187404 | JGI IMG/M metagenome (GOLD analysis project Ga0209678, IMG submission 187404) | Marine gutless worms symbiont microbial communities from Max Planck institute for Marine Microbiology, Germany - Olavius ilvae ELBA.1... ...
CGCAGCCGCGCGAACTGAGCGTCCGAAAGCCAGAAACAGTGCTCAGACATGGCAAACCCCCAAACAGTTGGGAGCTTGAATCATGCTTCGCCCGAAAAGGGAATCCCCTTTATGGGTCCGGACCCTAATGCGCCGCTTTCGCGCGCCCAATGAAAACCGAAAATTAATCACATTTGTGACTAATGCCGGCAATGCGGGCCCGTGCGGCCCGTGCCTGCAATGAGTGGGGACACGTCATGGGTGACCTGCCCAAGCCCGACGCCGCCCAGCGCCTGGCCCGCGCCAAGTCCCGCCGCGGCCGCGAGCAGCTGGAGTTCACGGCCCACGAGCTGTTCGCCGCCGACCGCCACGCGCTGACCGACGCCCAGTACGCCATGCTGCACGACATCCTGGCGGCGCTGGTGCTGGACTTGGCGGCCGACCTGCGCGACGCGCTGAGCTCCCTGATCCCGGCTGTGCCGGAGATCGCCGGCGAGCCCGTCGCCGGCACCTTCGACGTGCTGTTCGCCAGCCCCGCGCTGCACGACCTGGAGCTGGTCGAGGCGGTGCGCCACCGCGCCCTGGCCCATCGCCTGGCGACGCATCTGAGGGCCGAGCGCAACGGCCCCGGCCTGCTGCCGGACCTCTGCGCCGATCCCGATCCCGCCATCGCACAGCCCGCCGAGAGCTTCGCCGCCGACATCTCGTCCAGCCTCGACCCGGCCGGGCACCCGCGCCTGCGCATCACCGACCTGGCGCCGGAAGTGGCCGAACACCTGGTCTGGGGCGTCGCCGCGGCGCTGCGCCACGTCATGATCGAGCACCATGCCGACCTGGACGCCAGCCAGATCGACGACGGGCTGGAGGAGGTCGTGCAGGACCACCTGCCGCGCCTGGAGGCGACCTGCGGCACGATGCTGCGTACGCCGCCGTTGGCGCTGGCGCTGAAGGCGGCCAACCGCATCGCTGCGGGGCCGCTGACCGCGGCGCTGAACGGTGGCGAGGTGACGCTGTTCGAGAGCCTGATGGCGGCGGCCACCGGGCTGCGCCGCAAGCTGGTGCGGCGGCTGTTCTACGAGCCGGGCGGCGAGTGTCTGGCCATCATGTGCACCTCCCTGGGCTTCGCCCGAGACGAGTTCGCCCACATCTTCGCCGCCGGCAATCCGGTGCGCGCGAGCAACGGCGGCGACGCCAGCGACCTGGAGTTGGCGCTGGGCGCCTTCGACCGGCTGGAGGCCGAAGTCGTCGCCGGCGTGATGCGCCGCTGGCGGCGCGATCCTTTGTATCTCAATGGCTTGAGACTGCTCGCCGAACCGGGTTCTTAGCCCGCGGCGCTATCGTCCCGGCCCGGCGGTCAGTGCCGCGCCGCCCGCATTAACGCCTTGGTAAAGCGCACCAAGCAGACTGGTGGCGCCTCGCAAACACGTGAGGGGACCTAGGTCACATGCTTGGTGCGATGAGCGAAGACGGTCAATTCGATGCCCACGGCCTGATGTCCCTGGCCCGCGACCGCTCCGTCGCGGCCCGGACGACGCTGGCCGAAACGGTCACCGATCTGTTCTTCGGTTCGGGCGAACAGCTCAGCGACCGCGAGCGGGCGCTGATGTCCGACATCCTGCGCCAGCTGATCCACGACGTCGAGATGTCGGTCCGCAAGCTGTTGGCCGAGCGCCTGGCCGGCGAGCCGACCGCGCCGCACGAGCTGATCGTGACCCTGGCCAACGACGAGATCGAGGTCGCCCACCCGGTGCTGGTCGAGAGCGAGGTGCTGCAGGATCCCGAGCTGATCGAGATCATCCGGCACCGCACGCAGGAGCACCAGCTGGCCATCACGATGCGCCGCTACATCAGCGAGGATGTGGCGACGGCGCTCGTCGAGGCCGGCCACGAGGACGTCATCAAGAGCCTGCTGGAGAACGGCAACGCCCAGATCGCGCGCCAGACCATGGAGCACCTGGTCGAGCAGTCGCGCCGCGTCGACAGTTATCAGAACCCGCTGGTTCACCGTAAGGAGCTGACCCCGGACCTGGCGCAGAAGATGTACTGGTGGGTCTCCGCCGCGCTGCGCAAGCACATCCTGGCGCACTACGAGATCGACCCTGACGCGCTGGACAACGCGATCGAGGACAGCGTCAAGGACGGCCTGGACAAGCAGGCCGCCGAGAACGAGGGCGCCGCCACCACCGAACTGGCCGACAGCCTGATCCAGGACCGCAGCGTGGACCAGCAGATGCTGGTCGGCCTCCTGCGCCAGGGCGAAGTCGCGCTGTTCGAGGCCCTGTTCTCGCGCCTGACCGGCCTGCGCCAGAACCTGGTTCGGCGCCTGATCTACGAACCGGGCGGCGAGGGCCTGGCGGTCGCCTGTCGCGCCGCCGCCGTTGACAAGTCGGTGTTCGCCTCGCTGTTCGTGCTGAGCCGCAATGCGCGGCCTTCGGGGGCGGTGATGGCGCCTGACGAACTTTCGAAGGCGATGCGCCTGTTCGCCCGCGTCACGCCGGAGGCGGCGACGCGGATCCTCGAGCGCTGGCGCCGCGACCCCCAATACCTGAACGTGCTGCGACTGCTTGAAGAAGAGTCGCCGGGCGCCTGACAAGGGCGGCCGTGAGCGCCAGCTGATATGGCGGAGCCGATCGACATCCGAGCGGCGCCGGACGCAAGCGATACGCCGGCGATGCCGCGCCGCGCCACGACGCGCAGCGAGGCGCTCTTGGACGCCGGCGATCCCATGGCGATCGTCGGCCGCCAGGGCCGCATCCTGCTGGCGAACGAACCCTACCGCGCGCTGATCGCCTCGCTGACCGCCGCCGGCGACGACGCGGCGCGCGCCCTGGCGGCCCGCCCGCCCGCCGACCTGATCGCCGAGGTGCAGGCGCTGGGCCGCGCGGCCGTGCACGAGCTCACGGCGCGGCTCGAGACCGGCATGCGCCACCTGCGCTTCACCTACCGGCCGCTGCACCACCAGGGGCTGGAGAGCGGCAGCGTCGCCTGCCAGGTCAGCGACATCACGCCGCTCAATGCCGTGCGCCGGGCCGCGGACTTGGCCCAGGAACGCTGCGACGACCTGGCCCGCCTGGTTTCCGACTGGGTCTGGGAGTGCGACGCGGCGTTCCGCTTCCAGTACACCTCGCACCGCGTGCTCGACGTCCTGGGCGAGCATCCGATGATGCTCTACAAGCGCAGCCTGTTCGAGATCGGCCATTTCCTCGACGACGACAAGGAGCCGATCGACGACGCCACGCGCACGCCGTTCCGCGACCGCATCTTCGAGATCGTCCGCGCCGACGGCGCTCGGCGCCTGTTCCGCATGAGCGGCCTGCCGATCTACGACGCCGCCGGCGCCTTCCGCGGCTTTCGCGGCACCGCGAAGGACATCACCGGCGAGACCGAATCGCGCCACAGCGCGCTCGACGCCCGCCGCCGGCTGAGCGACGCGGTCGAGTCCGTCTCCGAGGCCATCGCGCTGCACGGCCGCGACAAGCGCCTGGTGCTGTGCAACTCGCCCATGCGCGAGCTCTACGAGCGCATCGGCGACGTGCTGACGCCGGGCCGGCCCTACCAGGAAATTCTGCGGGCCACGATCGCGGCCGGCTACGTCGCGCTGGGCGACCGTCCGGCGGAGGACTACGTCGCCGAGGAGCTGGCCCGCTTCGGCAGCCGCGACGAGCCCTACGAGGTGGCGATCGGCGAGCACTGGATGCGCGTCGACGAGCGGCCGACCTCGGACGGCGGCACGGTCGTCGTCTACACCGACATCAGCGGTTTGAAGGCGCGCGAGGTCGCCCTGATGGAGGCCAAGGACGACGCGGAGATGGCCAACCGCACGAAGACCGAGTTCCTGGCCAACATGAGCCACGAGCTGCGCACGCCCTTGAACGCCATCATCGGCTTCAGCGAGATCATCAAGGAGGAGCTGTTCGGCCCGGTCGGCAACGCCAACTACACCCAGTACATCGGCGACATCCTGGACAGCGCCCACCACCTGTTGAACATCATCAACGACATCCTCGACGTCTCGAAGGCCGAGGCCGGCAAGCTGGAACTGGCCGAGGAGCCGCTGGACCTGCACAAGGTGCTGGCCAGCACCATGCGCCTGGTGCGCGGCCGCGCCGACGAGGCCGGCGTGCGCCTGGAGACCCGGCTGGCCGACAACCTGCCGCGGCTCTACGGCGACGACCGCAAGCTCAAGCAGATCCTCCTGAACCTGATCTCCAACGCGGTGTAGTTCACCGGCGAGGACGGCCATGTGCGCATCGCCGCCTTCGTCGCGCCCAGCGGCGAGATGGCGCTGGAGGTCGCCGACGACGGCATCGGCATGAGTCAGCGCGAGATTACCATCGCGCTGGCGCCGTTCGGCCAAGTCGACAGCAAACTGTCCCGTGCCTATGAGGGCACCGGTCTGGGCCTGCCGCTGACCAAGGCGCTGCTGGAACTGCACGACGGCCGCCTGACTATCGACAGCACGTCCGGCACCGGCACCACGGTGCGCGCGCTGTTGCCGGCGGCGCGGGTGCTGGCGCCGGGAGCAAAGGACATCACGCGGAGTTGAGAAATTCCTAGACTTGGTGTGGTGTCCGATACAAATACTGTTGTCCTTATTTGGCGAAAATCCAAATATTAACTTCGGTTGCTCATCCAACATGTTGAGATTATCAGTAAATTAACCATAGCATTCATTCATTAATTCATTTGTAATTGTTGCATATGCCGATCGACCTTGCTAAGTAAACAAATTCTTAACGCACATGACAATGCAGGACGCATCCCGTGGCATAGATCATTGGTACGAACGGCAACGATTTCCTGGTCGGCACCGGCGGGTCGGACACGATCTGCGGCCTTGACGGCAACGACCTGCTGATCGGCGCCGGCGGCAACGACAAGCTGTTCGGCGGCGCCGGCAACGACCTGCTGCTCGGCGGCTCGGGCAACGACAAGTTGTTCGGCGGTGCTGGCAAAGACCTGCTGATCGGCGGCAGCGGCTGCGACAAGCTGGACGGCGGCGATGGCAACAACTTGTTGCTCGGCGGCAACGGCCGCGACCGGCTGATCGGGGGCGAGGGCAACGACGCGCTGTTCGGCGGCACCGGCAACGACCGCCTGGACGGCGGCGAAGGCAACGACCTGTTGGTCGGCGGCTCGGGCAACGACCGCCTCGACGGCGGCGATGGCGATGACCTGCTGGTCGGCGGCAGCGGCCGCGATCGCCTGAACGGCGGCGAGAGCGACGACAAGCTGTTCGGCGGCAGTGGCAACGACCGCCTCGACGGCGGCGAGGGCAACGATGCGCTGTTCGGCGGCACCGGTCACGACCGTCTGATCGGCGACGAGGGCAAGGACGCGCTGTTCGGCGGCACGGGCAACGACCGGCTCGACGGCGGCAACGGCAAGGACGAGCTGAGCGGCGGCGACGGTCACGACCGCCTCACGGGCGGCGACGGCAGGGACGTGCTGGACGGCGGTTCGGGCAACGACCGCCTGGACGGCGGCGACAAGGCCGACGAGCTGAGCGGCGGCGACGGCCACGACCGCCTTGCGGGCGGCGCCGGCAAGGACGTGCTGGACGGCGGCTCGGGCAACGATCGGCTGGACGGCGGCGACGGCAAGGACTTCATGGACGGCGGGTCGGGCAACGACCGGCTGACGGGCGGTCTCGGCGCCGACGTGATGGACGGCGGCACCGGCAACGACCGCATGTCCGGCGGCGACGGCGCCGACGAGCTGGACGGCGGCAGCGGCAACGACCGCATGACCGGCGGCGCCGGCCGCGACGAGTTGATCGGCGACGGTGGCAACGACCGTATGGACGGCGGCGACAAGGCCGACGTCCTGGAGGGCGGCGCCGGCCACGACCGCATGGACGGCGGCGACGGCGACGACGTGCTGGACGGCGGTACGGGCAACGACCGCATGGACGGCGGCGACGGCGACGATGTGATGGACGCCGGCGACGGCGACGACCGGCTGAACGGCGGCGACAACGACGACGTGCTGCTGGGCGGCAGCGGCAATGACCGCATGTCCGGCGGCAACGGTGCCGACGTGCTGGCCGGCAACACTGGCCACGACCGCTTGAGCGGCGGCGACGGCGCCGACGTGCTGGGCGGCGACGCCGGCAACGACCGCCTGGACGGCGGCAACAACAGCGACATCCTCTTCGGCGACGGCGGCAACGACCGCCTCAACGGCGGCGACGCCCGCGACACCCTGTTCGGCGGCACGGGCGACGACCGCAGCTCCGGCGGCAACGGCGACGACCTGATGACCGGCGGCGCCGGCAACGACCGCCTGTCGGGCGGCGACAACGGCGACGTGCTGCTGGGCGGCGCCGGCTATGACCGGCTGAGCGGCGGCGGCGGCGGCGACGTGCTGCTGGGCGGCAGCGGCGACGACCGCATCAACGCCGGCGACGGCCGCGACACCGCCGACGGCGGCCAGGGCCGCGACGACGTGCGCCTGGGCGACGGCCGCGACCTGGGGATATTCACGGTCGGCGAGAGCCACGGCTGGCACCTGGACAAGTACGACGGCGGCGACGGCAGCGACACGCTGAGGGTCAACCTGACCTCGGCGCAGCTTGCCCACCCGGCGATCGCCTCGGCGCTGATCGCCCTCGACGACTTCATCGCCACCGACCCCGGCGGCAGCGCCAGCTTCGGCGCCCTGGGCCTCAAGGTGCGCAACTTCGAGGCGCTGGAGATCTTCGTCGACGGCGTCCCGACCAATGCCCTTGGCGTGCCAATTCTGCCACTCGAAGACCTGTTCACGGACGACCCCGACGTCGTCGACTTCAACGACGTGGGCGCGGGCGGTTACACGCCCGGCGCCCAGTACGACGCGAAGGACGGCGACGACTTCGTCAAGCTGGCCGTCGACGCCGACGCGGCCACCGACGCCGGTTTCGACCCGAGCGTGACGTTCCACGCCGGCGCCGGCAACGACATCGTTGCGGGCGGCGGCCTGGACGACCTGATCGCCGGCGACGACGGCGCCGACCGGCTGTTCGGCGGCGGCGGCGACGACGAGATAGAGGGCAACGACGGCGACGACGTCCTGTTCGGCGACCGCACGCTGGGCGACGACGGCGCGGGCGCCGGCTCGGCCCCCGGCCATGGCTCGGGCTCGGGTTCCGGCAGCGGCTCGGGGTCGGGTTCCGGCAGCGGTTCGGGGTCGGGCAGCGGCTCCGGTTCCGGCAGCGGGTCGGCCTCCGGCTCGGCGCCGGGCACCGGCGGGGACCTGGACTTCGGCGCCGACTACCTCTCCGGCGGTGCCGGCAACGACCGCCTGTTCGGCGAGCGCGGCGACGACACGCTGGACGGCGGCAAGGGCGACGACCTCTTGGTCGGCGGCGGCGACGACGACATGCTGGACGGCGGCGAGGACAACGACGTCCTGTTCGGCGATACGCCGTTCGACGAGGCCGTCGACGAGAGCCAGGCCTACCGCTGGGAGTGGGAGCACGGCGACACCGGCTCGAACAGCCGCGGCGGCAAGATCGAGAACGTCGACACCATCTACGACGCCGGCGCCGACACGCTGAAGTTCACGATCACGGTCAGGGACCCCTATCACAAGACCAGCGACGGATTCACGCTGGCGCTCAACGACGGCCCCAACCCGAAGGGCCATCCGGGCGAGCTGGCGCTGTTCTACTTCGACGCCTCGGACGACGACGACCCGGTGCTGACGGCCTATGGCTACAACGGCCGCAACGACCAGTCGAGCTGGCGCGACGGCTCGCCGGCCCACGGCACCCAGGCGCCGGACAAGATCGCCACCTCGCTGGGCGACGACAGTTGGATCATCGACCTCAGCGCGGAGACGACGGGCCACACCCACGTCTACTCGTTCACCATCGACGCCAGCGTCATCAACGAGCACGACCCGCTCTACCCGGTGGCGAGCGAATGGACCGGCGCCCAGTTCGCCGAGCACTTCGGCATGTGGCTGCACCCGACGGCGAACACGTCGACCGCCTACGGCCATGACGGCTACCTGACGCACTGGTCGGCGGCCAAGACCGGCTGGCTGGACGTCGCCCACAAGCCGACCGAGCCGATCGTCGTGCCCGGCGAGGGCCCGGGCGGTGACGACGTGCTGCTGGGCGGCGACGGCAAGGACACGCTGTTCGGCCAGGGCGGCGACGACGAGCTGGACGGCGGCGAGGGTGCGGACCGCCTGTTCGGCGGCGACGGCGACGACCTGGTGCACTTCGATCCCGGCGAGGAGGTCGTCGACCCGTTCGGCTTCGCCTACTTCCTCAACGAGGACGACCTGGTCACCGGCGGCGCCGGCATCGACACCCTGCGCGGCACGGACCTCAACGACTGGGTCGATCTCGAGGACCCGATCTACAAGGGCGCCAACGGCCGCTTCGAGATCTTCGAGCTGGGCGACGGCGACGACACCCTGATCGGCGACTTCGGCAAGACCGTCTCGACGCGGGTTCTCGTCGACGGCGGCGAAGGCGTCGACGAGTTGTCGCTGTTCGGCGTCAAGACGCCTGAAGTCGACCTCTCCAGCTTCGACGCGGCGTTCGACGCCGACGACGAGGAGTGGACCATCGACTACGAGACCGCCGACGGCGACACTGAGACGGCGACGTTGACGCAGGCCGACCTGCGCGACCTCACACTCGACACCATCCCCGACGCCTTCGCCGGTTTCGACTTCAGCGACGCCAGCTACGTCGACGGCGGCGGCGACTGGAACATCCGCGTCGAGGGCTCGCGCGGCAGCGACATCGTCTTCGGCGGCAAGAACGACGGTCTGCTCGACCCGTTCGGTTTCGACGATTTCCTCTACGGCGGGTCGGGCGACGACATCATGGTCGGCGGCGCCGACTACGACGTCTTCCACACCTCGGTTGGCCGCGGTACCGACTTCATCTTCGACGGCAACATCGAGGACGCGTTCGGCTTCTCCAACGGCCTGAGCGTGTTCGGCGGCTTCATCGAGGATGAAGACGATCCGTTCTCCGGCTTTCCGCGCGACATCACCATCCTGCCCGATGTCGATCTCGGCACCACGCAGACCAGCGCGACCCCGGACCCGACCGGTGAGACGTCGACCATCGATCTCACGGACAACGAAGACGGCACCTGGACGATTACGATGTTCGATCCGACGACCGGCGAGGCCGACGGTTCGATCACGTTCGCCGGGCGCGAGATCGATACGATCCAGCTGGACAATGCGCTGCTTGGCGGGACGAACTACACCTACTTCTTCGACCCGTTTACCGAGGAGTACTACGAAACATTCTGAGCATAGGCGTGAGCGAGGATGGCAAAGCGAACGGCGGGCCCCAGGCCCGCCGTTCCCGCTTTCGGCCGCTTGCGGATGTGCCTAACCGCCCTGCATGGGCTCCAGGAGGCCGATGGCCAGGCCGTCGGGGTCGGTGAACATGCCGACGACGGGGCCGTTGGGGATCTCCGTCCGCGGCATCACGGTGGTGCCGCCCAGCCCCTCGGCCTTCGCCAGCGCCGCCGAGATGTCCTCGACCTCGACGTAGAAGGTGACGAACGGCTGCATGCCGCGCTCGACGACGTTGTGGATGCCGCCGGCGATGCCGGTGCCGTTGGGCGCCTTGACCATGTTGTAGCCCATGGCCGGCATGGCCTCGATCTCCCAGTCGAACAGGTCCTTGTAGAACGCGACGCTCTTGTCGTTGTCGCCGCCGCCGATCTCGAAGTGCACCACCGGATGACCCATGGTTCCGCTCCCTGTTGCGTGCTTGAGGGCTCAGGCCGCGAGCAGGCGGTCGAGCGAGACGAAGGAACTGGTCCAACCGCCCTTGTGGCTGTCGGCCGCGCCCTGGCTGGGCAGCTTGGCGTGGGTCAGCGTCAGCATCGTGCCGTCGCCGTCGTCGGCGAACTCCAGCGTCACCTCGGAGTCCCAGTCCTGGCCCTCCCAGGCCCAGCTGTAGGCCAGCCGGTCCGGCGGCGAGACCTCGCGCACGACGCCGTGCACGACGTGCTGGTTGCCGTCGCCGCCCTGCATGACGATGCGGTAGGCGGCGCCGGGCGTCGCCTCGAAGGTGCACTCGGGCACGCTCATGTCGTCCGGCCCGAACCACTGGGCGATGAACTCCGCCTGCGACCAGGCCTCGTAGACGCGCTGGCGCGGGGCGTCGAAATGCCGGGTGAGCGTCAGCGTCACCTCGTCCATCACATCGGTGCTGCTCATTTGCGGTCCTCCTTGTCGGGCGGAGTGTCGCCCTTGGTCTTGTCGAGAAAACGGGCGAGGGCGTCGAAGCGACCCTCCCAGTACTGCTTCTGCTGCTCGATCCAGCGCGCCGCGTCGTCCAGCGGCTTGGCGTCCAGGCTGCATTGGTGCACCCGGCCGTCGCGCCGTCGCACGACCAGCCCGGCGCCCTCCAGCACCTTCAGGTGCTTGCTGACCGCCGGCAGCGACATCTCGAACGGTTCGGCCAGCTCGCCCACGCTGGCGGTACCCTGGCTCAGGCGGGCGACGATGGCGCGCCGCGTCGAGTCGGCGAGCGCGCCAAAGGTGCGGTCGAGAGCTTGTTGATTAACCATGTGGTTAAGTATGCGCCGAGAGCGGATGCCGGTCAAGCGTCACGCGGGGCTCAGCGCTTCAGCGCGGCGACGCCCGGCAGTTCGCAGCCCTCCAGCCACTCGAGAAACGCGCCGCCGGCGGTCGAGACGTAGGTGAAGTCGTCGATGGCGTCCGCTTTCTTCAGCGCCGCGACCGTGTCGCCGCCGCCGGCGACGGAGGTCAGCGAGCCGGCCCGGGTTAGCGCCGCGGCGCGGCGCGCCACGGCCGTGGTGCCGGCATCGAACGGCGGCACCTCGAAGGCGCCGAGCGGCCCGTTCCACAGCAGCGTCGCGATGGTCGCGAGTTTCTCGTTGAGCTCCGCCACGGTGGCGCTGCCGACGTCGAGGATCATGGCGTCGCCCGGCACCGCGTCGACGGCCACGGTCGCGGTGTCGATGCCCTCCTCCAGCCTCGCCGCCACCACGGCGTCGGTGGGCAGCAGCACGTCGCAGCCGCCGGTCGCCGCCCGGTCGAGGATGTCGCGCGCGGTGCCGGCCATGTCGTGCTCGCACAGCGAGGCGCCGATCGAGACGCCCTTGGCGTTGAGGAACGTGTTGGCCATGCCGCCGCCGATGATCAGCATGTCGACCTGCTCGATCAGGTGCCCCAGCACCGCCAGCTTGGTCGAGATCTTGGCGCCGCCGACCAGCGCCGCGACCGGCCGCGTCGGCGTCTCGAGCGCGCTCGACAGCGCCTCCAGCTCGGCCTGCATCAGGCGGCCCGCGGCGGCCGGCAGTTCCTGCGCCAGCCGCTCGGTCGAGGCGTGCGCCCGGTGGGCGGTGGAGAAGGCGTCATTGATGTAGATGTCGCCCAGCGCCGCGAGGCGCGCCGCGAAGTCGGCGTCGTTGGCCTCCTCTCCGGCATGGAAGCGCAGGTTCTCCAGCACCGCGACCTGGCCGTCGGCAAGGCGCGTCACCACGCGCTCGGCGTCCGGGCCGACGCAGTCGCCGGCGAACGCAACCGGGCCGCCGATCGCGGTCGCCACCGCATCGGCCACGGGCTGCAGCGTGAAGTCCAGGTTGCGCTCGCCCTTGGGCCGGCCGAAGTGCGACATCAGCACGACCCGCGCGCCCTGGCCCATCAGTTCGGCGATGGTCGGCACCAGGCGGTCGATGCGCGTGGTGTCGGTCACCGCGCCGTCCTTCATCGGCACGTTCAGGTCGGCGCGCACAAGCACCGTGCGGCCGGCGACCTCCAGGTCGTCGAGCGTGCGATAGGCGGGCATGGAGGTCTCCTCGGTCTCGGGCGGGTGGCGCCTTCAACAACCACAGGTTCGAGACGTTGACAAGCGCGCGTCATGCGCCAGCCTTAGGGGGCGCAACCGCAACAGCAGGTGACGAATGGGAGCCGTCGACCGCCTGACCTATGCACTGAGCCAAGGCGCCCGCTTCGCCTGGTTTTATGGCCAGTACCAGCTGGCCCAGCGGCGCACCACGCGCGTCGTGCCGCGTGAGGAGGTGCCCAAGGGCATGCCCGACCGCGCCGTCCTGCTGCGCGGCCTCTACGCCCTGTTCCGGCGCGACCTCGCCAACATCGAACGCGGGTACTACCGCCTGCCCGACGACATGTGGGTGCCGCCGGCCAGGGCGCTCGACACCAGCCGGCGATTCTTCCGCGACCTCGCCCGCGTCGACGCGCGCCGCCAGAACGGCGTTGCGCAGGAACCCGTCGCCGACCCGGCCCTGCGCCGCCGCTACCCGCGCTACTACCTGCAGAACTTCCACTTCCAGTCCGACGGCTACCTCTCGGAGGAATCCGCCGAGCTCTACGACTACCAGGTCGAGGTGCTGTTCACCGGCGGCGCCGACGCCATGCGGCGCATGGCACTGGTGCCGCTGTTCGAGGCGCTGCGCGGCCGGCGCCACGCCCGGCTGGTCGATCTCGGCTGCGGCACCGGCCGGTTCCTCGCCATGGTCAAGCACAGCCACCCGCGCCTCGCGGTGACCGGGATCGACCTCAGCCCGCCCTACCTGGCGCGCGCCCGGGCGACGCTGAAACGCTGGCGCGGCGTGACGCTGGTGCAGGGCGACGCGGCGGCGCTGCCGCTCGCCGACGCCAGCGCCGACGTCGCGACCTGCATATTCCTGTTCCACGAGCTGCCGGCCAAGGTGCGCGCCGCCATGGCGCGCGAGGCGGCGCGGGTGCTGAAGCCCGGCGGGCGGCTGTTGTTCGTCGATTCCCTGCAGCTCGGAGACGAGCCCGCCTTCGACCCGCTGGTCGAGCTGTTTCCGCTGGCCTATCACGAGCCCTACTACGCGGATTATGCGAGGAGCGACCTGGAGGGTCTGTTCGCCGATGCCGGGTTCAGAACGGTCGCGGTCGAGCGGGCTTTCCTCTCGCGCATGATGGTCCTGGAGAAGACCTAGGCGCAGCAGTCGGGCGCGCGCCCTTCGGCCTGGGCTTCCTGGACCGGCGGGCACGGCACCGTGCCGTAGGAGCAGAAGACGCAGCAGTCGCCCGGCTTGGGTTTCAGCACCGCGCCGCAGCCCCGGCAGTCGTAGAACCACTGGCAGGCGTCGGTCGGCATGGTCTCGGTCGCGACGTGCCCGCATTCGGGACACAGGATCGTCGACGTCAGCTCGATCATGTCGCGCGGCGGCGCCAGAGCGCGAACAGCGTGATCCCGAGGAACCCGGCGAGCGCGAGCATCAGGATCGGGTCCAGCCAGCCGACCGCGCCCGCCAGCCCGACGGTGCCGAGCAGCACAACGAGGACAGGCGTGAAGCAGCACAGCGCCGCTACGACGCTGCCGATCACGCCGATTTGCAGCAGGCGTTTGTTTCTCACTGAGCCCTCCACACCTCGGACAGATATCCGTTGATCTCCGTCTCATAGACGGTAACCAGGGTCGCCGCGGCGACGCACGCCGCAGCCACCGACAGCACGACATGGACAGCGGCACCCGCGCGGCGCCGGATCGCGATAACCCAGCCTAGGCCGACAACCGCGCCCCCAGCCGCCAGCAGATACGGACTGTTGGCCGAAAGGAACGCGAGACTTGCGGTCCATGCGCCGGCAAGGCCGACAATGGCCAATGCGATCGGCAGCGCGCAGCAGGACGCGCCCAGTAGCGCGGCCACGGCCGCGACCAAGCCGGCTCCGGCGACGGCAGAGGTGTTGGCGTCGGATTGCCGACGATCAGCGTCGTCGCTCTCCTCGAAGATCGCCATGCGGATAGCCTAAAATCTGTAGTGGCTACAGATGCAAGGACATTCGACATGGTCGCGACCGTCGAACTGCAGGAGTCCTCGATCGGCGCGCTGTCGCGCGCGGCGGGCGTGAAGATCGAGACAATCAGGTACTACGAGAAGGCTGGTGCAATGCCCAGGCCGCTGCGCGGTCCGGGCGGCCATCGGGTCTATTCGCACGCGGATCTGCGGCGGCTGTCCTTCATCCGGCGCGCGCGTGAGCTGGGGTTTGGTCTCGACGAGATCCGCCACATGCTGTCGCTCGTCGATGACGGCACGCTGACGTGTGACGACATCTACGCCATCACGACGCAGCACCTGACGGCCGTCAGGATGAAGATCGCCGATCTTCAGCGGCTCGCGACCGCCCTCGACGGTATGGCTTCGGCATGCAGCCGTGGCAAGGTGCCGGCGTGTCCGATCATCGATACGCTGTTCGATGACACATAGGCCGGCACACCGTCGGGCCCTTGCTTGCCGCGGCAGCAAGCTGCCGGCACGCCACCCTATCCCTGCGCCTCGACGAATCGCAGCGCCTGGGTCGCCGAGCGGCGCATGTGCTTCTTCTTGGGCGGCTCGTTGAGGTAGCGGTTGAGCGCGGCCAGGAGCGGCGCGACCCAAGGCGCGTGAGGCTGGCGCGCCACTTCCTCGCGGATCGCCGTCGTCAGCTTCAGCATGTGCACCGAGTAGATGTAGAGCGGCTCGCCATGGTCGAGCAGCTTCTCGAACACGCCGTCGAGAAAGGCGTCCGGGTCGGCGACGGCCCAGCGCGTCACGTCCTGCTCCCAGTCGACGAACGTCGCGTTGCGCCCCAGGAAGCAGCCGGTCTGCAACAGGGCGTTCGGCCACAACTCGGGCTGGCGCGCGCAGATCTTGCGCGCGGCATTGAGGTGCGTGATGGCGTGGCTGAAATCGAGCCAGCCGACGTTCTGTTGCACCGGCCGGTCGTTGTAGGCGTCGAAGCGGGCGTCGTAGTGCAGCATGGCGTCGGCCGCGGCGTATTGCACCGCGTCGGCCAGGGCCTCGGACGCGCCGCCGGCGGCGGCGATCAGCGCCAGACTCTCCTTGACGCCGGCGCCGCGGAACCTCGCGGGATCGGGCACGTCGGTGCCGTCGCCCCAGGCGGCGAGCGTCGGGCCGTAGGCGCGGAACTCGGGGATCAGGTCCTCGCGGGCGCGGGCGCAGAGCGTGCGCACCAGCGGCAGCAACAGGGCCTCGGCCGCGTCGCTACCGAGCACCGCCAGCAGGTCGTAGGTCTTCTCGAGGTAGATCGGCGGGTGGCCGAAGCCCTGGTAGTGGCGCAGCGCCGCGCGCGCCAGGTGCGGCCGCAGCGCGGCCGGCCCACCGCCGT
>Ga0209678_1000393_pt1 | contig 14947 bp, 11 predicted proteins | sample WorMetilvaeELBA1_FD_187404 | JGI IMG/M metagenome (GOLD analysis project Ga0209678, IMG submission 187404) | Marine gutless worms symbiont microbial communities from Max Planck institute for Marine Microbiology, Germany - Olavius ilvae ELBA.1... ...
AAGATAACTACCGTTTACGAGTTTTTAATGCAAGTAAAAAATGCATTAAACTGGAAAATCTTCGTTTTCCTTTTATGCGATATTAATCAGCAATATCAAAGAGTTCTGGATACCCGTTCGAACACTAAATATTGATTTAATTAAACGTCTCGCAAGCGCGTTAGGCGTCGATCGAAAACCGTTCGTCAGAGCTTCGGACTATGATTTGAGGGTGGATCCAACCGATCGATTAATTGATATTTGCAAAATCTTAAATGCCGACACTTATCTGTCAGGCCGCGACGGCGTTAAATATATGAACATGGAGCGCTTCAAACAGAGCGGCGTTGGCGTTGTCGTGCAGAATTTTCAGCATCCGGAATACCCCCAGCTTTTCGAAGGCTTCCAATCCCATATGTCGATCGTAGATCTTTTATATAACTGTGGCGCCAAGAGCCTGGCAAAAATCAAGGAGATTAATCCGTAAATATGGTATTCTAATAAGTACGGGATTGATTCAATCAGGCCCTCTCCGACTTTCCCGGGGCCGAATCCGTTCACAAGTACCAGATAGGGTTAGGGGTAACTTATGGAGAAAGTAAATATTTTAGCTATCGGCGCCCATCCCGATGATATTGAATTCGGATGCGGCGGCGCTCTGATCAAATATACCCAAAAAGGCCACCGACTATCTATATTGGTGATGACCGGCGGCGGCCTGGGTGGATCAACCTCGGTTAGGACCAAGGAGCAGGAGGCTTCCAGCAAAATACTGGGTGCCGGGAAAATTTACTGGGGCGGCTATGAAGACACCCAATTGGCCGTCGATACAGAATTGATCGGCAAAATAGAAACCGTCATCGCCGAGGTAAATCCGGATTTTATATTCTGCAACTTTCCGGATGACACTCACCAGGACCATCGCCATCTTGCCCAGGCGATTATGTCGGCGACCCGTTACATTCGTAACGTTTTGTTTTTTGAGGGGCCGACAACCCAAAATTTCTATCCCCAGGTATTTGTGGACATTTCCGATACGCTCCCGAAGAAATTGAAGGCCCTCAAATCCCATCAATCCCAGGTTATGAAAACCAACATAGAAGATCTTTCCATAATTGAAGTCGCCCGTTCCAGCGCCAACTTTCGCGGTATTCAGGGGCGGGTGAAATATGCGGAGGCGTTTCACTCGCTGAGGTTGTTTATAAACATATAGCGAGGACATAAACTGACAACTTAATGATTCCCGGATCAACCACTCAGTCTTTGTCAAGCAAACTGCCAGGAGGCTGGGATGCTTGGAGGCCAGAAGGCTGTCTTCGCAAGAGCAATGGCCTGAATCGCAGTAAACTCCTTGCTTGCACTATTGTCTTTTTTGCTTCCCGGCTTCCCGGCTTTAGAGCCTTCCCGCAAACGCCTTAACAGGCTAAGTTTAAGGATTCAATAGTTTGATGCGCAAACAAGACAACCTCGAAAAACTCAATATTCCCCATTCCAGGCCGACGGTCGGGCCGGCGGAAGCAAAAGCCGTATCGGATGTTATCGGCTCGGGCTACATGGCAGAGGGGGATATGGTTAAGCAATTTGAAGCCGCCTTTGCAAAATTTCTGGGCCTGGAATACGCGACAAGCACCAATTCAGGGACTTCCGGCCTACATTTAACCATGCTTGCAATGGGGATCGGAAAGGGGGATGAGGTGATCATTCCCAGCTACGTTTGCAGTGCACTGCTCAACGCCGTCAATTATACCGGGGCCAATCCAATTTTGGCGGATATCGACCCGGACACCTACAATCTGGATGTGGTTGATGTGCAAAGACATATCAACAACCGCACCAAAGCCATTATCGTCCCCCACCTTTTCGGTCTTGCCGCAGATCTGGATGCGATCCTTCGACTCGATGTACCGATTATCGAGGATTGCGCCCAATCGGTCGGCGGCGTTTATCAAGAGCGCCCGGTGGGTACGATCGGCATGGCGTCCATCTACTCCTTTTATGCCACCAAGGTTATCTCCACCGGTGAAGGCGGGATGGTGGCGACCAGTTCCAGGGCCTTGGCCGAGGAGATCAGAGATCTGAAAAAATATGATAAGCGCGCGGCTTACAAAGTTCGATTTAACTACAAGATGAATGATATTCAAGCGGCCCTTGGGATTGTTCAATTGAAAGCACTGGAGTCTTTTATTCTGCGACGCAGAGATATCGCTGAAAGATATCACAAGGCCTTTAATTCATTCAGTCTAATGTTGCCGCCAAGCGATGCCGGTCACATCTATTTCCGCTATGTGCTTGGTTTGCCGATGGATGCCGGCCCGTGGATCAGGGAACTTGCCCGGATGGGCATAACTTGTGCGCGGCCGATTCATCATCCCCTTCACCAGTATCTTAAACTCGGCGGATATCAGGCGACTGATAAAGCCTGGAAACAATCTTTATCGATACCAATTTACCCCACCCTGACAGATGATGAAATTAACAATGTCATCGAGTCCGTGACATTTTGTTGTGAAAAATTCTGTTAGCGCTTCAAGCTTTTTTCGCCAAACTGATCCAATCCAAATCCAACTCCCACCCATTGTCCGTCATTGCCCCAGGACTGTCACCTTCCACATTGTATGCTTTATAGCCGATAATTCGTACAATTAGCTGATTTTTGTCAAAATTTGATAATCTGGCAATAAAATGACCTTATGGTTGATAATCCGACATATTATTGACAATTTTCAGAAATGGTTTAATCGTCTCAAATTGTTAAATTTTTAGAAATGTCAGGTAATTAAATACGCTTTTTAAAGTGAGCTCGATGGCATGATTCGTGCAGTGGATTTAAGAAAAATTTTTTCAATTTGATAGGGATGTCTGACGAATCGACGCATTTTTATTTTTTTCTTAATATTTTAGAGAAGTTGCCGATAACAAAAGTGATGGATAGCCGATTTGCGACAGGCTGATATCTCAACCGGTAAGTTATTGTAATTTTGGCTGATATCGATTTATTGGATACCTTGACGATTAGTTTTGCGATATGGGAGAAACGATAGGACAAAATTTGATTAGTAATTCCAAGTCGTTATCTAATATTCGAGTGATGGATAACGTTCGCCCCCCCTCTGTGAATGAGATTGTGTGGGAAAAAGCTCGCTGTCAATCGAATCCGCTTGGGATCAGCTGGTATCTGTTTGTTCCGTTGTTGGCAATGACTTGTATGCTGCTCATGCCCTATGGTAGAGCCTTTTTCGTAAATGCCGGATATCGCTGGACATATGTTTTGCTGTTGGCATTTGGGATATCATTCTGCATGAATCCCGTATTTTCTAAAATTTCATTTAAGCTGAACATCCTTGACCGCCCTGACCGGAGAAAGCTGCACCATGAGGCGACACCCGTATTGGGGGGGGCGGCTGTCTTTTCAGGATTTTTGGCTGCTTTATTGATGAACGGCATTTTTAGCCTGGAATTGGGCGCTATTTTGGTTGCCTCGATGATTTTGTTTATTGTCGGAGTCATGGATGACTATAAAGCGATGGCGGCCGGAGTAAAACTCTTGGCCCAGTTAATTAGTGGAACTCTGGTCATCACATGCGGAATTGTTCTGCGGGTTCTTCCGCTTGATATGGGGCTTTTTGCCCATATCGGTAACGTTTTGCTAACCTTAATCTGGATCATTGGAATCACCAATGCCATGAATTTTTTTGATGGCATGGATGGTCTGGCAGCGGGACTGGGGGTCCTGATCGCTTTTTTTTTGGGAGTCGTCGCATTTCAGACTGCCCAACCATTTATCGGCTGGATCGCCGTGGCCATGATGGGCAGCTGCCTTGGATTTTTGCCCTATAATTTCAAGGTCAAGGGCCATGCATCAATTTTTCTTGGCGATGCCGGGAGCACCGTAATCGGGTTCATTCTGGCCAGTTTAGCCGTTTATGGAGACTGGGCCGAAGGCAACCCGATCGTTGCACTGATTTCGCCTATCCTGATTTTTTGGATTCTTATTTTTGATATGGTGCATATCACGTTTGACCGCATTCTGACGGGCAGGGTTATAAGTATTCGTCAATGGATAGAATATGTCGGCAATGACCATCTCCATCATCGCCTGGCTAATATCCTGGGCGGCAACAAAAAGAGTGTGCTGTTCATTTACTTGCTCAGTTTGAGTTTGGGACTGAGTTCGGTGGCGCTGAGAAATGCCAGGGTGGTTGATGCAATTTTGCTGATCTTGCAAGCAACGATTTTCGTAATTTTGATCACTTTTCTGGAAAGAAGGGGGCGTTTGCAAAAAGATACGCTCGAATCGAAAATAGATCCGGATGTGGCTGAGGTAACTCGATAGGAATTATGGATCAACGGAATTATTTTATACCTGGGACCAATTTTGTCATACAACTGCCGATTTTCGGCTATAATTATTCGATGACCAAATATATTTTTATCTATTGAAACTGGTTTTTGACGTCGGTGAATCATGAGTCTGGTAAACTTTCGCAACATGAATATGAAAGCTCCCAGTAAAGGAAGCCCGGTGGCTAAGCAGGAAGTGAAATTGAGCTTTAGCCATCTGGCAGCCAGACAGGACCCGAACGTCTTACCCGACAAACAGCTCAAAAAAACCGAACCCAAGGCCCACAACGGATATGATCGTAAGAAATTATACAATAAATCAAGCGTTTATTTGAGTGGCGCCTTGAACGCCGTAAAAAACCGCAATAGCTTCTCGCTGGAACCCGGATTTCAGATTTTACAACGAATGACCGATGGCAATCACCCACAGGATGAGTTGTTTATCATGGCGATTCACCTGGATGATCGATTCAAATATGTGGTTCACCACAGCGTTAATGTCGCTATTTTTGCAATAAAAATGGCTGATGACCTTGGCTTTGATCAATCCCGCAAGATTGAGCTTGCCATGGCGGCGCTGTTACACGATATCGGCATGGCGGTGATTCCTGATAAAATACTTTATAAAAAGGAAGAACTCAGTCGGCAGGAAGTTGAGATTTTCAGGAATCGACCGAATTATAGCTATAAAATTTTGCGTTCCTTCGGCGATGAATTTGCCTATCTGGCGGAAACGGCTGCCCAGGTTTATGAGAGAATCGATGGATCCGGATACCCGCGGGGATTAAGGGGAGATGAAATTCATGAGTATGCCCAAATTATAGGGCTGCTGGATATGTATGAAGCCTTGATCCATTCCAGACCGCAACGCGACAAAGTTACCCATTTTACTGCGGTAAAAGAGGTCATTAATACCTGCAAACACCGGTTTCAGCGCAGATATCTAAAGTCTTTGTTAAGTATCTTCACCGTGTTTCCGATTCACAGCTACGTTCGGCTAAACTCCAATGCGATCGGCAAGGTCATTGAGACATATGCCGATCAGCCAATGCGTCCCAAGCTTCGGATTATTTACGATTCACAGCATCGAAAAGTCCTAACGGATCGAATTGTTGTACTGCCGGATAATCCTTTATTGAATATTGTGGATTCGGTACCTGAATCAGAAATTCGGGAAATGTCTAACAACTAACGGTTATTTGCAGAATTACATGGATGGCGCGGGACAAATTAATCCCGGTCGATTTAGATATATTTTCAGCTGATTTTATGTCAACGGCAAGATCAACTGAGTTAACCTTCACGCTTTGGAAGGATACAAGGTGTCAGCAATCGTGCAAAAAAAGCAATTGCTAATTTTACCCGGGGATCTGTTAGACTCGGGCTAAAGGGAAAATATAATTATTATGGGATGAACTACTTTGCTCAGTAAGTTAATTCATCCAATAGAAGAGCAAAGGTGTTTCGATGTATTTAGAGCATTGGGAACTTCAGAAAACGCCTTTTGGCAATGTGCCGGCCCGCAGCGCATTTTATCGCTCCCCGCAACATGAGGAGGCCTTTCGTCGCTTGCTTTACGTGATCGAGCAGCGCAAAGGGGTTGCCATGCTGACGGGACAGGTAGGCTGCGGCAAGACCACAGTCATTAGGGCCCTCAAGGACTTTCTCAACCGAGACAGATATCAATTTAAAACGATTTCCAATCCGGCATTGCAGCCTACGGATTTGATTAAAGCGATTTTAATAAAGCTGGGCGGGCATGCGGAAAACGGGTCCAAAACCGACCTGCTGGATCAATTGCATCAGCATCTATACAGAAACGCAGAAAAAGGGGTCAACACCGTCCTGGCCATTGATGAAGCCCATGTTATCGGGAATCAGTCAACTCTGGATGAACTGCGCATGCTGCTTAATGTTCAATCCGATGACGAATTTCTGATAACCCTGATTTTGCTCGGACAGCCGCCCCTGCTGAAAAATATATCCGAGCTGCAGCCGCTAAAGGAAAGAATCAGTATCAAATTCAATCTCGAACCGTTGGATATTCAAAATACCTTGAATTATATCGTGCATCGTTTGAAATGGGCCGGGGCCAGCCGCGGCATCTTCTCCCTGGAAGCCATTCAGGCGCTGTATGATTTTTCCGAAGGACTACCGCTGCGTATCAACAATCTGGGCGACCGCTGCCTGCTGCTGGGGTTGATGCGCCAGGCCCGAATGGTTAACAGCCGAATTGTGCAGGACGCCATTGAAGATATGGAATAACTATGAATCGGATCTCCTTAAAATTTTGGTCAGGCAATTTTGGAAATCTATTTAGAATTCTGATTTTATTAACTGCCGCGACGATCGTCGCTGCCGCATCCGGTTGCGCCAGGAACGTTGAAAAATCTGCTCCGTCACCTGTGATTCCGCAAGGAAGCGGGCTGGCCACAGCCGGCAAGTTTCGCGCGGTGGCAATCGAAGATATGGACAACGACGGAAATCTGGATATCGTGGGCGGTGCAACATCGCCCGGAATGGTGACGATTAATTACGGAGATGGCAAGGGCGGAATCTCCGCTCCCCAGTACTTAAATGTTGCCGGAGATGTTCGATCCGTGGCTGCGGCAGATATAAATGAAGACGGGCTTGCTGACATCATTTTTTCGGTTCAAAAGGAGTCCTCGGGAGTCAGGGTACTGTTAAACCAGGCCGAACGTGAATGGAAACTTGAAAAGGGGCCCATTGAAATTAACAAATACGAGGGCATAAAAGCGGCTGACATTAACGGTGACGGTCACCTGGATATTATCGCCGCCAATGCAACCTCCCCCACCCAGGGAGGCATCCAGATCTGGCTTGGCGACGGCAAGGGGAACTGGCCAGTTGAATCAGGTCCTACGATTAGTGGAACATACATGGATGTCCAGGTGGCCGATCTTAACAATGACGGGAAGTTGGACCTGGTCGGATCCGGCTGGGGGACGCATGGCGCTTTGAGGGTTTGGCTGGGTGACGGAACCGGAAATTGGTCTTCGACAAATCCCCTTGAAGAAGGCAGCTATTATGGATTGAGTATCGGTGATCTGAATCGTGATGGACAATTTGACCTCCTGGCTGGATCCCATAGAAATGGGATTCGGATATTTCTGGGTGACGGCCGGGGAGATTTCGACAAGATTTTGAGCCCGGATCAGGTTCGGAAGCGTCGCGTCAAGGGGCAGAAGCAAACTGCTGCAGGTGTCGGTGAATTTCCGCTTCCGCCAGAAAACAGGAGCTTCTGGCAGGTACATGCGGTTGATCTGGACAGAGATGGACGGGATGATATCATCGCCGCTTCACTGGATGGGGGGGGAATAAGAGCCTGGCGCAATCTCGGAAGCAGGGGCTGGAGTGATATATCCGGTGCGTTTCCATCCACCGGTCTCTTCTATGGGATGGCAATTGCCGACATAGACAAAGACGAGAAAGCGGATATTTGTGCTGCCAGCTTCGGTGAAGGGATCAAGATCTGGCCCGGTAAAGGTGAGGCGTTTAAAGTGGTTCATCAGCAGGTTGAGCTGCTCCGGGATTCGGACACCATTGCCAAAACATCGGTTCCCCTGGAAAATGATGTCTACAAGACTGTTCAAGGAATAGAAGAATACAAAATTGATCCCGGTGACACCCTGGAAATCACATTTTGGGAAGGAACGGTATCCAAAAAAGAAGAAATCATGGTTCGGGCGAATGGAAAGATTTCCTTTGGATTTGTCGAAGATCTTCATGTCAAAGGACTGACCATTTCCGAGCTGGATCAGAAGTTGACACGCTTTTTAAAGGAATATGTCAAGAATCCACGCCTTGACGTTGTCGTTAAAGGATATGACAGCAAATATGTTCAAGTATTGGGTGCCATCGGGCAAGGTGCCAAAGGTGCCGGTGCCGGCAAATATAACCTGAAAGGCAAATCAACCGTACTGGAGATCATTGCCCAGGCCGGGGGACCGTCGCAGGATGCCAACCTGAATAGCGTGAGAATTCGTCGTAAAAACGGGCAGATGGTTTCTTTAAACCTTTTTAAGACAATCAATCAGGGGGATCTCAGCCAGGACCTGATAGTCAATGACAGAGATATCATTTTTATTCCGACTCTGGCTTTAGACAGCAATCGGGTTTATGTATTCGGGGAAGTCAAAAGCCCCGGAGCCTATACTTTTACCGGGACCAATTTCCGGTTGTTTGATGCGATTTCCGATGCAGGCGGCGCAACGATCTTCGCTTCGCCCGAGAGCACCAGAGTTGCCAGGGGCGATCCGACCCGTCCGGAGCTGATTAAAGCCAATCTAAAGAGCCTAATAGAAGACGGCGACCAATCGCAAAATATGCTTCTGGCCAGCGGAGATCTGGTTTATGTGCCGCGCAGCGGCTGGGGTGAGATTAACCTGGTTAACAAACGTATCAGACCACTGATGGAAATGGTACTCTGGCCGGCGCGTACCATCATCGACTGGAACAATGCGATGGATATCATAACCAATGACAATTGATGAGGTTTATGGCGCTTGCCATTATCAATATAACGCGTGCTAAGGATATTTCACCATGGCACAATATGATGTCGATTTAAGAGATTACTGGCGTATCATCAAAAAGAGGAAGGCCTCGATCATATTCATGGTCCTGCTGGTGGGTATTTGCAGCTATGGATTTGCCAAGATAAAGGAACCGATTCCCCTTTATGAAGCAAGCTCCGCGATCAAGATTGACCGGTTTTCCAACATGGCCTCAATTTTAACCGGTGATTACTGGCGGCAGTCGGAAAATATGGAAACCCATGCCTATATCATCACCAGTTTCCCGGTTTTGTGCCAGACCGCCAAATTCCTCGGCTGGATTGCTGAAGATGTTACTGAAGACAAGATTCAAGATTCCCAGAAGCACCTTTCAGTCATCCGGCGCTTAAAGGGCATGGTGGAGCCCGCACACCAGAAGGGGACCAACATCCTCAATATCCGGGTTAAATCGGAAAACGCCCGGCAATCCGCCGATGTGGCCAATGCCTTTGCACGAACCTATCGAGAATACAACATTCAGGAAAAAAACAAAAAAACCTTCGAGACCAAAGCCTTTATCGAAAAGCAGCTTGAACTAACCTCCAGCCGCCTCAAACTGGCTGAGAATGAGCTCCAGGCATTCAAGGAGAGCTATGGACTGGTTTCACTGGACTCCCAGACTCAGAACTTATTGAATAAGATCTATGCCATTGAAACGGAACTCGAGAAGATCAAGTCAGATAAGGCCGAAGTAAAATCCCAGTTGCAGATGATCAAGGCCAATAAAATAGGCAGCTCAGAAACCTTAATGGATAGCTTATTTGCCGCCGCTCCGGATTCTCCCGTATACGGATTGAAAACCAAACTGAGTGAGTTGCTGCTCAAACGCCAGACCTTGTTGATCGACTTCACTGAGAAGCATCCCCGGGTGATCGAAATTGATAACCAGATAAAAGCCGTGTTGCATGAAGCCAAGAAGGAATTACAGTCATGGCTTAATTCCTATAAAATCCGTGAAAAGGATCTTTCCCCAAGAATCAAACAACTTCGTCGGGAGAATTTAAGCCTGCCGGAAAAAGGTCTGCATTTGGTCCGGCTGCAGCGCGACGTAGAACTGCAGGAATCACTCTACTCCCAGCTAAAGGAGAAATTCCAGGAAACGCTGATTCAAGAATCCGGCAAGGTGGAGGAGGTTACCGTACTCAAACCGGCCGTGCGACCGGTTAAGCCCTTTAATATTCCTTCCAAGTTAATGATTGTCGTTACCGGAATCGTCATGGGATTTGTTATCGGCGTCGTATTTGTCTTTCTGGCCGAGGTCTTTGATACCTCAATGGGCACTATCGAGGATGTGGAGGAATTGCTGAACGTTTCGGTGCTGGGCGTTATCCCCCAGTTGGACGACGAAATAAAGGAAACACCGGTTTCCGACCGTACAGCTCGGTATCATGATAGAGCACCCTACCTGGTGACCCACTATGAACCCAAGTCCATGGGGGCCGAAGCTTTCCGGGCACTGCGGACCAATCTTCAGTTCCTGCGTCTGGAAATGAAGGGCAAACGAATTTTGCTTACCAGTTCCTTTGTGCGGGAGGGAAAAACCTTGAATGCGGTCAACCTGGCATTGAGTATGGCCCAGGCCGGCAACAAGGTTTTATTGGTCGATGCAGACTTGCGTAAACCCCTGATTCACAGAATTTTTGGCCTGTCACGGGAGCCGGGGATAACGGATTACGTGCTGGGCAATTATAGCTGGCAGGAAGTGACCAATGCGATCTCCGACATAATGCTGGGAGATTTTGGCATCGATGATATTTTAATGACCCCCGGTATGGACAACATCAACGTCGTAACAGCCGGAACCAAACCACCCAACCCTTCAGAAATCTTGAGTTCATCTCGCTTCAAGGAGTTTTTGGCCGAAGCCAATAAAGCCTATGATTTTGTATTTGTTGATTCACCGCCTATATTGCCGGTTGCAGATGCCACTGAAATCGCGCCGCTAATGGATGGGGTCTTTATGGTTTACACGGTCGGAAAAATCGGCCGTGGTGTACTAAAACGAGCCAAATCCAATCTGGATAATGTCGATGCCAAGGTCTATGGCATTATACTGAACAATGTCAAACCAGAAGCCGGTCCTGAGTATTTCAAATATCACTCACAGCACTACTACGGACCGGAAGGCACAACTGGCCATCAAAAACGAAAATTCAAAAAATGGCTGCAGAAATTCAGAATACCCCTGACAAAGGGGAGAATTATAAAATTTAGCATATTGGTCATTGCCCTGTCATTGATGGCACTGGGTGTATTCTGGGAGGATTTGCATGTTTATACAAACGATTGGCTTGAGACCTTTAAGCAATTGTTCAATTTACGATAAACTCTTATTTGTATCCGGCCATTTTCCCCGACAGCCGTCCACAACATAAATACCACGTGCTGAATACTATAATTAGAGGAAAATAGTGCGAGCCATTCTCTTTGCAATAATATTTTTGCTGGTTGCGCTGCTGGCCAGTTATTCTCTGAACCAGTACTCTACTACTTATCTGATTATGGGGATGGTTGGCGTCATCATCTTCTTGGTTTCCTTTATCAATATTGAATGGGGGCTTCACATTTTAATTTTTTCCATGCTACTGTCGCCGGAATTCATGGCCGGAGATACTGGCGGTGCATCTTTGGATAGAGGGGTAACCCTGCGTGTGGAAGATTTCTTGTTGGCCATAATCGGGCTTAGCTGGCTTGCCCGGAATGCCATCGACAAGGAACTGGGACTTTTTTTAAAAACACCTTTGAATAAGGCAATCCTGTTTTACGTGGTTGCCTGTGTAATGTCGACCGGATTCGGTATTATGGCCGGTCGCGTTGAATTGAAAACAGGTAGCATGTTTGTCTTAAAATACATTGAATATTTTATTGTTTTTTTTATGGTGGTCAATCATGTTCGCAGCACGGATCAGGTCAAGCGCTTTATAATTTGTTTATTTATAACATGCTGTATTGTTTCAATTATCGGGGCATTTCAGATCCCCGGGGGGAGGAGGGTAAGTGCTCCGTTTGAAGGTGATGTTGGAGAACCCAATACATTCGGTGGATATCTGCTTTTTATGGGGATGGTCGCCGCAGGTCTGCTGGCTAAAACAGAAAATCTAAAAATCAAGCAAATCATGGTGGTCTTGCTTTTTTGTATTATTCCATCTTTTTTATTCACCCAGTCCCGGGCTTCCTATCTGGCGGCGGTCCCCGCTATTTTTGTCCTGGGCTATATGACTCAGCGCAGAATCATCATCCTGGGATTAATAGCAGTCTCTTTAATTGTCAGCCCGCTTTTCCTGCCGGAGACGGTAATAAATAGAATTAAATTTACCTTCACACAGCCCGAGGAACAGGGGCAGATCCAAATCGGTGGATTGCGACTGGATACCTCGACATCAGAAAGATTAAAAAGCTGGAAGAATGTCCTGGCAGACTGGCCCAAACATCCGATCCTGGGTTATGGGGTAACCGGGTACCGTTTCGTGGATGCCCAATTCCCAAGGATTTTGGCTGAAACCGGCATTCTAGGTTTGATTGCTTTTTTTTACCTGCTCTATTGCATATTTAAAATAGCATTCCAGTACTTAAAAGAAGTCAATACTTCTTACTACCAGGGACTCGGTATCGGTTTTATCGCCGGTTTCGTGGGCCTTGTCGTGCATGCCATCGGAGCCAATACATTTATTATTGTTCGTATTATGGAGCCTTTCTGGTTCTTTGTTGGAATCATTACGGTAATACCAATGCTGGAGCGCCGGAAGGCCGATGAAGCCCGGGATCTTGCGGCAGCAGGAAAAACCGCCGCTATCAGTTCTTGATATGGTTAACATCCTTCCACTGCCATCAGACTTCTGCCATCTGTCTTGTATCATCCGGTCATATAGAATTACCTGCCCTTAACCAGTGTAATGCCAAAAAGAGCCCGGTGATGGATTTGGCGTCCTTAATTTTTTTCTTATTAATCATTTCAATTGCTTCCTTGAATTCGACTTCATGCACATGAATGATTTCATCCTTATCCAGGTTTTGATCGGCCTGCTGCAATTCCGTAGCCAGATAAATGTGAATCCGTTCATCTGAATATCCGGGAACAGGTGTTATTTCACCCAATTTCTGCCATTGATTGGCCGAGTAGCCGGTTTCCTCGATCAATTCTCTTTTAGCACAATCTAGCACTTCTTCCTCCAGGTTCAGCGTTCCGGCGGGAATCTCCCAGATATATTCTTTCAGTGTATGGCGGTACTGTTTGAGCAAAAGCACCCGGGTGTCATTTAGCATGGGTATAATGGCCGTTGCCCCGGGGTGCTCCACATATTCCATGTCAGTGGTCACGCCATTGTCCAGGGTGACGTTTTCCTTAATCAGGTTGAAGACGCGGCCTTGATAAAGGGTCTTGCGGCTGTTTATGATTGCGGTCATAGAGTTCTCCTTAGTCGGCTGGGAAGCCGGAAAGCCGGGAAGCTATAAGGCTGGGAGGCCGGGAAGCTGTAAGGCTTGAAGGCTGGGAGGCTGTAAGGCTTGAAGGCTGGGAGGCTGCAAGGCTTGAAGGCTGGGAGGCCGGGAAGCCCGGAAGCTGAGAAGTTGGGGTGTTGGGTATCCGCTTAAGTTGAAAAGGTGATTAAGTTGATTAAACAAATTTCCAGGTTGACGCGGCTGAGCATGCAGCAAACCTGATTTCGGTACGCTCAGTACCGCTTTTCTTTCCCCCTTCCGCATTCCGACTTCCGAATTCCAATACACTCAGTCCTGCCTTTTTCCCACCTTCTCACCTTCCCACCTTCTCACCTTCTTTCTTTTCCGACCTTCCCACCTTCTCACCTTCTCATCTTCTTTCTTTTCCGACCTTCCCACCTTCCCACCTTCTCATCTTCTTTCTTTTCCGACCTTCCCACCTTCCCAACTTCTCATCTTCTTTCTTTTCCGACCTTCTCACCTTCCCACCTTCTCATCTTCCCACTTTCCCACCTTCTCCTTTTCCACTGCCTCCCAGCCTTTTTATTTTTTCATTTGGAATCCAATAATTATGTAGTATAAAAATTATAGATCTTTCGTCAATAGGATTAAACATGATTGGTATCGACAAAATCAAAGCGGGTGGCTGTCTATTTGTGTTCGGCCTCGTGGTTGTTGCCTGCCAGGTGGCGCGAACGACCTATGATATTACCGAAGAAACCGTCAAAGCCACCTACAAGGTTTCAAAGTTTACTGCCAAATCGGTTTACGGCGCCGGCAAACTTGTTTATACCATCGGCGGTTTCACCTTCAAGGTGGTAGCCGCGCCCCTCAGCTGGCCCCTGACCCGGCAGGAGATCGAGACGATAGACGGGCTTCCGCCCAAGGAGGCCATCCGGCAGAAAAAGGTAAAGAAAGCGCCCTATGTCGTGAAGGGCAGGCGTTACGTGCCCATGTCCGTGGAGCAGGCCCGCAGATACAAGGAAACCGGTATCGCATCATGGTATGGCTTTGAAACCTATCATCAAAAAGACGGACACATGACGGCCAATGGTGAAAAATTTGATCCCAACGGTCTCAACGCGGCTCACAAATATCTACCTCTGCCGACATTCGTAAAAGTCACAAACCTCCATAATCGCCGCAGCATTATCCTGCGGGTCAACGATCGCGGGCCTTTCGTCGACGGTCGAATTATTGATTTAAGTGCCGGCGCAGCCCGCAAATTGGGATTTTATAAAAAAGGGACCGCCAAGGTTCGGGTGGAGACGTGGGAGGGGGAAGGGTGAGTTAATTTGTAAATGTACAAAATGGATAGCCCACCTGTAAAGCATCGGATATGAATGTGAAAAATTGAGGGATTTAGGAATTGAGGAATTTAGGGATTGGGGAACCCTAATATTAGAAGGTTGTGCCATTAGATGGACATAATACCTTCAATACCTGAATTCCTAAATTCGCAATTCCTAAATTTTTCTTTACCAATGCCTAAATTCAGGGCTCCTGACCTCGCGTAATTTCAATTGCAACTTATTGCGCGGCAAATACCAATTTCATTCGGGTGCCGGGGTAGACGTATGACTCCTGATTCATGACATCGCATAATTGTTTGA
>Ga0209678_1000394_pt1 | contig 14929 bp, 8 predicted proteins | sample WorMetilvaeELBA1_FD_187404 | JGI IMG/M metagenome (GOLD analysis project Ga0209678, IMG submission 187404) | Marine gutless worms symbiont microbial communities from Max Planck institute for Marine Microbiology, Germany - Olavius ilvae ELBA.1... ...
AAGATAACTACCGTTTACGAGTTTTTAATGCAAGTAAAAAATGCATTAAACTGGAAAATCTTCGTTTTCCTTTTATGCGATATTAATCAGCAATATCAAAGAGTTCTGGATACCCGTTCGAACACTAAATATACCTATCTCAATCCCCATTGGGAGAAAAACCGGGGAGAGGTTGTGGCCCTGGAACAGGTGTCCCTTTTCGGGTTGATCATTGTTCCGGAAAGAAAGGTGTCCTACGGCCGGGTCGATCCGGCAGAAGCATCCGATATTTTTATCCAGAGCGCCCTGATCAATGGTGATGTCAAAAAGCCGTTTGCCTTCATGCAGCATAACCAGAAGCTGATTGAGGGCATCAAGGATATCGAAAATCGATTCCGTCGCCGGGACATCCTCATTAGTGAACCGGAATTGTTCGGTTTCTACAAACAAAGACTGCCCGGTGTTTATGATATTCGAACCCTGCAAAAATTCTTGAAGAAAAAAAAGAATGATCGATTTTTACGGATGAAGCGGGATAATCTGCTCCTTTATGATCCGGATGAAGCGTCCATATCCCAATTCCCGGATCGCCTCGAGCTTGCCGGGCATCCATTTAATTGCGCCTATGCATTCGAACCCGGCAAGAATAATGACGGCGTGACCGTAAAAATACCCGCTGCACTGGCTTCTTCGGTGCCTCCCGAGGCCGTAGATTGGATGGTGCCCGGGCTTTATCCCCAGAAAATTGAAGGATTGATCAAGGGCTTGCCCAAAACCTATCGCAAACAGCTGGTACCGGTCAAAGATACTGTTGAATTGATTTGCCGGGAAATGCCGAAAACGGGAAACTCCCTGATATCGGCTCTGGGCAGCTTCATTTACCAGCGTCTGGGTGTCGACATTCCGGCCACGGCCTGGACTGATGAAACCCTGCCGGACCACCTCAGGATGCGAATCGCCATTACCGATCCGGACGGCAAAGAACTGCGCGTCGGCCGCAATCCAACTATTTTGCACGGCACAGATGCCGGCGGTGCGGTATTTGATGAATTCGAAACATTGCGCAAAAAATGGGAGAAGAGCGGCCTCACAGCCTGGGATTTTGGTGATTTGCCGGACCATATCATTGAAGCCGGCCAGATCAGGAACCAATGGATTGCCTATCCGGCCCTGGAAAAAGATCCGAAGATGGATAAACGGGTCAACCTGCGGCTGTTTCAACAGCCTGAAAAAGCCCGGGCCACTCATCTGGAGGGCGTGCTGACCCTGTACACCATTCATTTTGCCAAGGATTTGAGATTTCTGAAACGGCAACTGGTTTTACCGCCGGCCCAATCCTATTTGGCCGACTATTTTGGGGGTGCCGGGCCGTTTCAGAAGCGGCTTTACCGGAGTTTTTTGCAAAGGCTGTTCAGCATGAACATCCGGACGCAAACCGACTTTTATGCCTATGCCGAAGAAACAAAACCGCAGATTCTTGGCAGCGGCAGGAAACAGCTCACCAATACCCTGCCGGTATTGACGGCCTACCATGAGACGCGCAGTCAGATTAATCGTTTGCAGGCCGGCAATCACATTAACCTTAAAATCAAAGCCTTATTCGAGGAATTGATCGGCGCCCTGGTACGCCTGGTTCCGGAAAACTTCGTGGAGTTGTACGAGCAGGATCGCTATGTCCACCTTGAAAGATATATCCGGGCCTTAATGATAAGGGCCCAGCGTGCGCTATTGGATTTTGAAAAAGATCAGGCCAAGGCGACCGAGGTCAACAAGCATGGTGATGGATTAAATAACCTGTTGCAAACGCTGACACCATCCGCGTCCGATGAAAAGCGTCAGGCGATCGAAGATTATTTCTGGATGCTGGAGGAGTACAAGGTTTCCGTGTTTGCCCAGGAGCTTAAAACCGCCATCCCCGTTTCCGCCAAACGCCTGAAAGACAAGCTGGGACAGATTGAAAGGATGGTCTGATTTTGGGATCTGGGATCTGGGATTTGGGATTAGAGATTGGGGATTTCGGATTTGGGATATTGGATTGATCTAACATGAGACTGCATTGGTCTATACAGAGTTGTTTTACCTTGGCAGGGACCCTTCCTGTTAATCCAGATGATCCTGTCCAATTTGAAATTAGATTGACAGAATTCCTTATTTTAAATCCAAAATCCGCAATCCAAAATCAAATTGTTCTGTCATCTGACTTCTATTATTAGCTATGTCAAATCTATCTAGCAACCCAACAGTGTCGGTCATCATCCCGACCTACAACAGGGGCTGGATCCTCGGAGATGCGATTGATTCCGTTCTGGCCCAGGATTTTACCGACTTTGAACTGATCGTGGTGGATGACGGGTCAACGGATAACACCGGAGAAATTCTGGATTCCTACGGCCGGGACATTATCGTGTTGCGGCAGGACAACCAGGGCGTCAGTGCGGCGCGCAACCGGGGTATTGCCGAATCCCGTGCCCCGCTGGTGGCTTTTTTAGACTCCGACGACCGCTGGCTGCCGCAAAAGCTGACACGCCAGGTTGCATTTTTTCAATCCATTCCGACGGCCCAGATCTGTCAGACGGAAGAAACCTGGGTGCGAAACGGGGTACGGGTGAATCCCAAAAAACGGCACCAGAAGTTATCCGGAATGATCTTCGAGCCCTCCCTGGCCCTGTGCCTTGTCAGTCCCTCGGCCGTTATGATCCGCAGAAGCCTGTTTGACGCGGTCGGTGTTTTCGATGAGGACCTGCCGGCTTGCGAAGACTATGATTTTTGGCTGCGAATCAGCTGCCAATACCCGGTTTTTCTGATCGATGAACCCCTGATCATCAAGCGCGGCGGGCATGCAGACCAGCTTTCAAAAGCCGCCGGCCTCGATAAATACCGGATCCGGTCCCTCAAGAAGCTCATCGATTCCGGCCACCTTCCCACATTCCAACGGAACGCTGCCATAGATACCTTGCGGAAAAAGTGCAAGATTTTTGCCACAGGCTGCCGTAAAAGGGAAAGGGCGGATGAGGCCAAATATTACGAGGAGCTTGCCGGGAGGTTTCAGGTCACAGAAGACAGATGACAGATGATTCTAGGTCGTGGCGTTGCCTGAAAAATGGCACTTTGTCGTCTAAATAATGAAGACTTTATCAATAGAATTTTCAGACCGCGATTGTCATCTTTCAAAATAATTTCAAAATCTTATACTCTATTATTCCTTCTATAAAACTTGACATACCGAAGAAATTTATGCCAACCGCGATAACCGGTTGCAATTCATTATTCGATTTGATACAGAATTAGGGTTGCTGAATGCTATTCAAACTCTAATCCATTATTAAAAATTAAATTTTACGGGAAAGGGGTGGTAAAAGAGTAAATCAGGCACTAATTTAGGAAACGTCCTACCATCTAATCAAATCATTACTATCAATCATTACTATCAAAAGGAGGATTCAATGAAAAAACTATTCGTCATTACAATCGCTTTGGTTTTCGGACTGGCGTTGCTTGCCGGGTTAGGGCCTTTCGAACAGCAGGCGCAAGCCGGAAATACCACCTTTGTCACGATCGGAACCGGCGGTGTAACCGGGGTTTATTATCCCACCGGCGGCGCCATCTGTCGCCTGGTGAATAAAGGCAGGAAAGTACACGGCATTCGCTGTTCGGTTGAAAGTACCGGCGGCTCTGTTTATAACCTGAACACTATCGCCGCCGGCGAGCTGGATATGGGGGTAGCTCAGTCCGATTGGCAGTACCATGCCTATAACGGTACCAGTAAGTTCGAGAAGAAAGGGCCCAATAAAGACTTGCGAGCGGTATTTTCCGTTCATCCCGAGCCGTTTACCGTTGTCGCCCGCGCGGATTCCGGCATCAAGAATTTTCAGGATCTGAACGGCAAACGGGTCAATATCGGTAATCCCGGCTCCGGTCAGCGCGGGACCATGGAAGTCGTTATGAAGGCTTTGGGCTGGAACAAAGACACGTTTAAGCTGGCATCCGAGCTCAAGTCCTCCGAACAGTCCAAAGCGCTGTGCGACAATAAAGTCGATGCCATGGTATTCACCGTGGGCCATCCCAGTGGCTCGATCAAAGAAGCAAGCACTTCGTGTGACTCCGTACTAGTCCACGTGACCGGTCCCGAGATCGACAAGCTGGTCGAAGCTAACGACTATTACCGAACAGCCACGGTTCCCGGTGGTATGTACCGTGGAACCCCAGATGACACTCAGACATTCGGTGTCGGTGCGACATTTGTAACCTCAGCCAATGTACCCGACGATATCATTTACAATGTGGTCAAGGCGGTTTTCGAAAATTTTGACCAGTTCAAAAAACTCCATCCGGCTTTTAAGGTGTTGAAAAAAGAAGAGATGATCAAGGATGGCCTCTCGGCACCATTGCACAACGGCGCCGTTAAATATTACAAGGAAGCTGGCCTGATGTAATGATCCACGCTCGGATAAAGTGCGCCGGTTAAATGGCGCACTTTATCCACATCCTGAAAGCGGCGAGGTCGGATGCCGCCATTTCTTCTTCGGCCGAAAACTCGCCGTGAATGCCTTTTCCGATACTACTCTTCTCACAAAAGGATTCAGCGCAATGACCGAATCAACAGATAGCCTGAAATCAGAAGACCAGCTTCAGGAGATGATTGCCGAGTCAGATACAGGGGCCCGGAACCCGACCGGGGCGATACCGAAAAAAATTCTCTTTTACGTACCGCTGATTTGGACGTTGTTTCAGCTCTGGTACGCATCTCCCCTGCCTTTCATCTTCAATATACTTGTATTAAACGATACGGAGGCCAGGTCCATTCACCTCGCGTTTGCCGTCTTTTTATCCTATACGGCCTATCCCACGCTTAAATCATCGCCCCGCAAGTATATCCCCATTCAGGATTGGATTGTGGGGCTCGTGGGGGCGTTCTGCGCGGCCTATTTGTTCTTGTTTTATGAAGCTTTGTCAGATCGTCCGGGGGATCCGACCCAGCTCGACCTGGTTGTCTCCGTTGTCGGTATGATCCTTCTGCTCGAGGCCACCCGCCGTGCGCTGGGCCCACCCCTGATGGTGGTTGCCGGTGTGTTCACCATCTATACCTTTTTTGGTTCTTATATGCCCTCTGTGATTGCTCACAAGGGTGCCAGTCTCTCCAAGGGAATGTCACACTACTGGTTGGGAACCGAAGGTGTGTTTGGCGTGGCATTGGGGGTTTCCACCGGTATGGTATTTATGTTTGTGCTGTTTGGCGCATTGCTTGAATCGGCCGGTGCCGGCAACTACTTCATCCGCACCGCATTTGCCGGATTGGGACATCTGCGGGGCGGTCCGGCCAAAGCCGCGGTGGTCTCGTCCGGGTTGACCGGTCTGGTATCTGGATCTTCCATTGCCAACGTGGTCACCACCGGGACATTCACGATTCCACTCATGAAAAAAGTCGGCTTCAAAGCGGAAAAAGCAGGCGCCGTTGAAGTGGCCTGCTCAACCAATGGCCAGCTTATGCCACCGGTGATGGGGGCGGCGGCCTTCCTGATGGTTGAGTATGTCGGCATCACCTACGTGGAGGTGATTAAACACGCTTTCCTGCCGGCGATCATCTCATATATTGCCCTGGTTTACATTGTTCACCTGGAGTCGTGCAAATTAGGTTTGAAGGGCATGGAAAAACCGGTGACAAAAACCCTGAACCAGAAACTGTTTTCTTTTGTTATGACGATTCTGTCACTAATCATCATTGGCGGTGTTACCTACTACGGATTGGGTTGGATCAAAACCATAGCCGGCGATGCGACGCTTTACGTGGTTTCAGTCCTGCTTTTTGTCGCCTACCTTTTGCTGCTATCCATAGCCTGCAAAGTACCTGAATTGGATTCCAGCCATGAAATCAATGAACTGCCCAGACTGGGCCCGACGGCCCAGGCCGGATACTATTTCCTGCTGCCCATTGTCGTGCTCATGTGGTGCCTGGTGGTGGAACGGCTTTCCCCCGCGCTGTCCGCTTTCTGGGCGACGGTTTTGCTGATTTTTATCGTACTGACCCAGCGGCCGTTAAAAGGTTTCTTTCGCAAGATGAAAGGCGATGAGTTCACCTTCAAAAGCGGATTTATTGATTTGATTGATGGCATGGTAGCCGGCGCTCGTAATATGATCGGCATTGGTGTGGCCACCTCAGCGGCCGGTATCGTTGTCGGTACCGTGACCCTGACCGGAATCGGGCTGGTCATGACCGAATTCGTGGAATTCATCTCCGGTGGCAACCTGCTATTGATCCTGCTGTTTACCGCTGTTATCAGTCTGATTTTAGGGATGGGTCTGCCGACCACCGCCAACTACATCGTCGTCTCCACCCTGATGGCACCGGTGATTGTCGATCTGGGCGCCCAAAACGGCTTGATCGTGCCTTTGATTGCCGTGCACCTGTTTGTCTTCTATTTCGGCATCCTGGCTGATGATACGCCACCGGTGGGATTGGCGGCCTTTGCGGCGGCGGGCATATCCGGCGGCGATCCCATCCGTACCGGAATACAGGGATTTACCTACGACATTCGCACGGCAGTTTTGCCATTTATGTTTATTTTTAACACCCAGCTGCTGATTATCGGTGTTGCCAACTGGGCTCACCTGGTCATCGTGATCGTGGCCGCGGTGGTCGCCATGCTGGCATTTGCCGCCGGCACCCAGGGCTACTTTCTCACCAAAAGCCGCATCTGGGAAACCGTGGCCCTATTGCTTGTGGCATTCACTCTTTTTCGTCCCGGATTCTGGTGGGATATGGGTTTTCCGCCACTTGTGCAGGAGCCGGCCGCCAAGCTTGATAAGACGGTGCAAGATATGGAGCCCGGAGCCCAATTGAGAATCATGATCAAAGGCGAAAAAATGGACGGAAGTGAATTCACCAAGACGGTGATGCTGCCCGTGGGCGACGAAGGCACCGGGGCCGAGAGATTGGCCGCCATCGGAATTGAAACCCGTGAAGAAGGGGGCAAAACCCTGATTGATAATGTGGTTTTTTCCAGCGCGGCGGAAAAAGCCGGCGTCGATTTTGACCAGGAAATACTGAACATCCAGGTGCCCAGCAAACGGCTGCCGAAACAGCTCATGTTCATTCCGGCGCTGCTGCTATATGCGGCTGTCGCCTTTTTACAGCGCAGCCGCAGTCGTAAACTGGAAGCTGCCGCTTAAGATCGATGCAAATGCGGATTTAACCTTGCCTGGCTCGTCGGCGCAGCGCCGTAAAAGGCCCCGGATCCGGGCGGCAGAGGTTTGCTGACATCCAACCCGTGATGGAATTGTCGGCCTAAAAATCTTCAGTGTGGTTGACTTGATATTTAATGCCTGTTTTTTATCCTGGAGTCTATTATGTTTAAAAAAATTCTTGTGCCCATAGAGGTTGATTATCCTGATGCTGCCAGGGCTGTTTATCAAAAGGCTGCCGTTCTTGCCGAACAGTTCGGGGCTGAGATACAACTGGTAGGCGTAATGCCCGGTTTTGGTATGCCGCTTGTTTCATCCTTCATCACCGATGAAGTGCGCCAGGAGGCGGCCGATAGATTCAAAAAGTCACTGGCGCAATTTGTCCAGGACAATTGCGATGAAAACGTGTCATTTAAGGTAAGAACCGGTAAAAACTGGGTAGAAATCATAAAGGCCGCCGATAAGTGGGGGGCAGACTTGATCGTGGTCTACCATAACCACCGCCGTGATGTTAACGAAGTTTTCAGCTATTCCTGCTCTGAGAGAGTCACGGATCGTGCGAACTGCTCGGTGCTGCGGCTGCGGAATATTCAAACCTAGATCAATTGGCATGCCGGATGGCTCCGCCATCGGGGATGTGTCTATCGTGAGTCGTCATCTTAAGTTTCTAATCAAGCGGAGGAAAACATGATTACCAGCAAACATGGAAAGAACCACTGTTTTACCTGGTTTTTCAAGCGAGCCCCTGTGATAATCGTTTTTTTTTATCGTCGGGTTATGCCCTTATTCCGCGAATGCCTTCGATATCCTTTTAGGCACCGAAGAGACCGGTACATTTTCCCACTTCACCGGTCGGATACTCTGTCGGGTAATTAACGGCTACTCGGGTGATATAAACTGTAAAACAGTCCCTGCACCCGACGGTGTTGATAATCTCACCAACCTTCGGGGCGGCTCTCTTGATATTGGTTTGGTCGATTCGCGCATGCTGTACGATGCAATTAATAAGGCCGGAAATTTCGAGTTTCTCGATATTAGCTATGAGAATTTACGAGTGCTGGTCCCGCTGTACTATACGCCCATAACACTCGTTGTGCGAAGTGATGCGGGGATTAACCTATTGGAAGATCTGAAGGGGAAGCGGATTAATGCCGGTGCACCGCTATCGATGGAGCATCTTGCAATGGATACGATCATGAAAACCAAGAATTGGTCGAACAAAAATTTTAGACTTGTACAGGAACTACCGACTTCCCAGTCCCAGGATACGATGGCTTTTTGTCACGGCTCGGTACAGGCGATGTTACACATTGGCGTACACCCTGATTCATCATTGCAGCAGTTGTTCAAACTCTGTAAGGCCCGCCTGGTGAACATGGATGATAAAGATATACAAAAACTGGTCAACGATCATCCCGCTTTTTCGAAAATCAACATTGCTGCCGATACATATCCATCCCATCCCACGAGTATCACAACGTTCGGGATAGTGGGGATGCTGGTCGCCGCAGAAGATTTGGATGAACAAACGGTTTATAAGATCATGGATGCCATTTACAGTAATCCAAATCGCTTAAAAAGTGCACATCCGGCGCTGTCTTTGTTTGCCGCAGATACAGCACGGAAGATTGATGCCGGGGCCCAGCCTCATGCGGGCGCAGCCAAATATTTCTCAGAGCATGGAATGTAGTTCATTCTTGAATGTTGCGGTAACTTATTTATTCTAACTACATCAACTTAAAGGAGGATCCAATGAAAAAACTAATCTTTCTATCAACTGCTCTAATTTTCGGCCTGGCGCTGTTTGCGGGAGTGGGACCTTTTGAACATAAGGCCGAAGCCGCCCGAACCACATTCGTTACAATCGGAACCGGCGGCATTACCGGTGTCTATTATCCCACCGGCGGGGCAATTGCTAGAATGGTCAACAAAAAACGCAAGGAGTACGGCATCCGGGCCACGGTCGAATCTACCGGCGGATCCGTGTTCAATATAAATGCCATCATGTCCGGCGATCTCGAATTCGGTGTTGCCCAGTCCGACCGCCAATACCAGGCTGTTCAGGGGATCGCCAACTGGAAAGACAAGGGACCGCAAAAAGATCTGCGGGCCGTGTTCTCTATTCATCCCGAAACGGTTGATTTGATTGCCGCGGTGGACGCCAATATCAACAGCCTGGAGGATCTCAAGGGCAAGCGTATTAACGTCGGAAACGTCGGCTCCGGCTACCGCAAAAATGCCATCGATGCGCTGGTTGCCAATGGCCTGGATTTCGAAAAGGATTTTCACTCTGAGAGCCTGAAAGCCGCCGAAGCGCCCGGACTGATTCAGGACGGCCGTCTTGATGCCGCATTTTATACCGTGGGACATCCCAGCGGCTATTACAAGGAAGCCACCTCCGGTAAGCGTAAGGTAAAGTTTGTGCCGATCACCAATATCGAAAGTCTCCTTGATAAATATCCCTACTACGCCAAAGCGGTCACCCAGGTGACCGAGCACTACCCGGGCGCTGCGAACGATGCCGATGTCCCGACTTTTGGCGTCAAGGCCACTTTAGTGACGTCGGCCAAGGTGCCGGATGAAGTTGTCTACGCCATTGCCAAGGAAGTTTTTGACAACTTTGAGGCCTTCAAAAAATTGCACCCTGCCTACGGCGGATTGACCAAAGAAAACATGCTTGAAGGTCTGTCCGCACCTATTCATTCCGGGGCCATGAAGTACTATAAAGAAGTCGGGCTGAAGTAGCACAGGTAGATATGCGAAAAGGCAGCAGCTTTAAGCCGCTGCCTTTTTTAATTGTCTCTGAATCTTGACCGTTTTACCCGGAACCGATCAACTTAGGTTAAGCTATTTCCATTATCGACTATTTAGATCTTTAGGATTGGCTACGGATGATAGATTAACCTGCCCGAGCGATTTTCTGGTGACTTTCGTCCTTCATGCGGGATAAATCCTGGGCGGATGTAATTTCCGTCCCTGCCTGTCCGATCAACTTCTTTCCCAGGGAGGGCTTTGTGCCCGCCTGCAGGTCCGGAACGTCAAAAAAGTCGCTCAAATCAGGATAGGATTGCTGAATTCTAATTATGAGCAGATCAAAGCCGGGTTCTTCTACCGGTCTTTGGGACATGCGGGCCGGAAACCAGGACTGGTTGCAACACGGAAGTAGGTGGGCCAAATGACGAATAATTTCGTTTTAGAGCAAAAAGATGAGGGGCTTGAAGTTGCCAGGAAAATGGCCGAGGAGGAAGAAGGGGTTGCCAGACGACCCGTCGGCCCCACGAAATGGGTTATCCCGACCATCGGGGTGATCTGGTCCTTTTTTCAGCTTTCGATTGCCAGCTTCTGGATTTTAGACACCGTGTTCATTCGCTCGATCCACCTGGGATTTGCCCTGCTGATCGTCTATTTGAATTACCCCGTTTTCAAGGAAACCCGGTTTGGTCTTAAATTTCTTTCCGTCAAAGACCGGATTCCCCCCTGGGATTTCGCAATTGCCATCCTAGCCTGCTTTTCAGCCGTCTATATTGCCGTTGACTATGCCGGAATCAATGAACGCTACGGCGCCCCCGTTATCCGAGATCTGATCATTGGTCTTATCCTGCTGCTGCTGCTGCTGGAAGCCTCCCGGCGCGTCATCGGTCCGGCCTTGTCGGTGATCGCGACCTTCTTTTGTGTTTATGCCTTTTTCGGGCCTTACATGCCGGATATCATCGCCTTCAAGGGAGTATCCGTCAGCCGCTTCATGGGCCAGATCACCATGTCCACCGAAGGGATCTACGGAATCCCTCTGGATGTGTCGGCCACCATCGTTTTTTTGTTTGTGCTCTTCGGGGCCATGCTCGAAAAGGCCGGCGCCGGCCATTACTTCATTCAACTCGCCCTTAGCATCCTGGGCGGATACAAAGGCGGTCCGGCCAAGGCGGCGGTCATGGGCAGCGGGTTCACCGGTCTGGTTTCGGGCTCCAGCATCGCCAATATCGTTACGACCGGGACCTTTACGATACCGTTGATGAAAAAGGTCGGCTATCCGCCCACCAAGGCAGCGGCCGTTGAAGTTGCCGCCAGCACGGACGGTCAGCTGGCACCACCGATTATGGGCGCGGCGGCTTTCATCATTGCCGAATATGTCAACGTACCCTATATAGAAGTCATCAAGGCCGCCGCGGTTCCGGCTTTTGCGTCATACGCGGCCCTGTTTTACATCACCCACATCGAAGCTTCCAAGTTGGGGCTGCGAGGTCTGACGCGCGATGAACTGCCTTCTTTTTTCAAGACCCTGTTCAGCGGTGTCCACTTTCTGCTACCCATCGGGATGCTGCTCTATGAGCTGATTATTGTCCGCCATTCGGCCGAATTGGCCGCCTTCAATGCCATCTGGCTGATGGCCATCATTATGCTGCTGCAGGATCCGGTGAAAGCCTATTTAAACAAAGAGCCGCTTGTCCCGGCCTTCAAGCATAGTATCACCCAGATTTTTTCCGCCCTGGCCACCGGCGCCCGGAACATGTGTTCCGTTGCCCTGGCCACGGCCGCCGCCGGCATCATTGTCGGTGTGGTCGCCATGGGACTCGGCGGACTGATTACCGAGGTTATCGATGTCCTTTCCGGCGGCAACATTTTCCTGCTGCTGACCATTACGGCGGTTGCCAGTCTAATCATCGGGATGGGGCTGCCCACCACGGCGACGTATATCGTAATGGCCTCTTTAACTGCGCCGGTCATCGTTGAAGTCGGCGGGTATATGGATTTTATCGTACCGCTGATGGCGGCCCACCTGTTCTGTTTTTACTTCGGGATCCTGGCCGACGACACGCCGCCGGTGGGACTGGCGGCTTATGCCGCCGCCGCGATCGCCAAATCTCCGCCCATACCGACCGGATTGCAGGGCTTTATGTACGATATTCGTACCGCGATATTGCCGTTCATGTTCATATTCAATTCGGACCTGATTTTACACAATATCAACAGCTGGCCCCAGGGGCTGCTCATTTTCGTGATGGCCTGCGTCGGCAATTTTGCATTCGCATCGGCCACCCAGGGCTGGTTTGTGGCCAAAAACAGGTTCTACGAAATACCCCTATTTTTGTTCGTGACGCTAAACCTGATGCGACCGGATTTGATCGCGCGCTGGGTAGGCCTCCCCCACGATCAACGCTACTGGACCTATCTGATCGGGCTGGCCATATTCGGGGTACTTTATCTCATGCAGCGGCCGCGAACCCCAAAGCCGGCTGTCGCGGTCGCCACCGCCTAGTGCACCCCCCCAGTCAGAGGACAGATGACAGAGGACAGAGGACAGAGGACAGAGGACAGAGGACAGAGCGCAAGGGGCATGGAGCAGAGCGCATGGGGTAGGGAACAGGTGACCAAGGACAGAGAAGTGAATGCGGAATTCGGAAAAAATGAAGCGTCCAGATGACGGAAGTGCAAATTCGGAATTATATGATTGCGGATTTCGGAATGCGGATTTCGGATTGAAACCGTAAGAGAACGATAATGTTTGATTTCGAATTGCAGATTCCACCCAAACGGCTTTAGCCGTTACCTTACACCTTACACCCTACACCTTATACCTTATACCGCAGCCGTGCGCCGAACGCCGAACGCCATCAATCATTTCTGGGTAACTCGCAGTACTTCCTCCATGGTGGTGATGCCGGCCAAAACTTTCTCTAAGCCGTCCTGGCGCAAGGAAATCATTTTTTGCTTGGCAGCCTCATTCTTGATTTGGTTGGAATCAAAGGTTTCGAGAATCAGGCCCTTTAGCTGCTCATTCAACACCATAATTTCAAAAATTCCCAGGCGCCCTTTGTAGCCGGTGGAGATGCATCTTTCACATCCCACCGCCTTATAAATATGGTTCTCGTTGAAGTGTTCAGGGGAAACACCGATGCTTTTCAGATATATGGTACTGGGCTGGTAGGCTTTTTTGCATTTGTCACAAAGCACCCGTACGAGCCGCTGGGCCGCCACGGCCAGCACGGATGAAGAAATTAAAAACGGCTCGACGCCCATGTCCACCAGCCGTGTTATTGCACTGGCGGAATCGTTGGTATGCAGGGTTGAAAAAACCAGATGCCCGGTCAAGGCTGATTGGACGGCTATATCCGCGGTTTCCTTGTCGCGAATCTCTCCAATCAGGATCACATCCGGGTCCTGGCGCACGATAGAGCGCAGACCCCGGGCAAAGGTTAAATCTATTTTGTGATTCACTTGGATTTGGCTGATTCCTTTTATCTGGTATTCAACCGGATCTTCGATCGTTATAATATTGATATTCGGTTTGTTGATCGATTGCAAAATGGCATAGAGGGTGGTTGTTTTGCCGCTGCCGGTCGGTCCGGTGACCAGAATGATACCATTGGGGGATGTCACCAGTTTCTTTATCTGTTTTAGCCGGGCAGGGCTAAATCCCAGATCCTCTATTTCGAGCAGGGACCCTGATTTGTTTAAAAGCCTTAAAACAACTCTTTCCCCGAAGGAGGTTGGAATGGTTGATACCCGCAGGTCGATATTTTGATCGCCGACTTTGACCTCAAAACGCCCATCCTGGGGCAGGCGCTTTTCGGCAATGTTCATTTTAGCCATGACCTTGATGCGGGATATCAGGGCGGGTTGGATCCATTTGGGCGGGGTCAGCAAGTCATACAGTATGCCATCAACCCGATAGCGTACCGTGAAGCTGTGTTGATAAGGCTCGATATGGATATCGCTGGCCCGGGCCTTAATGGATTGTGAGATTATGTGGTTCACCAGCTTGATGATCGGTGCTTCACTGGTGTCATCCAGCAGGTCGGCAGTCTCTTCAATTTCACTGATGATATCGCTGCCGTTTTCCTCCATGTCCTGAACCAACTGCTGGGCCGAATCCCGCCGCAGATCATACTGCAGATTGATGGCCGACAGTATGGTTTCGCGCTCCGCCAGCACCAGTTTAAAATCGCTCAACTCCATGAGACGCACCAGGTCGTCAAGGGCTTGAAAGTTCAAGGGGTCGTTGATCGCCACGACAAATCCGCCCGGTGCGATCTGGGTATCGGAATTGTCTGAATTCAGCGGCGCCAGCCCGCAGTCTGAAGCCGATATGGGATTTTGATAATCCAGGGCGATCATGTTGTACTTTTTTAAAAATTGAATGGGAATTTTGTCGGTCAGCTCGGACTCGGTGTTATCCAGGGGCAATTTGGGCCAATACGGCAGATCATATTGAATGGCCAGGGCCTCGAGCAGCTGTTTTTCGGAAATATTGTTCTGCTGGACCAAAACCTCGCCGATGCGCCCGCCTCTATCCTCGCAGAGGCGCCGGGCTTCAGCCAGGGTCTCTTCATTCAGGTCGTATTGGTCGACCAGTATCTCTGTTAGATGTGCTCTCATTTGAATGAAATGAATAATGAATAATGAATAATGACTAATTGTTGATTGCTGTCGATTTTATTTTTCTGCCTGCTTTAGATTAACTGCTGCAAAAACCTACTAAATGATCCTACAAACCAATACCACATTGGCAGTGACATCGAATTCCGTTAGAATATTTTATGATAAATGATAGAATTCCATAATTCAGACCTCGTCATTCAGTTTGCAAAAATGGCTGTGAACCTTTGTACGCCGCTTAATTGCATGAAAATTGGACACGAGTCAAATTTCAGAACTCTTGATCTCTGGTGAATAACCTGTTGATTTTACTTGACAGGAGCATAAATATAGCGTAAATTGGAGTGCAACAGATTAGGAGGTATTTGTTGTGCTACAAACCTATATTCCATTTCTT
>Ga0209678_1000397_pt1 | contig 14888 bp, 9 predicted proteins | sample WorMetilvaeELBA1_FD_187404 | JGI IMG/M metagenome (GOLD analysis project Ga0209678, IMG submission 187404) | Marine gutless worms symbiont microbial communities from Max Planck institute for Marine Microbiology, Germany - Olavius ilvae ELBA.1... ...
TTTTCCCCTTTGTATGTCTTGACAACACCTCATATTCTTCATCCTCGATATCCTCACAGACTGCGTGAAACCAATGTTTGCACATCTCGCATTCAATTCCTTTGTGGTCTCCCGTTACCTTTTCACTGCACACTCTACATTTGTCATTGACATTCTTAGTATCTGCATTTATGTTTCTTTCAGACTTTTTAATCTCACTTTGTGATCCCTTTCTGATTGATTGAGTTAATGCCATTTTACTAGTCAACTACTTTTTGTACAAATTTCGGATAGACAGGATTAGTGTAACAGAATTATGTTAGTAGCGTGCACTAACTTGACTACAAGTCCTGACCTTTTCGCCCGGTGGGCCGATTCACCGGTACAGGACACTCAGCGGGCCAGGCCTGTTAGCGTGAATTGGCCCCTAGGGTAGAATATTACTAATCACACTTAACTACTGTGTGAAATATACGAATAATGTTAATTATCAACGTATTTTGTAGCACACTGGACCAGACAATGGGTAGACCACTGTACAGTCAAGTCTGGGCAGACCCCACGTGTCTGACGAGTACCATTGAAAAGAGATTAGGTCAACGTACAGCTAATCCCCGGAATAGTCGCCGTTCGCTGCCCGCCGCCGTCTCTGCCCGAGTCGAAACCAGTCGCTAAGCTAGCGACTTGATAGTCGTGTTTGTGCATGTCAGCAACCTTGAAGTTGAAGTAGCGTCGGTCGTCGCCATGACAGTGCGGACCACAGACCTTCAGCTAATTTTTCAACACTAATGTACGCCTACTGCGTCTATAAAAGGGTGAGTACAGTCTCACGTCTCACAAATCTGTGCACATACAGCGATGGAAGGACAACTTGTCGATGCAGCAGCAACTGAGCAGTTTCGGCGTGCGATAGAGCAATGTGCTCTGTCTTATTGCGAGACGATTCGTAGCCATGTACTGCGTCAGAAGTTTCGTGTGACCATATATGGTGTAGAAGGGGATTCGTACAGATTGGAGGCGACTGGTTCACAGGAAGCGATACTTGAGAACGTCTTATGGACGACATCATCCAATGACAATTTGATGTGTGATGCGGAGGGGAACATATCTCTTCTACTTCGCATTCCCTCACGTCATAACATGAAGCAGGTGACTGTTCGACATTTGTTTGTTGCGTCAAAATGATAAAGGTGAATTTGTATCTCATGGTAATGGCACGCGTTGTCAATGGATAACCTACACACCCTGCGTTTCATCCGCAATTTGAATAAACCATACCTACCTTTGCCTTCCCAGCGGATCGTGTAGGCCTACTGGCACCGGTGGTGTGAGAGACTTTGAAACAGAGTAGCCCAGGTCGAAATTCGAACCTGTAACCTCCACGTCACAAGTCCGGCATTGAGCCAAATAATGATCGTGTTTTGTTTGAGTCTTGTTTGATCGCCTTGAAATTAAAAAGTTATTACAAAATTGGTACTAGTCGACGGAAAAACACGTTAAACAGTTTTACACTCCGTGTATACATGTTACATTTTCGCGTACATTGCTATCTAAGTTAGTATATGTTGTGTATCCTGTTCTTGATAGGACTCTTCGTCGGTTGAAATAGTCTCCGATCCGGTGGCAGCGACTCCGACAGTGCAGATACAGACAGATGACGTCAAACAAAAGCAGGTAAGATTTTAACTGTGCGCTATTTATTTTTTTGTATGTCATTATCATTATCGCCTGCAGCATCATCATTATTATCATCATCATCAAAATAATCGTGACCTAGGTGACGTTACGGGGTGAAACGGTAAAATATTAGTCGTTGTGACGATGGTAGCGTAGCGTACAGTCGTTCTGCTGAAAAAATACACCCATAAGCCTAGCCTTATTTTTTCGTTATTTTTTTCACATCTAATTAGTCTGTCGGATTGTAGGTTAGCAATAAAAGAATGACGATGCGTCAAGCAGAGGATATCCCGAAGAAGAGTAAAAAGGCTACGAAGACGTGCACTAATAGTCACATCATAGTGGGGACAACGCCAGAAGAAAGACGACAACAATGCCTACAGCTGATGAAAGGGCGTAAAAAACCAGCGAATGTGATCACAAAGCAGCATCGCGACGACATCTGTGACTGGTGTCATGCTGAGTTGGAAGAGATCGACAAACCATTTGTCGGGCTATGCTTCTTGAAGACTAGCTGTTGCGACGCTACTGTGTGCACGACTTGTATCTGCGCTGGTGTGGAAGAGTGGTGCATGAAGCAGACTAAATCGCGTGGCAACCAATACCTTATGCCGTGTCTTGTCTGCTGGGGGCGGTGGTGCATAGACGACAATGAATTTCCCAACAACGAAGAGGATCGAAATTATCCACAAAGATGTGGTTTGGTCGCACTCTACTGGATTCATTTAGCCATCATCAAACATCTGAACTCATTGCAAGGCCTGAATAAATGGTTTGAGAAACGGCCAGCACTTTGCCAGTGGTTATGGCAAATGAACAGCACGATTCTGTTAAACTGTTTAAACTGGAATCAGGAGAAAAACGTCGGTGTATACGACGCTGTGATGAGGTGCGTTGCGAACGTATTGCACATTGCTGACGACGAAGTCGACAACTTGTCCAGTGATGGTAGGCTACACTTATAAACACAATATCAAAGATTTCAGAAACTAGTAAAATAATCTCGTCGTTGTAGGTTTCTTTGTGACGTCGCATTGCATTAATAATTTTATCTGAACTGTTGCTGACAAACCGCGCGACGCGACAAAAAATGACCTTGCATTTCCGAGATAGCCTAGACAGATATCGGTCAGAAATCACAAAATTTTCACACACACCCGCCCGTTGATCTTCATTTTACAAAAAAAAACTAGAATGGGAAGTTTTGTAGGCCTACCAGATGGTTGAAATGGTTTGGCGATAATTATGTTTTGCCATTTTTGATAATATGCACCAACGTGACGGACAGACGGGTAGACGGGTTAAAATATTTGCTAATATCGCACGCGTATAGCATATACTGCGCTGCTAACATAGAATAAATAAATTTCACACTCGTCACGCATAAACGCTACCCACCCTTCATACATGTGCTATATTTTGTCTTTGTACAGAGCTAATAGCTGCCGAAAACGAATTGATTTCGTTCAGTCAACCAAGAGAGACAAGTGAAAACATCGAATTCCAACCACTGCTGTCGACAGAAGTCGATGCGTCAGCTGATTTTGATATAGGTCGGTAGGCTTATACGTTTTTTTTCGATTATGCTTCTATTCTCCTACCGGCATTCTAGGGTTTGGTGTAGCAGTAGCGCGTTGGCAGCGATCAAGAAGTTACTCTACGTCGGGCCCGGTTAGTACTGGGATGGGTGACCGTGGCAAGTAAACCATCATCTAACCTCAGTCTCCTACGATCAGCGGGACGGGAAATGAGTAGCAGCCTAGTGTGGGCTACGGGGTAAAGGCCTGTAAGGTTGGCTGTGGCGGTGGTATGCTGTAAACGCGGGTCCACTTGTCTTTTAACGCGGGCAGTGGATGGCTGTATAGTGCGCTGCGGTACCATTGGTTCATGTCGGTCAGCTGCCACTTCCGAGATTGTAAAAGCGTTGTTTAAGAGTCTGACTCACTTAAGCAGCGCTGTAGCAAGTGTCCGACCTTTACCATTTTACCTGTTACAATGATTAATATAGGCCTAGTGCCACAGGCCTTGAACAGTTTAAGATACATGTGTAGGCCTAAGTTATTCGTTGCATTGTTATTATAGGCGGAGAATCTTTGTCGATGAAGCAGCTGATAGACGACTGTTTCAATGTTGCTGAACAACAGTTACAGCAATCATCACCGCCGTATCGTCTACCATCTGATGCTTATGTCACCGGTAGGTATTTTTAATGACGAAATAGGTCTAATGCAAGACATTGAATATAAACACAATTAATGACTTCCTATTAGTCAGATTCTGTGAGTTTTTGAGGACTGCGGGCCAATGAACAGTCGCTTGAATGCTCCTTTTTGTACAGGGAACCCCCCTCCTGGAATTTCTTCGCAATCTATGGCCACTAGGTGGACGGTCTGTGACGACTACCGGGTATCCATGGCACTTGAGGAATTAGAGCATGAGAATCCACAGGATCGGGCCTCGGATAGGTAGTAGCACAGGTGGAGATAACTTCTATTTGATGGGTGGGTTCTTGGAAGGAAGTTGTCGAGATCTGATACGGAGAAGCTGATCTACTTTCAACTGGTGTACTGAAGTTGAGATCTCCCACAACTTCTTCATACTCTTCTAGTTCGACGTCTAATTCACTTTCCATTGTAACTCGATGATGTCCGAGTTAGCAGAATTGTAGTATTGAGACTCCAATTGTAGTTCGCGATAGTTAGTTGACGAAGGCCGAAGTCTTTCTTTATCTTTTTAGGAGATTAGTTTGTAGTTCAGATCCACGATCTGTCACTTTTGAAGTTCTAACTACAAGCAGACGAAACACGTGTGGTTTCTATTTGGAAGTATGACTGCTCTTGCTTTCCTTTTAATTCTGAAGTGATCGTACAATTCAAACTCAATCGTAATGATGCAAGCACATTCAACAATGAGAACTTCAATAGTTCAACCATTCAACAATGCAGTTCAATACCAACTCGATGAATCAACCATTCGATACTTCACTTGAACTTCACATCAATTTCCGAGCACACACAGTCAGTCTTCTTATCAGTCGTGGGGCAACTAAAAGAACTGAGGTTATGCTTTTATTATTCACCATCAACTGAGTACCATTTCTCTCGCTCGAGACCGATCAGAGAGAAAGCATCTCAGTTGGTCTGTCTAGTCAATCTGTCAGGTCAGTAAGTACCAGTAAGTAAGAACTAAAACTAAAAGTAGTTTTATGAGAAAGTTCTAGTCGTTAAAGTTGGAACTAAAAGTAGAATTAGAAGTGAGATCTATTAAATAGGAACTAAAACTAGAAAGTTAGTTCTACTGGTAAGAACTAAAACGAAAAGTCAAGTTCAGTAAGTTAGAACTGAAACTGAAAAGTTAGTTCTGAAAGTTGGAACTAAAACTGAAATGCAAGTTCTAACTAGTGAGAACTGAAACTGTAATCTACTTGCTAGTTCTATCAGTCCTAGTCAATTAGATGACGATCCCGCGCTTCGCCAGCTGTAGAGCCGACTACCGCTGCATGGAGAGTGAAGTGAAATGCGAGCGAAGGCCCCTTTTATAGTCCATTGTGTCGACACTCGAATCGTGTCGAAAGTGCTTACAGTGCGGTGAGCGTAAATTTAGTGATAGTTTTGGCTGGGAATGAGTTTCGACTCATTAAAAGTGCCAAAAGAGCTGTGTGCGGTACCTTTCCTAATCGCTGATTGGTCTTGTCTGTTTGTAAACACATGGACACCAAATTGAACACCAATGCATCAAAAACTTGGTCACAATGGACTTTTGCCATTGCAGTTAATATTGGTAACGACTAAAATTAGGCCGACCTACTACTGCGAAGATCTATTTCTTGTCTAAAATGGCACTTAAAAGCGTTTAATTCTTGCGATTTGAATTTATCCTATTCTATCTATTTCCGGTATAAAATATGTAATTAAATTTATACGCAGTTTTAGTATGAAATAGAAGTTTTATTCGCCGAAAGAGGTAAAGCGCGTAGGACTATTTTCGGTACTTGCGTACGATACTGTGTTTGAAGGGAAAATTACAACTAATTCGGACGCAGGTATACGGTGCATTCTGACTAAAGCCAAATTCTTCACAGGTCATAAGAAGCTATAAAAAGTTTCCGGAAAAATTTGGCCTGTAGGTTAATCAGCATAACTCAATGTCACAGACAGACATCGTCGTTGTCAGACGGAATTGCCGAGACGTACTACTTAACGCTCGGCTTCGGCTAAAAATGCTAGAAAAATCGCTAGATCTGGGATCATAGAGAATTATTAAGAGTTGTGCATAAGAGTCGAACTCCGTAGCTTTAATTTTTGTTTTACCCTACACAGTTTTTCGTATGGTGCGCTATACATTTGTTCCTCATATCTGTCGCAGTCTGTCTATCGTAGGCCTAATTTCCGACAACATGCTATCATATCTCTAGAACTAGCTGAACATGTCACATCTGCTTAACGCTCGGTATCGGTGAATGGAAAAAGTCACACATTTGGCGTTTGCACTTTGTAGGCCTAACAAACTGTATTTATTCTTGTTACATTACGTTCTCTACGCGGCAGCATCTGTACGTTGCAGTTTGGTAGCTCTGTAGTGTCTAGGTTAACTTATTGTTCGATTGAGTTAAATTTTTCGTTAGTCGTAATATTTGTGTTAATTTCTGTAGATTTCGCTGTGCAGCAAGGTGACATGTCGACTGCTTTCGAGGATGAGCTCCACTCGGCACGAGAACAAGATAATGCTACTTTGGCTAGACTTGAGCAATGTTTAGCAAACATTGGAGCATTGAGCAAATGAGCAAACGAACACTCATTGATATCACGAATTTTATCTGTTAACTTTTGACCTTCAACACTTGATGACGAGCCGCTGTTCTGAACAAAATAACTTTGTGGACGTTATCGTCCTATTATTGACGTTGTGATGCACACGTCGCGCTTTGACTTTGACTCCGAATTTGACGGTGTTGATTTAATTATTTTGTTCCTTTGTAGATTGCTACGTTTGTGGTGAAAATATAATATATGTATTCAACTTTCACAGTCGCGTGTTAATAAACCTTGTGTTGAGTTGAGTTACCGTAAACCTTTTAATACAAGCTCCCTGGCTTCTATTAGAACCAGACATGGGGCAATTTCATTGTTATCAATTACAATTAAATTAAAATTACTTTTCGAGGTATTCAAAAATTGCTTCTACTTTGTCTTTATTCGTTTTAATTTTTAAGCCACGTTTTACAAAGTGTAAACACAAACAAGAAACGTAAACAGCTAAGGTCGTGGTTACAATTAAAACAAAACTAAAACAGTTTCAAAAAAAACATTTTCAAAACTGTTTTATAATTTGCATATTTACGAACATTCTGGTACGTATTCATGAGGCAATCCGTTGCAGCCGATCAAGTACCACATCGTTCGTTAATACTGCTAATAAATGATAAAAACGGCCGTTTATTACAAGTTAACGGCTATGTGACACATCGAAAACAGCAAAAATCATAAAATGGTGGCACTACTTAGCAGCATTTCGCCGAACTGTCGCCGTGCTGCAAAAGTAGCATCATCATTTTATGATTTTTGCTGCTTACGGTGCGTCACATAGCCGTTAACTTGTAATAAACTGCCGTTTTTTTCATTTATATTTGTTGTTTTGTTACACGTTTATGCCCAGAAAGCTAGCATACCAGGTACTCTATCACTGAGTCATCAAAATAGCATATAATTCATCCATAATTATATGCATCTTTATGTTCAACAACTTGAGATTTTCAAGAAGGCGGCCGTCCGTCATGTTGAATTTTGGAAATTTCCAATGTTGAAATGTTTTTTTTATGAAGCGTGGTCCAAATCTACATTACCAAATATCGTCAAAATCGCTTGACTGGCGGCTGAGATATGGTGATTTAACTGTTTTCAAAATAACGACCGTCCGCCATCTTGGATTTACAGTGACGTCATAATATTGTGTCAGATAAGTGAATTACATGTTCCCGACATTGCTGTAAATTTTCATATTGGTAGCTTTTGTAGTTTCCGAGATATCCGAGATTATCTGATTTCTGACTTTGGCTTGAAAAAGCCTTACCACGCCCACTTTTGGGTTGCGCATGCGCAGTATCACGTGACCCGAGGGCAGGGGGTAAAAATAAACCACACGAGTGAACTTTTTGACCCGCTATTTCCTATTCCTATTCAGATCCCACTCCCCCCGAAATCTAACATTATTATTCTGACGACGGTATAATAACTATCTCACACAAGAAAAAACATTATTAGCAATCATCATTTATTCATGTCTTCGATCGTTATATGAATGCAAGCAAACTTGCCGACAGATCTATCTTTAAGAAACTACCGCTTTCTATAGCAGTTATAAATCGACATGCCTAAACACACGATTGCAAGAATCCAAAAAATTGTCATGCCTCCGACAACGGAAGATGGGTTCAGAAATGCTTTGTACAAGTCTCCACCGAACTGTCTTTCTAAATCCTTCACGTGAGCGAGATTCAAGTCTGTAAAATCTGTCGCTTTCTTCAAGTAGTACTCTGCCCGATCCGCATACACAACGGACGCTTTCTTATGCAGTTTCATTAGCTTCTTGAAATCAACCCGATATTTCTCGTCTTTGGCCACTACTTCATCCCAATCGGACGTTGTGATATTCAGCTGAAAATCTTTCAGCGCTAACGAGTTAGCAGCCGACATGTCTCCGTGCGTCCAGTCGCCTGTGATATCCGCAATGTCGTCTGCTGAGTATAATGCCGTCAGAACTGGCAGACTTACTGGATACACTTTGGTCACTTCCGGAAATCCTGGCTTTTCGTTCACTTTACAACCGGTTAACTGGAACGGAATATAGAACGAACCGCCATCCAATGAACATCCGCATGGCACTCGGACGATACAAGTGTTGCACGATGGAATTTGCTTGACATTGGTCGTTCCTATGGTGTCGGGCAATGCGATCACGTGCGGACAGTGCATAGTCCACGTGCTATTCGACCCGGCATTTTCAGAGTGAATCAGATACTCTTCATCTCTCAGTCGCATAACTTCCGACGGTAGATCGTAAGATTCGTACTGTATGTCGCAGTGCTTTAACACATCCGTTTTCTTGTCATAAAATACCGCAGCTCCACACGTCAGTCTGTTTGCGGCCTGTAGTGCTCTTTCTGTGTGACAGACTTTGATGCCTTCTCCGCGACAGGAGGTATAGTGCGCCACGGACAGTTCGGTGTAGTAAGCGAGATCTGGAGTAACGGCGAAAAAGTCCGGCAAATTATCTATACGCGTTGAAGACTGATGATGTTCTGCTGTAGAAATGTGCGTCCGATCCACTCGATACACGCCCAACATCCCACCCATTGACTTCAGTGGAACGGTCAGTGTGATAAATACGTAATTGTTGGATCGAGTGAATGTCGTCGATCTCACTTGATAATAAAACGACGGATTCGGGTGAACTATACTTAGCTGCGAATAACTCGGCAACACTATTTCGGTAACGTGGTCGAGTACTGCCTGAATGTCGTCAACCGTGATCAGTTCTTCTGGGATGTAACCTTGTAACAGTTTGTTGATTCCGTACAGCCAATTACTGGCGAACCTCAAGTGACGTGCTGCCGTGTGCTGGAATCTTTCCAGATTACCAATCAGCAGATACATCGCCTCTTGTGTGCTTTCCATGAAATTCATTCGCGTGTTTAGTGCGTTTAAGTCACCTATGATTGTTTGAGTTACCGAAATCAGCTGCTTTTGCGTTTCTGTTATACGCTTGTTCATATTTTCTAATCCGTGTTGAAGCGCGGATAGGCGGTTGTTAAGCGAGGCCGAAATTGACGACAGTCGTTCGTTGGAGGCTTTGATTTCACGCCTATTCAGGTCGACAGTGTCCGCTAATTCGCAAATGTGCTTATCCACTATCTTGATGTCGTCGTATGTAGGCGTGCCGAAAATATCGCTACCGATTTTGCCTAGAGTCGCTAAAATCCCACCACCGCCTCCCGTTTGTCCACCGTCACGACAAAAAGATGGCGATAGGTGAGGAGATGAGTCGTCGGTATCGGCGCTACGTTTCCGTCTAGCCACAGTACCTCCGCTTTCCACGTTGCCTATTGCTGTCAAAACGTTGGCAATGTTTTTCTTCATTAATGCGAATTCATCGCTATACACTCTGTTTACCTGCCCCACGAGAACATTCACAGACTCGCAGTGCGCCTCTTTTAAGAGGGAGGAATTGCAGGTCATGGGCGACAGAGATCGATAGTGCATAACTGGAACGCTCAAAGCAAACGTGTGTCTGTACCGCGTGATACCGTTCAACAACGCGCCTACTTTATTAAAAACCACGCCCCAGTTTGTTCGCAAGTATGACGATTCCATGGACGATACATCGTATCCACTTATTACGCGACAAAGTAACAACGCGAAATATACGTGGTGCAGCATTTTTTGCGTTTACTTTTTTTCACTGAACACACTTTACACACAAATAACAGTTTTTTTGTTTCCGTTCAACGTATACGTTTAGTCATTCATTTCGCATTGTTTCTGCCAACTGTTTCAGTAAATGAATCTCCATCAGCCCTTTTTTGGAAAGGTGTGCTAGTAGCAGTTCGTGAGACGAAGCGACGTACACGTTGCACTGTCGACGATCATTCCTCGTTCCGTTTTTCAGACATGCCATGTAGATGTTGTTGATTAAGCTGAACACCAGAACGCCAGGCACGTTTTTCGGAAGAAACATAAATAGATTGCGAACATTTGACACGAACGTTCCTTCGCGTATGAAGTACAATGCACCGGTGCCTCCATGCACTACTTCCTCTGTATCGGTATCGTTGCAGCTGCTGGTGTCCTCACTGTGATGTTGAATCTGAATGACGCCGACGGTCGGCCCGCGAAAGTTTTCGTGTAAAAACTTATCGACGTGTCTTTTAATCGACGGACACACAAACACATCGGGCATCGTTAGCACCACATCGGGGATGAAGTGACATTGTGGCGTCTCTCGTAATCGTTTCTCTTGACACGAAGCCTTGAAGCACTGAGAGACAAACAACACGTAACGAATCATCTTGGAACTGTATCCTACGGTCACTCTAACACCTCTCGTAACACGTTTCCGGTGAGGTCTGCGTGGACAGAATGGAAACAGTTTTTGCGTATTGTTATCTGCGACCAGGTTGATCGTGCCATATTTAGCATCGTGAACGAACCTTGATTTGGTGTCCACCAAACTTATCTGTCCACTGTGGTATTTCCTTTCTTCGTTCCCAACGGCTGACTTCAGGTGAGATATCATCATTCTCTTCCCTTTTTCCTCTGTCCATAGATTATTTAAAATCGACAGCAGATACTCAACGACGTCTCCAACGTCCGCCGATGAGTCAAACAAAACACATTTAGCGTTCATCTCCTTCACTATATCCTTCACTTTGCTGTGACATACAGACTTCATGCTGTCGTTCATCACCTCTACTTCGTATTTCCGAAAGAAAGCAACATCGCTTAAGTCTTCCACTCCGTGAATGGATTCCACGATCTTTCCAAACACCACCCTTTGCCCCGTTTCGTCAAATTGAGGACCGTGGATCAGCATGTGGCGCAGCGATAACGGTGTTTCAGTCTGATATATACACTCTAGTTTTCTGGTTCCATCAACCTTCGTTTGCATTGGTCCTCGCAGACAATGCCCTTTGTGATTCTCTCCGCGCCTGACCGCATATATCGACGTATCAAATACGGGTGTGTCGCTTGCAGTGTCTATGCCGACAGTTTCGGGATACGTCCGTCTGACTATCTCTAATATTTCAGCTATATCACGGCAAGCTGTAGTGGTCAGCACGAGTCCGGGCGGCATAGTAACGTGGTGGTGTACACCCAACTTGCCAGATCCGTTATCGACAGAAGCAAAAATGAAATGACCACCAACTTTGCACTTGAACAGCGACTCAAATACGTCGTCAAACATACTCACTAGATCGCGAGCGATAGCGTTCTTCTCGGGGCGCGCTGCACCCGAAATCGGCTGTATGTCGACATCGGCTACAAACGCGGACCAGTGCAGTCCGCTATGTAGGTATTCAGCCGTAACGTGTTGATCGCTTTCGGCAGGATACATATGTCGTTCGATGAGACTGTCGACAGTTCCAACTTCGAACGACCGCTTCCGTTTCCTGCTCAGCATCGGCGCTATTCTCATGAAGTTCATCCCGGTTTTCGTCGGAGTCGTCCAGATCGGAGTACAGAATTCAGACGACTCCGTCAGTCGAATTGAAGTCATCGAGTTTTCCTCATCCAAGCTGAAAGGCGATCCGCGTCTCACTTTGCCATCCATACCATAAAGAGGCAACGCATCCACGTTGCTCGAAGACAGAGCACCTAAACACTCGACCTTATACACGATATCGACCACTCGAGAATCGTGCTTCTTCATAACTTCAAGCAAGCTAGACAAATTCCCATACAGTCTCAGGAAGTTCTGATCTCCTCCCGTGTAAACGGGAACGGCATTCGCATACACTTTTCTGAATATATGGTGTGTATCCATATCTTTCATTAATTCCTCTCTTCTTCTTAGACTCCATTCTCTAACGGCATTCGCATCCAACACAGATGACGGTATAGTATCGATTGATACCTCTGTAAACGTTTTCAACATGCAGCTGGTAAACAATGGCAGCGAATGGTACTTGTGTCTTATTTCCTGCATTGCATCGGTCAAATTTACTTTCACCAAAGCTTTTGACTGAGTGAGTACTTCACACAGCCCCATATATTTCGCCTGCAACTCCTCAGCTAGTCCCGCATAGGCTCCAGTCAAAATGGCCATCAAGCCATGATAGTTCTGACAGATTTTCGTATCAATTCCGATCTTGCTATCTGATAGATGCGGTTGCAGGTCATACAGATTGTGTATACGCATCTGTCTTAATATGGTCGACATTGTCACAGTGTCAACGTTCCTGTCTCTGCGCCACCTGAGAGAAATGTGAAAATAAAGCCACATGCGTTCAAGCGGCACCAGTGGTCTAGGATGCTGGCTAGAATCTTCTGAAAACGTCGTCCAGCGACTCGTAGCTTTACTCCACCTGTCAACTATGCTTTGTGCATTCCACAATTGAAGATGGTAGTTCACTAGCGGCAGAGGCGATACGTTCACACTTACACACCTACTCAATAGTTTGTCGTGTGCCATTGACCATAACATGTTCCATGTGTGATACGGTGTCCCTTCGTCTGCCAGCAACTCGTTGTGTAACAGACGCACTTGATCGGCTGAAAACCACACTACTTCCACGTGCCCCGAACTCAAATCTTCGTTGCAAAACTTCGCCGCTTTTAAGATGGAATCTCTCGTTTCCGTTCCACACCGAAGCACGAGCAAGGCAAAAGGTGTCACTTGTATTGTGCATATTGCCTGAGACATCAGTCCTTCCAGGATGATAATACCAGTCACTGACTCGTTTCCTTCCCATTGTTGCTTGAAGTCCCTGTCGCATATGTGTGGAAAAAACAACCGGTACGATTCCTCTGGCGCGGACGCTGCGCCTTTTGGTGACGTGGCAAATGAAACGATATTTTCCGTCAAAATATTAACCTGTTCACATACGAACACCGCTCTTCCGAAAACGAAGCTTTGCGAAAAATCCATATTAGACCTATCGCAATCTAGCCGATCTGTGTTCCTCCTTTTATAGCATAGATGCAACTGCTGCGGCTCTCAGCTCGCTAAAAACCGCGATTATGGACAGTACGGAATATTGGAATTCGCGTATGGATGTGACACCATTTTTCGGCGTTCATGCACCGTACCGATACTTCCTCGCTAATAGAACACGCTTATACGTTTTAGATACAACTCGTGAAGAAGCGTACGTTAACGGCGAATTGAAATCTGTCAGCGGCGTAACACCGGAGAAAATCGCTGTCCTTAAATTACTCGCACAAGCACATGTAAACTACTGGGCAACATCCACACGAGTCAAGCAGATATGTCGCTTCCTTGCGGTTTCGTATGCCGTTACCGCAGCTTACACCGACGGACTATGGAACGATGTTTTATACCCAGATTGTGAAGTGAGCATTGATTCCGAGTGGCAGGAACTCGATCAACAGCAGCGAGTATTGTATTTTCGACTGCGATTTCCCAGCAATTACGTCGGAGCGATAACAGACTATATGGTTCACGATAGACGGTTTCTTTACTGCGGTGCCGCATTTACCGCACGCACTATTGAGCCACGTTGGCGTAGACCTACGTGTACGAAAAATACACAAACGGAAAAGGTCGATACAGCCACAGGCGAGACTTTCATCGTCGACACCACTCGCTCGTTGGGGGTTGGAGAAAAATAATGACGGATGAGTACGCTACTGAGATATCTGTCAGTAATGTAGGTGTGGACAGAGGTGGCTCATCTCAGGCCGTTGGCCCGGGATGGGCGGGGGCGGCGCTCAGTCTGACTCATCCATCCTTCTGATTTATTGGTTTGAGACATATAGTAATTTTTCCTGTGACTGTTTGTTTGTGAAGAACTCAATAAAATACTTGTAGACTGTCTCTTTATTTCGCACACACGCAAGCTAAATGTCACAGTTTAATGTCAAACGGAAAACGTTCGTTCATCAACATTTGAGCGAAATGATCAGAAACGTCCGTCGATTTCGTATTCGTCACCAACGAGATCTTGTAGTTCCGCACCCATTTGCCGTTGCTCCTCTTCGTAATGTCGTCTTTGTCGTTCGAGTGCCGCAAGCCTCAGTTCGCTCAACCTGCCCATCACGTGCTCTTCAGTTGTCGGAATGTTTAGCAGTCTTTTAAGCCAGCTTAACTGTAGTTCCACTTGAACCAAGAGTCGTTCTAGTTTCTCGATCTCTTGCGCTATCGTCATGCTATCAGCTGCTATTGCCATTTTTGCATGTAGTTCTTTGCCGTCTTGCGGTTGAATGATGTTGGCTCGACTGTCGACGACGAGAGTCAGTAAAATTACGAAGTTTTCTGGCTAGGAAGGCCTCAGTTTTATAGCACAGCCTAGAAGTCTACAGTCGGCATGCCTTACGAGGTCGCACTTAGCCTCACCCAGTTCGTCTCTCTCCACGATCGCCGAAAACACTTAAATAAAAATTTTTTTACTTCCATAACTATTCCGTCTTCCTGTATCTCCCGCCTCCTCCCTCCACTCAGAGACTCCAGCATTACCTCCAGATTACGTGCTCCATCACTATACCCCAGACCTGCAA
>Ga0209678_1000398_pt1 | contig 14880 bp, 9 predicted proteins | sample WorMetilvaeELBA1_FD_187404 | JGI IMG/M metagenome (GOLD analysis project Ga0209678, IMG submission 187404) | Marine gutless worms symbiont microbial communities from Max Planck institute for Marine Microbiology, Germany - Olavius ilvae ELBA.1... ...
GTATCATTTAGGTTCACAAATGGCCTCCTAGATGTTATTTTTCATCAACCACCCAAGTTTCCTATTCACTATAAAGCCTTTATGGGGCTACAATGAAGATTAAGTGGTGTTTACTGATGAGCGCTTCCATTCTAAAGCCGAAAATCATGTGAACATTTCTGTCTTAAGATTTTAAGGTAAACAGGTAAAGTGTGCTATACTCCACTGAAGTGTAGGTGGGGTGCTCATCTCCCTTCCTAAGGCCGTGAGCCCATAGGTGGTAATTTACCACTATTGTCTGTGGCACATGGCCAGTGCAACACCAGACCTACAGTTATCTTCCCAGCTTAAGCTGGTACCAAATTTATACTGCTTGGTGACAGTTGACTGCCCAGAATATTAATCCTATAGCATACGTGCCTGAGTTCGCTTGACATAATTCTGTGCCCAGGCCAAGATACATACCCAGGCATACCTCTGATCAGGCCAGCGAGCACATATTTAGCCTAGCGGTTTGCACACGCTACTGCAGCACTAAGTGGGCACAGTTTTGGACACCAATGTGGTGCACACTGCACATATTTGCCTGGAAATCCCCCTGACACGATTTTAATGAATTTTGGCATGATGGGTCCTATCACCGACATAATCCCTCATGCCATATTATAACTATGGGTTCAGGGGTTTTGGGGCCGCGACACCCCCAAAATGGCATTTTCCCCTTGACTTGGCTGGTGGCTTATAGACGATAACTGCCTACAGTGCTGTGTGGCAGTGTGATCATTTTGTTTGCCGTCCACATGTTCTGGTAGTTATACCCGCCCAGCAGTTAATCGTTATGGCGAAAACGAGCGAAACCAACCGAAAAAAGCGGAACCGAGCGTTGGCAGAGTCCCAAGTGTTAGGTGGAAGCAAGCATTGTGCTAATTTTGATGAAAATCGTGAGTAAGTTATTAAAATTCTTCGTGTGTGCATGCTGGACTAAAGCCAGTGTCGAAAACTGCTAAGTGGTACCTTAGCTACACAGCTGCCGTATTCTCAATCACGTTTGCTAAGTGTCATCCACAATTAAGTAATAATATGAAGATAGTGAACTTATACAAGTAATCTAACAGTAATCCACACTCTACTTTTGAACCTTCACTGATCTCGGAGGCCACTCCTGACCCTAACTGATACAAGAATTTGAAGTATACTTTGGACACCTTTAACTAACAGTTACAAACACACACACACACACACACACACACACACATACTTGTAGTGTGTTGAAGTGGGGACGAATTGCCAAAAGCAGACGAGGGTGGACCTTTTTTGATCGCGTGTCACTGCCACATCTGGGACTAAGAGAGGATGACAAAAACATTTTTGACATCAGCTGACAACAGAGAACTGTGGCATGTTGTAGTTGGGAAGGAATGACCAATGGTTCAATTTGAGACATTTTACCATTTCAGTGGGACACACGTATGTGTTTGACTGGGGACCAAAACAGGAATAAATATAAGTAAGTAAATGTTAATAATAAGAAATTTATGGACTGGTGACACACACGACTGCCTGCTCCAAGCAGTTACCTGGACACGTACTGAGTTTCATGCATGTTCCCTCTCCGGGAACTGCATGCGTTCCGCCTAATCTTCAGCGAGTTAGAATTTCACTGATATTTTAGTTTAAATTGAAGTAATGAGTGAAATGAAAGAAGCTTTTTGAATTAAAATACCGCAAATCTATATTACAGCAGGAGTACGGTTATGCCGTTAGTGCTTAGCTTGCACAAGCTTTTTTCGAATGACAGCTTAACAATCGGTGGCCAACAACAAATAAAACGGCCCTCAGATCCGAAGTGGACACACAAACACCGACAGTGGACGCACAACTAACAGTGGACACACTGGATGCTGCAACAGTGGACACACAGATATCGACAGTGGACACACAACTAACAGTGGACACACTAGATGCTGCAACAGTGGACACACAAACACCGACAGTGGACACACACTAACAGTGGGGATGGCTGTCAGCTCTCTCGGCGCGTAGGTTTTTGGATCGCCATGAGGCTAGGCGATACAATCTTGTTATTGCCGATTGGAGGACTTCATCAATAAGCTAGGAGTTCAGGACTTTAAGAAACAAATGGCGATGAAACCATTACTTACTAAGACTAGTGATGTCTTGAGCATGATACTCATTGTAGTTAACTTTTCTCACCTCTACATATTATATACATGTTTATTGAAATTTCTGCTTCAATGATATGATTTCAATGCCTTTGCTACAAGCTACTGGAACGTCTCGTACTCCATCGTGTCTCGCCTGAAGTCGAGAAACTGCTTAGTCCCGAACAAGCCGGATTCCGGAGAAATCGCAGCACCTGTGAACAGGTTGCAGCATTAACCACCCACATCGAAAATGGGTTTCAACGGCAATTGAAAACAGGTGCAGTGTTTCTGGACCTAACAGCAGCCTATGATACCGTGTGGCATACTGGACTCCTATGTAAGTTGAGCAAGAATATGCCGCATTGGTTTGTCCGACTGATTGAGCTATTCTTACGTGACCGACGTTTCAGGGTGCATATTGGCGACGACACCAGCGCTTGGAGAACTTAGGTGAATGGGCTTCCTCAGGGGTCGGTGCTATCACCAACACTCTTCAACCTCTACACCAATGACCTTCCTGTAACTGGGTCTCTGAAGTTTATTTATGCAGATGACATCTGCTGGACAAAGCAAGCACAGAGGTATTCAGAGCTGGAGTGCTGTCTCTCATTGGACATGGTGCATATGGCCTCATACTGCCGCCTTTGGCGGCTTAAGCCAAGCCCCATGAAAACAGTTACCAGCGTGTTTCATCTACTCAACACCAGTGCAGCCCGTGAGCTCAGGGTACACATGGAAGGCCAACAACTCTTGCATGACCCCAATCCAGTATACCTTGGGATGACATTGGACAGGACTTTGAGCTGCCGGCAACACCTTACAAAGACGGCCGGAAAGTTACAAAGCCAGAATAATCTCATGATGAAACTTGCTGGACCCTGTTGGGGTGCCAACGCTAACACCTTGAGATCATCTGCGCTAGCTCTGTGTTACTCTGTGTGGCAGAATGCCCAGTGTGGCAACGTTCCACGCATGTCAGCCTTGTAGATGCCCAACTGCATTCTTCCATGCGCCTCATCTCTGGCACCGTCCGGTCAACTCCATTACCATGGTTGTCCGTTCTCACAAATATTAAACCACCACTGCTGAATCGTTTTCGGACAGGCCAGGGCCACGTTAATGCGTGCCACAAGAAATGGGGTTTCACCGACAACGAACTATGTGACTGTGGAGAAACCCAGACAATGTCACACATCGTCAACTCTTGTCCATTGACCAAGTTTGACGGCGGTCTACTGCGCTTACATGAAGCAGATGAGGCTGCCGTCGACTGGCTGACAACATATGGCTCTTAGCACACGATTATAAGAATAATAATGCCTTTGCCAAAACGTTTATGTTAATACAAAGGCATAAGCGTTGTATGAAACGGTGTTATTTTTAATGGTAAAGCAGTTGATTGCAGTAGACGACTGCAGTTCTAACGTGCAACAGAGGTCATGATTGAAGATGCAGTCGCTGAGGTGCTTTGAAATGCTCCACATCGACCTGGCGGAGTACAGTACAAGGTCAGTCTGCATTTATGTACTGCATGTAATGATTACCACAGTACAACTGAGACAAACGATGCTTAAAATACCACTGACTTCATGCACCTTACAGCTGTCTATAACTTTTAGCATTACTACTACTACTGTTATTATTATTATTAGGCCTATTACTACCACTATTATTACTATACTTGCATAACAATGGTACGCATTGCTTTTATTATAGCGTATGTTTCTTTAAACACAGATTAACGTCACATTCATCTTTCAGCATACATGTAGTTTAACGGGTAAAATTTAATTTCAGTGTTGTATATGTTGCAGAGAAGAAAAACCCTGCTGAAGCTGCAAGGCAAAATGCATCATTCCAGTCATCAGAGTACTCTGACAACTAGTACTGTAGCCACAACATCAAGGAGAGATGGAGAATTTTAATTTAGATTCCAGTTTAGATTTCACCAGTTTGATGATACTAAAACAGTACTAAATCAGCTCAAGTGTCCCCAGTTTCAGTACCGGTGTGTCCCCAATCCATATTCTGTAGACATCAACAACAAAGACAACCCCATCCATATGAATTTGCAAATGAATGTTATTGAAAACCATTGACATGCAATTACTAAGCAAAAAGAAAACTAATACTGCAAGAGTAAAACCTATAGTGCTGCAAATGGAAGAAGTTGTGTCAACAACTGGAACAACACAAACCTGCGTTCTGCAGGACAAAGCAAACTGTAAGGCTACAGAAACTGGAACACAGACCAGTGCAAATACGAAGTTGTCTAAATGTTCAGAATGTTACCAGAACATAGAATAAAATACGACAGAAAAACACTGATAAAATGTGTAACACTGCCTGTACCAAACAAAAAATGTCATTGCAGTTGCAAACAAAATTATATCACAGTGAATTACACCTGTAACAATGAGTACAGGACCTTCCACAGGGGGAATGAAGACAAACTGTTTCCAAATCTGGCTGGCAGAAGCTGACAGACTTTTGTAAATTGAAGTTACAGCAAATGTGGTACGGTGACTATATCAGGAGGTAAGCAGAAAGTACATGTGTATTATTCATATTTGGTTGTGATTGTAATGCAATGCTCACGTGCTATTGTTTTTTTTTTCTTTTGCAGATTTCGCTGGTGCATCATCGCAGTCTGGAAGTGGTACTGGAAGTCTCACTAATTACTTTGAGCTCTTCATCTGAGCTTTCTATATAATCAATGACCTTTACTAGCAATGAACAGTGTTGTAGTTTGCAGTCTTATAATAACGGCATTTTTTGTAGCTGTAAATTACAATACTACCAGGATGTTATAACATTTGTGGTGAAGTTTGTTCTGCTAAGTTTTTGCTTGTGAAATGAACTTCAAAATCAGCTTAAAGTACTAATGCATTTTTTATTTAAGGACATGTTTGCATACTAGTGACACAATACAAGAAAGTTCCTTACATGGCTTGTGGACTGTTTGTTCTTCCTGTGGTTATTGCTATGTTGACAGTAGTTAATTTTGGTTTATGTCATTCTTTTTCTCTTTTCAGTGTGCTACTGGTAAATGTTAGTCGACTGCGTGCAGCAATACAAATGTCCTAATTAAAAAGAGCACAAATTTTGTCTTTTGAACCACAAAAACTGAGCAAAGTGGCAATTCAGGAAGGAAACAGTAAACGAAATTCTCAAAATACACCAAATGACATTGGCCCTTTTTGTCAACAATGAGAAACATTACTATTGGCTCCTGTTTGGGTGTTTCCAACATTTCGGGGATGGAAGGCCTTGATGAGATCAATAGAAAGCGTACTGAAAACAAACGTATCGATAACCAACATAAGCACAATTAACCATCATGGCAAAGTAACTAAAACATTAGAGTCACAGTCAAAATTGTACACGGCAACGCCACATGAACAGGGTCAGCAATTGCTGCCCATAATCCAATGTTGGGGCAGCATCTTATGTAAAATGCTGCCCCAAATTAGAGTGGTAATGCAGCAAATTACAGCGTGCAGGCATCAGCAGTATCCATTGACAATTCTCATAGCTAATTTTCCGTATAATTATAATCACCTTAAAACGTTTTACAAAAACACGCATAAATTTGTCATTGAAATCAACTGCACCATTAAGCTCCCACAGAACGCGTAGGGGGGAGGGAAGGAAAGATATGCACGGGAAGGTGAGTAAACGGAAATTCCTGCCCCAACAACTGCATAGTGTCTCCGCCTATGGTCAAAATACTATAGTGACTCAATTTCGACGGCATACACAAATGACACACAGTCAGCGAACTGCACATGCTCCTAGATTATACTTTATAGTGGATTAAATCTATGCCAGCCTGCCTGTTCTCATTTTGTAAACGGACTTGACAGCCTAGCAAGACACTGCAGCTGTTATGCCAACATGTACTAATGACTACAAATGTTAATGTCAGAACTGTACGGGCGTTTTATGGCGTGGCATGGCAGTGCAATAGATTTTTCCGACGAAATTCTGAAACTTTGCAAGATGAATCAGCAGGAAACGTATATACAAGCCTGTCATCTGAGTAATGAACAGGCAACAGCTTCTTATTACTATTTCCAAATTATTACGCAAGTTTTGTGCGAAACCAAATGTTACTTTGGCATACAGTCACTCCAAGTACACATTGCGGATGTGGTCCTTGATGTTTGTCCACTTTCTGTCATACTTAGTCTGCCTCAAAAACTCCTCAATGGCACCTTTTCCCGGAAGTTTCTTCTCCATTATGTATGATGCGAAGTGGGATCTAACGGTCTCTTTCTCAGCAACAGTCCACTGCTTGCGTTCCGTCATTTTGCGAGTTTTCTTTATCAGTGGGACATTACTTTTCGCTGAAATATTGCATTCATTTGGCGTATTGCTCACTAACTTCGGTTGTTTAACAGGTGGTTCCACAAGCTTTTCATCACCACCACACGTGTCACTGTCGTTACAGCTTGCTTCAACTTCCTCGGTCTCTTCTTCAACTTCTTCGGCTTCTTCTTCTTCAACCTCTTCATCTGGATCAACTTGAATGTCATCCAATGCCTTTCCTGCATAATGTGAAATTTTGCCTTGCTCTGCAGCGAGGAAGATCTTCGAAATGCGTGCAACTTGCATAACGTCCAATGGCATGCGATAGAACTGCCGATGCACGGTAATGTCGTGCCCCATAAAGGTAGCTAGACTCTCCATTTCATGCTCTTTCAAGCTCAGGACTTGTGCCATGGATGCAACACTCTTGCGAAGGTTCGTCGAAGTAAGTCTAGATGGAGATGTAGCATTGCACTGGCTGGCAAATTTTCTGACAACATCAGACCCTCTGAAATGCGAACCTTCACTGGCAGTTGCAAATAGATATGGATTGCCTGCTGGTACGAACGCACATCTTGCTTGCATCAACTTGTCAATCCAGCTGACCATCTCTTCCGTTAAAAGAATGGGAACTGTTCTCTCCCGTTTACCTTTGATTTCCATCCGTTCCAGAGTGCGGAGGAGTGCTTGTTCAAACTCGTTCAGAGCTAGAGCTGCAACTGTGTTATCTGATTTTCCTTTCTTTTGGTAATCCTCTACTTTGATTTTGGATGCTTCGCCTTGTCTTTTCCTGTTAAACAGGATAAGCTTTGCCAAAACCACCTGAGACAAACCAAAGAAGGCATCAGCACTGCCTGTAGTGATCTCGGACAGTTTGTTTGCTTCAGCCACTAGGAACTGATTAAGCTGTATTACATCCTGTGTCAGTGGCAAAAACAAGACTCCATTTCTCTTTCGCTGTGAAAGATTTCGTAATGCAACACAAGATACTTCGCTGGACCACTTGACATCACACAGTTTCAGAAATTGAGTACATAAATCTGCTGTTACTGTGTCTCCATGCTCCAGTGCATGAGCTTGCTTTTCCTCAACAAGTTGCCTGATAACTCCACCGCTTTTCACAGCTGAAGATGGGGCACCGTACTCTGTGCCAGTGTTATTCAACCGTGCACATTGTTTTGCTGCAGATACAACTGCTTGAAATTTGGTTGGCACTAGGTACTCAGACAACGGCGTACCCAGCTGTCCACTAGACTTGCGCAGTGCAATTAGCAACTTGGCCACTAGCCGCATTTTGCCTCGTATGTAATTGAACTGTTCTGGGTCACCACCAAACCTTTTGCACATACTTCGACCAAAAGTTAATATCAGTGCATCCTTTGACGCCACAGCACCAACCTCATCCTGCCGCATGCCATTAAGCAAGCCAGAAAAAGACGCACTGTCATCACTTACCGTGCTATCTGCTGGTGTGGCACTTGCTTTCCTCAGTCTTGGGATTTTAGTCCCATCTGCCTTACAGGGGGCTAGAGGACACTGATGGCTCCACATGGCCTTCTTGCAAAAGTAGCCATAGCAATATCGGCAGGCCACATAATTGCGAAAATCAACTTCGTCCTTTGGACGGTGAATGACTACAAAGTCACCTTTGCCTTCACGTACTACGTACTGATTGTGAACATGGTTGCCCAGGTTTCGTAGTTTCAACAGTCTATTCTTCTTCTTACTTTTGTCATCTTCGAAGCAATATGCTGCAACCTCGGACTCGTTCTTGTGTTTTCTTCTTAGATGTCTATCTAGCTTTGCCACCGGTGTTTGACAGTAGTAGCAGAATGACACCTTATCATAGTGCCTACGTACTGTATTATTGGTCATCATTACATTAATGCTATGACTTTTCTCACTGCTAATGCCATCCACTGGCTCTTGTATGCTTTCGCACGTAACAGCAAGACCACAATAGCTGGAATGTTCATTCATAGTGGCCGAATGTGACGCGTTAGTGCTCATTGACGCACACTGTTCATCAATGACGCAGTCATTCACAGGCTTCACTGGAATCTTTCCCGCATCTACGGGATGTATTTTATGTTCATGTCTCAGTCGGCTAAAGTCAGTGGTTGGTTCGGAGTCACTTGACTGATCGCAGTCGTCTGGAATATATGGAGGATCTCTGTCACTGTTGTCACCTGATTCGTCATCTGTCTCACTTGCAGGATGAACCGTACTCTGTCGCCCAGTGCTACGGTCAACCACCACGTCCATCAGACCACTTCCTATGTCCGATGAAAACCAATGACTACACTGTGCCATTGACTGTGCCATAGCACTATCATCGCCGACTTCGGAATACCAGTGATCAGTATTGTTATTGGGGTCAACAAGGTTGCGCGTGAACTTAGACAAGTCAGGGACAAGTGGAATTTCTGCTGATTCAATACTATCAGTCGAGTTCTCTACAAGCATTTCACAAATATTACGCCTGGACACAATGTCACGCTGTCCACTACGACTGTGTTCACATTCGACGGAACAGTCATTTTGTGAACACAAAGACAGATTGCCTGATGTCGTGCGAACAGTATGACCCTGCGATGCACCATGCGAATCCTCTGTCTCGACGATGATCTGTACTTGAACGTCCATTCCATTCTCATCGGGAATAGTGATTGTACCTTAAACGAAAAGACAAACAACTGGGCTTAGGCCTACTGACTTTTACGCAGAATATATTATGCACAAAATTTCCTGTACAACAGGGGTCTCAAACTAACCGGACTTTGTGGGCTGCATTCGAATAATTCTGCAGTCGACGGGCCGCATACATTTTGCATGCGACACACATGCTGTCGTACAACTTCTGTTCGTCCGTCGCATTCTGGTAGCCTATTTTGCCCAAATGAAGTTTTATTATGAAACAAATTGTGCCAGATAAGAGGACATCAATGATTCTAGTTTTCCGTTTCAGAGGTGACAGGAGTCCAAAAATTTGGAATAGGGTCACGTCATATCACACAAAATTGTATCTTCTGTTCATAGATACTTATATTCTCAGTGTCAGTCATAGTGTAAAATTGCACCTGACGCTACTAGTACATGTCTTGATTTACATATAACAAGCAACATCTGACAAAAAAGAACCAAAGTCCAAGAATTAGAGACACATGCTGCCCGCGTGTTTGAGACCCCTGCTGTAGAATATGATACTGTCATACACACAATGGTAGAGATCGTTTCTGTCTCATTGCAACTTGCAATAACCCTGAGCATTTGAAATGTTGCAAACAATTTAGCTTCATCCGCAAATAAATAAAACTCTGAACATGCCATACAACTGTCTGGAAGATCAGTAGTGAAAATCAAAAATAACAGAAAAACTCATCAGTTGATGAGATAGCGGAACGTTAAGCTACTGAACAGCTAACCAGGGACAGAGATGGGACGGGCTTATACTTGTCTTGCATGACCTTGAAGCGCCAATCAAGGTCAAACAGTGATGTTGGAAATGGTAATATTTGTTCACAGTGTGGCCGCTGGTAAGGCCATTAGACATTCTTGCTGCTAAAATTTCCAATATATTACGGCTGGAAAGTAAAAACTAGCCCGATTGCCCGAATGACCATTCAAGATCACTCAACGTCAACGGAAACCAGTTATTTCAACAGAATTGTTGGCAGAATGAGGACACACTTGTGTGACGACCGTTACTTGCATTAGATAGTTACTAGTTACATTACATCTGGACAACTGGACAAAGGCGGCTCTAACCGGGGTGGGGTAGCGGGTGCCACGCCCCCAACCAGAAGCATGGCCCCCTTGTGCCCAGAAATTTACCATGCAGAACACTTGATGGAAGTTAGTGCTACAGTGCTGTATAAAACTGGCAATAATTAACCTGATTTCAATGTTTCTGGTGATTTTACAGTAAAATTTTTATATTAGACTAACATTTTTTCCTGATTTTGGCTAATTTTGTTATTTGTCGATGCAGACTAGTGTCTGACCAGTACCCCAGCTGGAGTGCTGGACCTGTGCCCTCCCCCAAGCTGGACCTCTGCCCCCCCCCCCCCCCCCCCCCCGGTGGCCCCAACTGCCATGTCCTACAGCCGCCACTGCAACCAGAGTAGCTGTCATTAACTCTTACTGTATATTTTCCTCCTTGTAAAAACTCGCGTAATACACAAATGATTGTGAAAACAAATGTGCTACTGAAATCAGTGACATGTTTGTCAACAGCAGACACGGACAGACAGAAACATGACTGCTAGCGAACCTGCTGCTCCGAGAGTTCCTTCTGCTGGTGTCTCGGACGTCCCGATTTCTGGCCCTTGTGTCCCGCGTCCCGTCACCAACGTCGGCGGGACGCCAGTTGTACCGCTTTTTGGTGGTACCTTGTCCAAGTTGTCGTTCACTGCCATTACATCACAGTAAGCCAACAGAATTTCGTACGAAATCTATGCTTGCACACGCAGAATTGTATCATTGGAAGAACAAGTGAGATTCGATCATAAAAATGCAAGTTATGCAACAGAATCTCCATCAGAATCAGATATTGGATTTTAATACCGAACAATAAACGTGAAAAAACACCGCAGTTCTCAGACATGATCACTTGCTTTTACTTATTACTTTTGTGAGATGCGTTCATTTAGACGTTTAACAAATTTCGCTTGTCATTATACTTTTTTGTGTTTGTTATTGAAGACGTGGATGTTGATTATGTAATATGTGAGTGACCTAATGAAACACGTTCACTGAGTGAACCTGTTTCATTAGCAGCGGACGCATTATTACAGAATTGACTATTTGCCAATGCCTGTCATTCTGTCATCGTTCGTTCATTCATGTCTCCGAAACAAATCGTTTACGCAGTGTTTTTCCAATGCAATTGCCAATAGGAGTTAGGACCTTTATGTCAAAAAATGCAATGCCAATCTTCTACACAGGCAAAAGTGCTCAGCTTCTGGGGCTCCGCCCCAGACCCCCGCTTTCGGAGGGAGGGGGCGGCTTTGTCCCCTAGCCCCCACCAGGAGCTCTGTCCCTGGACCTTGCCCCACCGCAGACCCCCTTCTCTGGGGAACGGGATGGCGAAAATTTAATCAGCGGGAGATACATCACTACCTTAACCTATAAACCCAGTTCGGTGAGGATTGATGCACGCAATTTCGATTTATTGTGGTAACAAAGCCACACACACACACGTACATAGACATGACCGATTACATTACACTGCGCCGCAGCTAGCTAGCGTGCAGAGTAATTATCTGGGAGTGATCCCCAAACATCACTGAGGGACTGAAAGCTAACCAACCAGCTTGTCAGCTTCAGTTTCCATGGAGTAGCTGTCATTACTTCACACCAATGCCACTAATTTGCTAGCTGAAATTTGTGCTCAGAGGCTTATAAGTGTAAAAAGACAGATTTAGTACTAATCTTTGGAAAAGTTTCTAGTTTCTCATTTTACACCATTTTGCCCATTTCTACCAATGCATTAGTATGTATCACCTCATCTAGCGTGATGTCATGCGTGGTCACTTTGCAACATTAAACAGAACAAAGCCAAAGTACACCAGTACATAGTCTGTCACAGGCAATGGGACACTGGCATCAGGGTTCCGGTCCGCCACTCCCAGGGTCCGCCATTCCCAGGGTCCGCCACTCCCAGGGTCCGCCATTCCCACGGTCCGCCTAACCCTAACCCTAACCCTAACCCTATCCCTAACCCTATCCCTAACCCTAACCCTAACCCTATCCCTAACCCCAAAGCCCGGACCGTGGGAATGGCGGACCCCGGGAATGGCGGACCCTGGGAATGAGGGACCCTGGGAGTGCCGGACCCTGGGAGTGTGGGAATGGCGGACCCTGGGAATGGCGGACCCTGGGAATGGCGGACCCTGGGAATGTGGGAGTGGCGGACCCTGGGAATGGCGGACCCTGGGAATGTGGGAGTGGCGGACCCTGGGAATGGCGGACCCTGGGAGTGGTGAGCCGGTACCGGCATCAGAGAGCTGATGAGAGGCATGGCAAACCTTCCAGAAGGTATCCAGGAGCTATTAGTGGTCAACAACAAAGTTGGAAGACCCCAGGTGAGTATGGGGTAAGCAAGTCCATGGGATGTGATATTTTCCATTCAGTGCTTTGACACTGTTGGTTGGGCGACAGGAAGGGCATCCGGCCTGTAAAAAAACTGGATGTTTGATTGTTGGTGTTGATGATTTGACTGGAGCTTTGCACGACTTAATAGCTCCAGTTGTCACCACCATGGAGAGACAGAGACAGTCTGTCACAAGCAGGCACATAATTGTCATACAGAATCAACTCACGGTTTCTCTTAAATGTGCCAAAGACAAACATCTGATTTTCTTTCAGTTGTGATGTTGCTCTACGTTTCCTGTCCTTCACTGTGCCATGGATCGGTGTCGTGTTAACGGCATTTTCTACACAGACAAAAGAGACACCAAATAATTAACTATGCAATGGCATTACAAAGGTTCTTAGGTAAAAGATAGCCAAGCTGGCAGCGATACCTACGAACTGTACATGCAAACATCGACAGTGGACACACAACTAACAGTGGACACACTGGATGCTGTAACAGTGGACACACAGATATCGACAGCGATAGCGATACCTACGAACTGTACATGCAAACATCGACAGTGGACACACAACTAACAGTGGACACACTGGTTGCTGCAACAGTGGACACACAAACATCGACAGTGGACACACAACTAACAGTGGACACACTGGATGCTGTAACAGTGGACACACAGATATCGACAGCGATAGCGATACCTACGAACTGTACATGCAAACATCGACAGTGGACACACAACTAACAGTGGACACACTGGTTGCTGCAACAGTGGACACACAAACATCGACAGTGGACACACAACTAACAGTGGACACACTAGATGCTGTAACAGTGGACACACAGATATCGACAGTGGACACACAACTAACAGTGGACACAGTACTGGATGCTGTAACAGTGGGTGACTTTATCTTTCGCTTAGACCTAAGTTTTACACTTAAGTTTTAAACCAGTGTTTAATCTGGACGCTAAAATCCGGTTTTAAACCAATGTTCAGATTAATTTCAGTTTCAAACTCGGTTTTAAACTTAGTAGCTACACCATCTGTCTGACGCCGCCACTGCATGTACTCCTGCGAGATGACGGATTTCATGGTTAACCGCATCGACAAACACTCATCTTCTTCTTCTGTCACGCACTGAATGCGATTGAGATGCACGCCTACGAGTAGGCAAAGTTACCGCCGCTGCACCGTCCACGCCATAAACATTCGCCATGTTTGTTTACGCTAAGCGAAAGTTAAAGTGATTTTACTTAAAACTGTACTTAAAGACTAGAGTTTTAGCGAAGCTGCCTATCTAAATGCATTCCTCAGATTCGGTTTAAAACCGGACTGCTCAGATTAACTTCGGTTTCAAGCTAATGGTCGCTCTTAAACTATAGATTAAACTCGGTTGTAGCTTAAGAGATAAGTTTAAACTAGGTTTTAAACCTAACCGCAGCGCCACTTTATTTTTCGGATTAACTTGGGTTTCAAACCCAAGTTCAGTTTAAAACTTAAGTTTAAACTTTGGTCTAAGCGACAGATAAAGTCACCCAGTGGTCACACAGACATCGACAGTGGACACACAACTAACAGTGGACACACTGGATGCTGCAACAGTGGACACACAAACTTCGACAGTGGACACACAACTACCAGTGGACACACTAGAAACATCAATTTTTAACAAGTGCCAACTATGAAGACAGAGCAGCCAACTGACAGTGGACAGCGGGGTGATAGGTAAGGACGGAGCTTAGGGTTCAATGCCACGGGTAGGTGTCATATAATGTAATAATTTATTATTACACGCACACATCACGACCAGACTGCGCGGCGCGTGTTGCTTGGTGATAGAAATCCACCTCAAATCTGTGGCTAAATGCTCAGGACGTTGTACACATTACTGGACAAAACTCCCACTGCGTATCATACCATGTACAATCATATCGAACAGAAATATCGTTAATGTTTTACACTTTAACACCAACTTTGGCTTACCTTTCTTCTTTTTCGACGCCATTTTCCGGTCACGTGACCATGAGAAATTTTACTGAAGAACCGGGGATCGCTGAACACACACGCGTGCGACAGGGCTGCCCCCTGGTGTTCAGTCTTATGAGTGTATTGCCCATGCAAACATAACTGGGAAAAAAAAATATCGTTCTAGGAAAAACAAGTGACGCTGATCACGATTTTGGCCGTTTCTGCCACCGGGGACCGACTACGAGAGGGGACCGAGCCCGGATGCTGAGTATGTTATCCGATTAAGGTCCACCCTCCAGGGGTCTTACAAACCCACACACACACACACACACACACACACACACATACTTGTAGTG
>Ga0209678_1000399_pt1 | contig 14864 bp, 12 predicted proteins | sample WorMetilvaeELBA1_FD_187404 | JGI IMG/M metagenome (GOLD analysis project Ga0209678, IMG submission 187404) | Marine gutless worms symbiont microbial communities from Max Planck institute for Marine Microbiology, Germany - Olavius ilvae ELBA.1... ...
ATCCAGCACACATCTTGAATCAGAACCTCGCCCGCGCGGAAACCCCAAAATGATTCCGCCTACGGGAATCCCGCTCTAGGTCAAACCGCCCCAGACCGGATACATGGGTGACAGTCTGTCGCCTGGGTCCGCCCTGCCCGCGACGACCGGCCGCGTGCGCCCGCGTTTGCGCTGTGTGCACGCGGCCCGCTAGAGTCGCCCGCGTTCGACGTGCCGGCCCTGGATCGAAAGCCCTGCCGTGTTTGTGCGTGCGACCTCCGTTGCGGCCGCCCTCGCGGTCTGCGCCCTGAGCGCCGCCCCGGCGGACGCCCAGGTGCGGCGCCGCTACGAGTGCCCCGACGCCGTCAACGTGCTGCGCGCCAACGCGCCGTCGCCGTTCCAGACCGCGCGCAACCAGCCGATGATCCCGTTCAGCGGCTATGCCGTGCGACGCGGCAGCAAGCTCGTCGAGCCGGTCGACGGCGCCTGGGACATCCGGCGCGACACGAACTTCTGGCTGGTCTGCACCTACGGCGAGGGCATCGTGATCGAGGCCCAGCTGCGCGGGATCTACGACACCTGCGAGGCATTCGAGCAGCGCATCGAATGTGAATGAGGGCCGCCTTGGCGCGGCCTACAGCAGGATCAGCGTCGCGAGGCCGAGGAAGGCCAGGAAGCCGACGACGTCGGTGAGCGTGGTCAGGAGGCCCGACGAGGCGACGGCGGGGTCGATCTTGAGGCGGTCGAGCAGGATCGGCAGCGTCACGCCCGCGAGCCCCCCGAACAGCATCGTCACCACCACCGCCATGGCGATGACGGCGCCGATCATCGGCTGGCCGGTCCAGGCCCAGGCGGCGAGCGCCAACAGCACCGCGAAGATCAGGCCGTTGACGCAGCCGACCAGCGCCTCCTTGACGATCGTGCGCCAGGAGTTGGCGGGCGTCAGCTCCTTCATCGCCAGTGCGCGCACGGCGACCGCCAGCGCCTGGGTGCCGGCGTTGCCGCCCAACAGCGCGACGATGGGCATCAGGACGGCCAACACGACGATCTGCTCGATCGTCGCCTCGAACAGGCTGATGACGAAGGCGGCGGCGAAGCCCGTGCCCATGGTCAGGGTCAGCCACGGCACGCGCAGGCGCGTCGTCTCCAGCACCGCCGAGTAGAAGTCGTCCTCGCGCACGCCGGCCATGCGCATCATGTCCTCCTCGGCCTCGTCCTGTATCACGTCGACCACGTCGTCGACGGTGATGACGCCGACCAAGCGCCCGGCGTCGTCGACGACGGGCGCAGAGACCAGGCCGTACTGCTGGAACAGCAGCGCCACCTCCTCCTGGTCGGCCTCGACCGGGATCGGCTTGAGGTCCGGGTGCAGGATGTCGGCGACCGCGATCGGCCGGCGGTTGCGCATCAGGCGCGACAGCGGCACGACGCCGACCGGCACGCGGGCGTCGTCGACGACGAAGATGTCGTAGAAGTCGCGCGGCAGCAGCGCCGCCCGGGCGCGCATGTAGTCGATCGTGTCGCCGACGCTCCAGTGCTGGGGCACGGTGACGATCTCGCGCTGCATCAGCCGGCCGGCGCTGTCCTCCGGGTAGCTCAGCGCCTCCTCGATGATCGCCCGGTCGGCCGCCGACAGCCGGGCCAGGACGTCGACGCGCTCGGCGTCGTCCAGGTCCTCGATGACCTCCAGCGCATCGTCGGATTCGAGCTCGGTGACGGCGGCGGCGACCTCGGCCGCGCTCAAGAGCTCGATGACGTCGTCGCGGACGGTCTCGTCCAGGTGGGTCAGCGTCTCGGGGTCGAGCTCGTCGCGGGTGGCCTCGATCAGCGCGGCGCGCCGGTCGGGGTCGAGCTCCTGCAGGAGGTCGGCGACGTCGGCGGCGTGCAGCGCGCCGACCAGCGCCGCGACCTCCGGCCGCCTGCCCTCGTCCAGGAAGTCGGCGACGGCGTGCACCAGTTCCGGCGCCACACCGTAGGGCAGTTCGTCCCCGGCCGCCTCCAGCCAGTCCGGATCGGTCGCTGACTCGGGACGGGACGGCTCGCTCATGACCTCAGGCGGGTCCGCTTGCGTGCGTCTCTTCCGCACGCGTCTGGGCGCGGACCGCCGCGACGGCGGTCATGTTGACGATGCCGCGGCTGGTAACCGACGGCGTCAGCACATAGGCCGGCTTCGCGGCGCCGATCAGGATCGGTCCCACGGCCAGGCCGTCGCCGAGCACCTTCAGGAGGCTGTATGCGATGTTGGCGGCGTCGAGCGTCGGCACGACCAGCAGGTTGGCGGTACCTTCGAGCCGACTGTTGGGAAAGATGCGGGCACGGATGCCGGCGTCGACCGCGGCGTCGCCGTGCATCTCGCCCTCGACTTCCAGCTCCGGCGCGCGCTCGTGCAAGAGCGCCAGTGCCCGGCGCATCTTGCGCGCCGAGGCGGAAGTCGAGCTGCCGAAGCTGGAGTGGCTCAACAGCGCCGCCTTGGGCGTCAGGCCGAAGCGGCGGAGCTCCGCCGCCGCCATCAGCGTCATCTCGGCGATCTCTTCGGCCGACGGGTTCTCGGTGACGTAGGTGTCGACCAGGAAGAAGGTGCCGCTGCGCAGGATCAGGACGCTGACCGCCGACAGGTCCAGCACGCCGGGCGCTTTGCCGATGATGTTTTCGACGTAGTCCAGGTGGCGCTGGTAGCGGCCGACGGTGCCGCAGATCAGCGCGTCCGCGTCGCCGCGCTCGACCATCAACGCGCCGATCACTGTGGCGCTGGTGCGCACGCGGGTGCGCGCCTCGTCCGGCGTGACGCCGGTGCGCTCCATCAGCGCGTGGTAGTGAATCCAGTAGTCGCGGTAGCGGGGGTCGTCCTGGGGATCGACCAGTTCGCACTGCTCGCCGGGCGCGAAGCGCAGCCCCAGCTGCTCGATCCGCCGCGCGACCACGTCGGGCCGGCCGATCAGGATCGGCTGCGCCAGGCCCTCGTCGAGCGCCACCTGGGCGGCCCGCAGCACGCGTTCGTCCTCGCCTTCGGCATAGACCACGCGCTGGAGCACCTGGCGCGCCTGATCGAACACCGGCTTCATCAACAGGCCCGACCGGAAGACGAACTGCTCCAGGCGCGCGCGGTAGGCGTCGAAGTCGGCGATCGGCCGCGTCGCCACACCGGTATCCATCGCCGCCTTGGCCACGGCGGGCGCCAGTTCGACGATCAGGCGCGGGTCGAAGGGGCGCGGGATCAGGTATTCCGCGCCGAACAGGCTGGCGCCGCCGCCGTACGCGTTGGCCACGAGCTCGTGGCTCTCCTGCTGAGCCAGCGCCGCCAGCGCCTCGACGCAGGCGATCTCCATCGCTTCGTTGATCGTCGTCGCGCCCACGTCCAGCGCGCCGCGGAAGATGAACGGGAAGCACAGCACGTTGTTGACCTGGTTCGGAAAGTCCGAGCGCCCGGTGGCGATGATGGCGTCGGGTCGCGCCGCGCGCGCCTCCTCCGGCATGATTTCCGGCACCGGATTGGCCAGCGCCAGGATCAGCGGCCGCTCGGCCATGTCCGCGACCATGGCGCCCTTCAGCACGCCCGGCGCGGACAGGCCCAGGAAGACGTCGGCACCGACGAGCGCCTCGGCGAGCGTGCGGGCGTCCGTCGCTTGCGCATAGCGGGCGATGTACCGGTTCATCGCCGCCCGCCCCTCGTAGACGACGCCGTCGATGTCGGTCAGCGTCACGTTCTCCGGCGGCAGCCCCATGGCGACCAGGAGCTCGACGCAGGCCAGCGCCGCGGCGCCCGCGCCCGACGTGACCAGCCGAGTCTCGGCGAGGCTGCGGCCGGTCAGCTTCAGGCCGTTGGTGACCGCCGCGGCGACGATGATCGCGGTGCCGTGCTGGTCGTCGTGGAACACCGGGATATTCATGCGCTCGCGCAGGCGGCGCTCAACCTCGAAGCACTCCGGCGCCTTGATGTCCTCCAGGTTGATGGCGCCGAAGGTCGGCTCCAGCGCCGCGACGACGTCGACCAGGCGGTCGATCTCCTGGGCGTCGACCTCGATGTCGAAGACGTCGATGCCGGCGAACTTCTTGAACAGCACCGCCTTGCCTTCCATCACCGGCTTCGACGCCAAGGGGCCGATGGCGCCGAGCCCCAGCACCGCGGTGCCGTTCGACACCACGGCGACCAGGTTGCCGCGGCTGGTGACGCTGGCGGCCTCGGCGGGGTCGGCGACGATGACCTCGCAGGCGGCGGCGACGCCGGGCGAGTAGGCCAGCGCCAGGTCGCGCTGGTTGGCCAGCGGCTTGGAGGCGGCGATCTCCAGCTTGCCGGGCCGGGGCTCCCGGTGGTAGTGCAGCGCCGCCTCGCGCAGTTCCTCGGCCATCGCTCGCTCCCCTGGCGGCGCGGCCGCCCTTGCTCTTTCGCCCGCGTGGGCATACCAAACGCGCAACAATGGCACAATCGCGCCGGCCGCCGGCGACCACAACGATGATCGAACGAACCTTCGAATGGCGCATCTCCGACGCGGCTGTCCCTTACGAGACGGCGGTGCGCGAAATGGAGGCCCGCGTCGCCGCGATCGGCGACGCAGGCGCACCAGAACTCGTGTGGCTGTTGGAGCACCCGCCGCTCTACACCGCCGGCACCAGCGCCCAGGCGAGCGACCTGCTGACGCCCGACCGCTTCCCGGTCTACCGCACCGGCCGCGGCGGCCAGTTCACCTACCACGGTCCCGGCCAACGCGTGGCCTATGTCATGCTGGACCTGAAGCGCCGCGGCCCGGATCTGCGCCAGTTCGTCGCCGACCTGGAGGCCTGGGTCATCGCGGCGCTGGCGCGCTTCAACGTCACGGGCGAGCGCCGCGAGGGGCGCGTCGGCATCTGGGTCGACCGCGGCGCCGGCCGCGAGGACAAGATCGCCGCCATCGGCGTGCGCGTGCGGCGCTGGGTCAGCTACCACGGTGTGTCGATCAACGTGGAGCCGGAGCTGAGCCATTTCGACGGCATCGTGCCCTGCGGCATCGACGCTGCCGGGCCCGACGGCGCGCGCTACGGCGTCACCAGCCTCGTCGACCTGGGCCACCCGGTCACGATGACGGACCTGGACGTCGCCCTGCGCGACGCGTTCGACGAGGTCTTCGGGGAAATCGCCGACGCCGCTTGAGCCGCGCTCACACGCTCGCCACCTGCCGGAAGCCGACGCTGCCGTCGTCGTGGGCGGTGACGCGGGCGACGTGGTCGACGCGGGACCCGGGCGGGCCGTCGTGGCAGCGCAGGACCATGGTCTCGACCGCCGCCTCGCTGCCGATCAACAGCGCCTCGACCGAGCCGTCGCGGCGGTTGCGCACCCAGCCGCGCAGGCCCAGCGCCGACGCCTCGTCGACCGCCCAGCCGCGGAACCAGACGCCCTGCACGCGCCCCTCCAGGCGCAGGTGCACGGTGTAGGCCTCGTCGACCGCCACATCGGGCCTCACTCGAACTCCAGGATCGCCTGGTCGACCGCCAGGCTGTCGCCGGGGGCGGCGTGCAGGGCCGCCACGGTGCCGTCGCGCTCGGCGCGCAGCACGTTCTCCATCTTCATCGCCTCGACGACGGCCAGGTCCTCGCCGGCCTTGATCGCCTGGCCGGGCTCGGCGGCGAGCGAGACCAGCAGCCCCGGCATCGGCGACAGCAGGAAGCGCGAGAGGTCCGGCGGCGGTTTCTTGGGCATGCGCGCGGCGAGTTCCGCCACGTGCGGCGAGACGACCCGCACGATCAGCGCAAAGCCGGCATGGCTGATCCGGTAGCGGGTGCCGACGGTGTCGACCTGGACGCACATCGGGTGACCCTGCACCGTCGCCTCAAACAGCGCCTGGCCCGGCCGCCAGTCCGTGCGGATCGCCAGCGTCGTGGCGCCGACCGTCGCGTCGTAGCCGTCGGTCTGCGGCTCCAGCGCGACGGTGCGCTCGACGTCGTCGAACTGCACCACCCAGGCGTCGCCCGGCGGCGCGCCGCCGCCGTCCAATTTGGCGCCGACACCGGCGTCGCGCTCGGCGACCCGGCGCCGCACCACGGCCGCCACCGCCGACAACAGGTCGGTCTCCGCCGGGCCCGGCACCGGCGGCACGAAGCCGTCCGGAAACTCGTCGGCGATGAAGTCCGTCGACAGCCGCCCCTCCTGGAAGCGCGGATGCGCCAGCACCGCGGCCAAAAACCCGATGTTGTGCTCGACGCCGCGGATCAGGTAGCCGTCCAGCGCGGCGCGCAGGCGCTCGATGGCCTGCTCGCGGGTGACGCCGTGGGCCGCCACCTTGGCGATCATCGGGTCGTAGTGGATGCCGATCTGCGCGCCCTCGGCGACACCGCTGTCGAACCGGGCGCCCTTCAGCCCCACCGGCTCGCGATAGCGCTTCAGGCGACCGATCGACGGCATGAAGCCCCGCGCCGGATCCTCGGCATAGACCCGCGCCTCGACCGCCCAGCCGTCCAGCCGCACGTCGTCCTGGCCGAAGGGCAGCGCCTCGCCGGCGGCGACGCGGAACATCAGCTCGACGAGGTCGAGGCCGGTGACCAACTCGGTCACGGGGTGCTCGACCTGGAGGCGCGTGTTCATTTCCAAGAAGTAGAAGTTGCGCTCGCGGTCGACGATGAACTCGACCGTGCCGGCGGAGACGTAGTCGACGGCGCGGGCCAGCGCTACGGCCTGCGCCCCCATGGCCTCGCGCGTCGCGGCGTCCAGGAACGGCGACGGCGCCTCCTCGATGACCTTCTGGTGGCGCCGCTGGATCGAGCACTCGCGCTCGCCCAGGTGCACGGTGTTGCCGTGGCCGTCGGCCAGCACCTGGATCTCTATGTGGCGCGGCTGCTCGATGAACTTCTCGACGAACACCCGGTCGTCGCCGAAGCTCGCGCGCGCCTCGTTGGCGGCGGAACCGAAGCCGTCGCGCACCTCGGCGTCGTTGCGGGCGATGCGCATGCCCTTGCCGCCGCCGCCGGCGGAGGCCTTCAGCATCACCGGGTAGCCGATGTCGCGGGCGGCCGCCACCGCCGCCTTCGCGTCGGCGACCGCGTCGGGCGAGCCCGGCACCGTGCTGACGCCGGCCTTGAGCGCCAGCCGCTTCGAGGCGATCTTGTCGCCCATCTGGCGAATCGCCTCGACGCCGGGGCCAACGAAGACGATGCCGGCGGCGGCGAGCGCCTCGGCGAACGCCGCGTTCTCCGACAGGAAACCGAAGCCGGGGTGCACGGCCTCCGCTCCCGTATCCCGCGCCGCGGCGACGAGGGCCGCGATATCCAGGTAGCTCTGGGCCGCCGGCGGCGGCCCCAGCACCACGCTCTCGTCGGCGAGATCGACGTGCGGTGCGGCGACGTCGGCTTCGGAGGCGACGGCGACGGTCTCGAGCCCCATGCGGCAGGCGGTACGCAGGGTGCGGCAGGCGATCTCGCCCCGGTTGGCGACCAGGATCCTCTTGAACATCACGCTGGACCGTAGCGGACACCCTGAAGCCCCGCAACGGCGCTTGCTCCGGCAGGCCCCGCCGCCCTAGTTTGCGGCAATGAAGAGCCCCCTCGACGCCGAGCCGCGCCCGCACAAGCGGCCGCGCCTGCGCGTCTCGCTGGCCACGGCGCTGGTCGGCGGCATCGCGCTGGTCATCGTCATCGCCGTCGGCAGCGTGCTGGTCATGGGCGTGATCGGCGCCGGTCGCAACACCGTGGCGCTGCTGCTCGACAAGGTCGACCTGGGTCTGAACCTGCTGGAGCGCGAGGTCGCGGGCCAGCTGCGCCCGGTCGAGCAGATCGCCGTCACCTTGGCCGGGCAGCTCTCGGATGGCTCGCTGAGCCTCAACCGGCCGAAGGACCTGCGCGCCGCGTCCGAGGCCGCGCTGAAGAACGCGACCCAGTTCAGCACCCTGATCTACGTGGTCGACGGCTTCGCGCCGTGGGGCATGTACAGCGCGCCCGTCGGGCTGGGCGTCATCGAAGACCTGACGCGCGACGACGAGCGCGTCAAGCTGGCCCTTGACGTGGCGCGCGTTGCCGAGGGAGCGACTTGGTACTCGCCGCTGTGGATCGAAGAGTCGAACGCGGCGGTGATTTCCGTGCTGGTGCCGGTCGGCCGCGGCGGCGACTACAACGGCGTCGTCATCGCCTCCGTGTCGCTGGCGCGCCTGTCCGAGGCCCTGGCCGCATTCGGCGTGACCGGGGCGACGCGGACGATGATCCTCTACGACAACGACTACGTCCTGGCGCACCCCGCCCTGCCGACGGTCGACGCGTCGCTCTTCGCGGACTGGGAGACGCCGTTGCCGCGCCTGTCGCACGTCGACCCGGACGCGCAGGGCGCGATCGACGAGGACCGCGTCGACAGCGCCGAAGAGGCCGCCGAAGAGGAGGAAGACCGTACCGAGTTCATGCAGGCGATCGACCGGCCGCAGATGGCCGACGTGCGCGGCTTCGGCAACCGCGACTGGACGCTCTTGATCCGCGACCTCGAGGGTTACGGCGAGGCGCCGCTGCAGATCGCGCTGTTGTACTCCAACGAGATCGCGCGGCCGGAAATCCAGCGCGTGGGGCGCATGGCGGCCGTCGGTTTCGTCATCCTGCTGATCGCCGTCGTTCTGGGCAAGCTGATCGGCCGGCGCGTGACACGGCGCGTGCGCGGCCTCTCCGAGGCCGCCGAGCACCTGCGCGTGCTCGACGTCGCTTCGGTCGAGACCCTGCCGCCCAGCCACTTCCGCGAGCTGGACAGCGCCGCGCAGTCGATCAACGCGCTGACCGCGGCGATGACCTGGTTCGAGACCTACGTGCCGAAGACGCTGGTCGAGCGCCTGATGCGCCAGGGCGCACGCTTCGCGCTGTCGTCGCGCGAGCGCGAGATGACGGTCATGTTCACCGACATCCGCGGCTTCAGCGGCATCGCCGAGGAGATGGCGCCGGACGACGTCGCCGACATGCTGAACGGTCACTTCGACCTGATCGCCGGCTGCATCGAGGCCGAGGGCGGCACGGTCGACAAGTTCATGGGCGACGGCGTGATGGCCTTCTGGGGCGCTCCTGAAGACCAGGAAGACCACGCCGCGCGGGCGTTCAATGCTGCGCGCGCGGTCGTGCAAGCGCTGGGCACCGACAACGCTGAGCGCCGCGCCGTCGGCCTGCCGCGGCTCTCGGTCGGCGTCGGCGTGCACACCGGCCGCGTCATCGTCGGCAATATCGGCTCGCGCAGCCGCGTCAACTACACCGTGGTCGGCGACCCGGTGAACATCGCCAGCCGCCTGGAGGAGATGGCCAAGACGTTGGAGCCGCGGGACGCCTGCATCGTGCTGGTCTCCGACACCACCCGCAACGCTGCCGGCACACCGGACGACCTGGCGCACCTGGGCCAGTACCAGGTCAAAGGCCGCCGCGCCCCCATCGACGTCTACCGCCTGACGGTCGAGGATGCCTGAGCGCCTGACCGGCGCTCAGCAATTGCGGCCCTGCGCAATTGCTGATAAAGCGATTCAATAAATCGATATAGCATCGCGTGGCGTGAGGCCCGGCAAAGGGCTTCCTGACTAACACGCAGTACGGCGCGGCAGGACGCCGGCCACCGGGGAGGCTACCGCGTGTCGGCACGGCGCCCGACCATCCACACCGTCGCGCAACGGGCCGGGGTGTCCGCGACCACCGTCTCGTTCGTGCTCAACGACGCGCCCCACGCGCGGGTCTCGCCGGCGACGCGCGAGCGCGTCGTCGCCGCCGCGGCGGAGCTGGGCTACCGGCCCAACTCGGTCGCCAAGAGCCTGCGCACCGCGCGCTCGCGCAGCATCGGTTTCATCACCGACCACATCGCCGCCAGCCAGTACGCCGGCGACGTCATCCGCGGCGCCCACGACCGCGCCTGGTCCGCCGGCGAGATGCTGCTGGTGGTCAACAGCGAGGGCCGCGCGGACGTCGAGGCCGCGGCCGTCGAGATGCTGCTGGACCGCCAGGTCGACGGCATCATCTACGCCACGCGCGGCTTCCGCGGGGTGCAGCCGGTCGACAGCCTGCGCCGCGTGCCGACCGTGCTGGCCAATTGCTACGACGCCGAGGGGGCGCTGCCCTCGATCGGCCCCGACGACCGCGGCGGCGGCGCGACCGCGACCGAGGCGCTGATCGACGCCGGCCACCGGCGCATCGCCTTCATCTCCGGCCGGCCCGCGGGCCCCGTCGCCCCCGCCGCTGACGAGCGGCTGGCCGGCTATCGCGCCGCCCTCGACGCCGCCGGCCTCGATTTCGATCCGGACCTGGTGCGCCACAGCAACTGGCGGCCCAGCGGCGGCTACGCGGAGACCAAGGCGCGGATGGCGCTCGCCGAACCGCCGACCGGCATCTTCTGCGTCACCGACACGGTGGCCATCGGCGCCTACGAGGCGCTCAAGGAACTGGGGCTCGGCATCCCCGACGACGTGGCGGTCGTCGGCTACGACAACATCGAACTGGCGGCCGAGCTGACGCCGCCGCTAACCACCGTGGCGCTGCCGCATATGGAGATGGGTCGCTGGGCGGTCGAGCGGCTGGCGGCGCGCTGCCGCGGCGCCGACCCCGACGGCGGCGACCACACGACCCTCACCTGCCCGCTGATCGCGCGCGCTTCGACGTGACGCCAGCGGGCCAACACGAAACAGAGGCAAAAACGCTCACCAGGAGGAGACACAGCATGTTGAAGAAAGCCGTACTGGCCGGCGCCGTGGCGTTCGGCCTGGGCCTCGCCGGCGCCGCGCACGCGGGCACGGTCGACGTCTGGTTCCACGCCGGCAAGGGCGAGGAGCGCGAGCTGCTGAGCAGCCTGATCGAGAACTTCACGGCAGAGAACCCGGGCATCGAGATCAACCTCGTGCTGCTGCCGGAGGGTAGCTACAACGACCAGGTCAACGCCGCAGCGCTGTCCGGCGACCTGCCGGACCTGCTCGACTTCGACGGCCCGTTCATCGCCAACTACGTCTGGTCCGGCTTCCTGACGCCGCTGAACGGCAAGGTCGACCAGGCGATCATCGACGACCTGCTGCCCTCGATCGTCGAGCAGGGCACCTACCCGCCCGACGGCAACCTCTACTCCATCGGCATGTTCGACAGCGGCCTGTCGCTGTGGGGCAACAAGGCGTTCCTGGTGAAGGCGGGCGTGCGCATTCCCGAGCACGTCGGCGACGCCTGGACGCTGGCCGAGTTCGAGGACGTGCTGGCCAAGCTGGCCGCGACCGAGGGCGTCAAGTGGCCGCTGGACCTGAAGCTCAACTACGGCACCGGCGAGTGGTTCACCTACGGCTTCTCGCCGATCATCCAGTCCATGGGCAGCGACCTGATCGACCGCACCGACTGGCGCGCCACGGGCGCGGTCGACGGCGACGGTGCCGTCAAGGGCATGCAGGCCCTGCAGAAGTGGGTCAACAACGGCTGGGTCGTACCCGCCTCGGCCGGCGACACCAACTTCTACAGCGAGAAGAACGTCGGCCTGGCCTTCGTCGGCCACTGGATGTTCACGCCGCACACCAAGGGTCTGGGCGACGACGCCATCCTGATCCCGATCCCGAAGTTCGGCAGCGCCCACGCCACGGGCATGGGCTCGTGGAACTGGGGCCTCACCGAGTCCTCGGACGACAAGGAAGATGCGATCACCTTCCTCGAGTACCTGATGCAGCCCGAGCAGGTCGCCCGCTGGGGCAACGAGATCGGCTCCGTGCCGGCGCGGGTCGAGGCGTTGAAGTACGCCAAGAACTTCGCCGAGGGCGGCCGCCTGGCGCTCTACGTCGAGCAGCTCAACAGCATCGCCGTGCCGCGGCCGTTCCACCCCGCCTACCCGACGATCACCACGGCCTACGCCGAGGCGGTGAACAACATCATCGCCGGGGGCGACGTCGAGGCGGAGCTCAAGAAGGCCGCCAAGTCGATCGACGAGGATATCGAGGACAACGACGGCTATCCGCCCTTCGGCGGCTAGGTAGACGCGGCGCAAGACCGCGAGGCGCCGGCGGGCCCCCTGGGGTCCGCCGGCGGCGGCGCCACGAGGGGGGCAGCATGGCACGCCACGCCGTTTCGCAGCACCGGCGGCACGAGATGCATGCCGTCTACGGCATGATCGCACCGGCCGTGGTGCTGGTGACCTTGTTCCTGATCGTGCCCTTCCTCTTGGCGTTCGTGCTGTCGTTCACCAACGAGCGCCTGATCCCGCGGCCGATCCCGACCTCCTTCGTCGGCGTGCGCAACTACGAGCGCGTGCTGGTCGACGAGGACTTCTGGCAGGCGTTCTGGAACACCTTCCGCTTCGCCTTCTTCGTCGTGCCGATCCAGAGCGGCATCGCGCTGGGCCTGGCGCTGCTGATCGACAGCAAGCTGCCCGGCCGCAACGTCTTTCGCGGCATCTTCTTCACGCCGACGGTGATCACCATGGTCGTCGTCGCGATCATCTGGGCGGGTCTGTTCCGGGCGCCGGAGGGCCTCTTGAACAGCATCGTCACCTTCGTCTCGTTCGGCCAGGCCGGCCCCTACGACTGGCTTCTCGACACCCGCTTCGCCCTGCCGATGATCATGGTGATGTCGATCTGGCAGGGCGCCGGTTTCCAGATGATCATCTATCTGGCCGGCCTGCAGGGCATAAACCGCGAGATGTACGAGGCGGCGCGCATCGACGGCGCCGGGCGCTGGCAGCAGTTCTGGTACATCACCATGCCGGCGCTGAGGAACACCCACATCTTCGTGCTGGTCACGACGACGATCCTGGCCTTCAAGCTGTTCGCCCAGATCGAGGTACTGACCCAGGGCCGCCCGCTGGGCACCACGAACACGCTGGTGCGCTACATCTACGCGCTGGGCTTCAAGCAGCAGAAGGTCGGTCTCGCCGCGGCGGCTGCGGTCATCTTCTTCGTCATCGTGCTGGCCATCGCCATGGTCCAGCGGCGGCTGATCCGCGAAGAGCGGGCGGTGTGACGATGCGCCTGAAGCCCGCGCAAACGCTGCAATACATCCTCATGATCGTCATCGCCGCGGTCATGCTGGGGCCGCTGGTCATCATGTTCACGACCAGCTTCAAGGGCGACGAATTCCAGGCGATCAAGGACCTGAACGGCTTTCGCGCCTTCGTCCTGGGCGCCGATCCCAGCTTCAAGAACTACGGCGACGTCATCAACGACGCGACCTCGCCGTTCCTGCGCTTCCTCCTCAACACCTGCATCATCGTCGTCTCGATCATCGTGCTGGGCGTGATCGTCAATTCGATGGCCGCCTACGGCCTGGCGCGCCACCGCTTCCGCGGGCAGGCGTTCCTCATCGCCGCGGTCGTGGCGCTGATCATCATCCCGATAGAGAGCGTCGCCGTGCCGCTCCTCGTGATGGTCAACCGGGTCGGCTGGGTCGACAGCTACCACGTGCAGGTGATTCCGTTCATCGCCCACCCGTTCTCGATCTTCCTGTTCTACCAGTTCTTTACCCAGCTGCCGAAGGACCTGGACGACGCCGCCCGCGTCGACGGCGCGACGCCCTTCCAGGTCTACTGGCGCGTCGTCATGCCGCTCAGCCTGCCGGTCATCGCGACGGTCGCCATCCTGCAGAGCCTGGAGTACTGGAACAGCTTCCTGTGGCCGCTGATGGTGACGCGCGGCACCGAGTTCCGCCCGCTCTCGGTCGCCATGGCCCAGTTCTTCGGCCGCGACCCGCGCGAGTGGGGCGACATCATGGCGTTCTCCGTCATGACCTCGCTGCCCATCCTGATCCTCTACTTTGCCTTCCAGCGCTGGTTCATCCAGTCCGTGGTCGGCTCGGCCGTGAAGGGCTGAGGCCCGGGCCCCGCCCTCCGACGGAGAGCTAGACGATGTACCGGCCGGCCGGCCACATGCTGTGGGACTTCTGGACCCAGGACGCGCCCGACGGCACGGTCCACCTGTTCTATCTCGCCGCGCCCCGCGACCTGGACGACCCGGAGCTGCGCCACCGCATGGCCTGGGTCGAGCACGCCACCAGCCGCGACCTGCGTACCTGGAGCCATGTCGGCACGGCGCTGGAGCCCGGCCCGCCCGGCGCCTGGGACGACCGGGCGATCTGGACCGGCTCGGTGCTGGCAGCGGCGCCGGAGCCGCTCAATGCACTCAATCCGGCGGGTGGCGGCTACTGGATGTTCTACACCGGCACCTGCCTCGCCGAGGGCGGGCGCATCCAGCGCCTCGGCCTCGCCTGGTCGCCCGACCTCGCGACCTGGGAGAAGCACCCGGCCAACCCGCTGTGCGAGGCCGACCTCACCTGGTACGAGGACGTCGACGCTTCGATGTTCAACGAGCTGGCCTGGCGCGACCCGCACCTGGTGCCCGACCCGGACGGCGACGGCTACCTGGCGTTCGTCTGCGCCCGCGTCAACCACGGGCCGTCGATCACGCGCGGCTGCATCGGCCTCGCCCGCTCGCGCGACCTGGTGAGCTGGACGGTGGCGCCGCCGGTCAGCCACCCCGGCCGCTTCGCGCAGATGGAGATCCCCCAGTACTGGGCCACCGGCGCGCGCCACTATCTGCTGTGCTCTGCGGCCGATTCCTGGATCCCGCCGATCGAGGGCGACCCCATCCCGCACGCCAGCGGCACGTTCTACGTCGTCGGCGACACGCCGATCGGGCCCTACCGGCCGGGCGGCCTGTTCCACGGCGACGACGTCGGCACCGCCTTCGGCAACAAGATCCTCCACGCGCCAAACGGCCGACTGGTGACGCTCAACTGGCGCGGCTACGACGCCGACGAACACTTCCTGGGCGACCTGAGCGACCCGCTGCCGGTCCAGACCGACGCCGACGGCAAGATCTGGGCGTGAACCCGCTCCGTCCAGCCTCCCACGCGACGCCGCAACCCCCCACCCTAACCCTTGCATGTTCATTGAGGCGCGAATCGGTGCAGCATTCGTGTCGGTCCTCGGGGGGTGGCCACCCCCCGAGGACCGGATCGGCGGGACC
>Ga0209678_1000400_pt1 | contig 14826 bp, 7 predicted proteins | sample WorMetilvaeELBA1_FD_187404 | JGI IMG/M metagenome (GOLD analysis project Ga0209678, IMG submission 187404) | Marine gutless worms symbiont microbial communities from Max Planck institute for Marine Microbiology, Germany - Olavius ilvae ELBA.1... ...
CGAGCTCTCAAACAATTATGCGATGTCATGAATCAGGAGTCATACGTCTACCCCGGCACCCGAATGAAATTGGTATTTGCCGCGCAATAAGTTGCAATTGAAATTACGCGAGGTCAGGAGCCCTGAAATTGGAACTCGCCTGCCCGGAATGCGGCAAGATGAATCCGCCGGGCAGCAGGTTTTGTAATGGATGCGGCCATAATTTATTTCCTCCTTCACAGGAGCCCATCCCTGAGACTCCCTCTTTTGACGAGAAATTAGATAAATTTCAACGCTATCTTCCCAGGGGGCTTACTGAGAAAATACTGGCCCAAAAAGAAAAGATCGAAGGTGAACGTAAGCAGGTCACGGTGATGTTCTGTGATATGGAGGGCTATAGCGCATTTACGGAAAAACTCGACCCTGAAGAAGCTTATGCCATTATGGATCAGGTTTACGAGATTCTCATCCACAAGGTCCACGATTATGAGGGTACGGTCAACGAGATGACCGGTGACGGTATTGTGGCCTTGTTTGGAGCCCCCATTGCGATGGAGGATGCCCCCCAGCGCGCCATCCGTTCAAGCCTGGCGATTCACCGGGAGATGGCGAAATTCAGCGACAAAATAAAACAAGAAAATCAATCCATCCTTCCTTTTAAAATGAGGATCGGCATCCACACAGGTCCTGTCGTAGTCGGAACCCTTGGCAACAACCTGCGGGTCGAGTTCAAGGCGGTGGGGGATACAGTAAATTTGGCCTCCAGGATGGAAGGACTGGCAAATCCGGGGACAACATACGTTACGGATGAGACATTTAGGGTCACCGAAGGCCTCTTTCGATTTGAGGCTTTAGGTGAAAGAGAGATCAAGGGTAAGGAGGAGCCGATCCATGTCTATCGTGTGATCGCACCTAGCACAAGAAGGACGAGGTTTGACGTCAGCGCCGAGCGCGGCCTCACCTCCTTTGTAGGAAGAGAACGAGAATTAGAGCTTCTGCTGGATGGTTTTGAGCGGTGCAAGGAAGGCCGGGGGCAGGCGTTCAGCATCGTAGCCGAGGCTGGCGTGGGGAAATCCCGCTTGTTATATGAGTTCAGAAAGGCAGTGACCAATGAAAATTTAACTTTTTTAGAGGGAAAGTGCCTTTCATACAGTCGAGGAGTGGCCTACTATCCGGTTATAGATATTCTGAAATCAAATTTTGATATCAGGGAGGAAGATGGAGATGTCGAGATCGGTCAGAAAGTAAACAAGGGCATCGAAATACTAAAGGTTGATGAAGAATCGACCATCCCCTACCTTTTGGACCTCTTGACGATCAAAGACAGTGGGATTGATCAGATAACCACTAACCCTGAGACCAGACAAAAACGAATCATTGATGCTTTGACTCGAATTGTCCTGAAGGGTTCGGAAATCCGACCCCTGATTATGGCCATCGAGGATCTTCACTGGATAGATACAAGCTCAGAAGCATCCCTGAAGCATCTATTAGAGAGTATATCCGGGTCAAGGATTTTCTTGATATTTACTTATCGGCCGGAATTTGTGCATACCTGGGGAGGAAGATCTTATCACAGTCAGTTAAATTTGAACCGGCTTTCCAACCGGCAAAGCCTTATTATGGTTTCTCATCTTATGGGCACAAAAGAGCTTGATCATGCCCTTGAAGAGTTGATCCTGGGAAAGACTGAAGGTGTGCCCTTTTTCATCGAGGAATTTTTAAAATCCTTTAAGAACCTACAGATCATTGAGATAAAAGATAATCAATATCATTTAGCCGAAGGCATCGACGACCTGACCATTCCTACTACCATCCAGGATGTGATCATGGCCCGGGTTGATTCCCTGCCCGAGGAAGCCAAAGAAGTTCTCCAGAGGGGCTCCGTTATCGAGAGGGAGTTTAGCCATAAGCTTATAAAAAAAGTAATGGCTTTTCAGGAGCAGGAATTACTTTCCCATCTATCTATCTTAAAGGATTCTGAGTTTCTCTATGAGCGGGGGATCTATCCTGAGTCCACCTATATCTTCAAGCATGCCTTGACCCGCGAGGTGGTCTATGACTCGATCTTAACCAAAATAAAAAAACGCCTTCATAAGGAAATCGGCCAGGTCATTGAAGAGATCAGCATTGGAAAACTTGAAGAATTCTACGAAAAGCTAGCCCATCACTATGACCATGGAGAGAATTGGGGCAAAGCCATTAAATATCAGGTTAAAGCCGGGATGAAAGCCCGGAAGAACTTTGCTTTTCAGGCGGCTCTGAATTATTTCAATCGCGCCAAGCAAATCCTCGATAAACATGCACCCGATGTGACCTGGCGGGTTCGTTACGATCTTTCCCTTGCGAGCGGGCAGATTCTGGGCGAAATGGGACAATGGCCATTGGCTTTCCAGAAAACACAAAATGCTGTGAAAATCGCTCGCCGTGAGGGATCGCGCCAGCAGAAGGTAGAGGCCCTATTTGCCAGTGCCTTTTCCGCGTTTTGGGCCCAGCTCATTGATGATCTAAAAGCGGCATTGGCTGAGCTCGAACCCTTCGTAGCAGATGACCCGGAATCACTGATGGGGGCTGCGGCTCTTCAAACCATGGTCAAATTCATCTCGGATGATATTCCTTCGGCGCTGGCCGGTGAAAAAAAAGTAGATGAACTGATCCGTCTTGTTCCAAGCTCTCCGTTTCTGACACCGGCTTCGATGTGGAGGAGCTTTTACCATCGTTGGAGGGGCGATTTCAGGAAATGTTCGGAAATTCTGGAACCCACACTCCCACGGATGAAAGAAGAGGCTCCAGCGACCGTATACTTGCAATCATTATTCTTTTACGGTCTGGCCATGGGCGAACAGGGGCACTACCAAACGGCGGTTGAAATATTGGAGGCGGGAAGACGACATGGTCTGAAAGCCGGTGAGCAATACACCACTCCCAAGCTAACCAACTCTCTTGGCTGGATTTATCACGAACTCTGCTGTTTCGACAAGGCCATCGAGTACAACAATCTGGCGTTGGATTCCATCATGGATTTATTGGGACCGGAAACCTCTAATCTGTTCGAAATCGAATCACATACACGTATCAATCTGGGTGAAAATTATTTGATGAAAAGAAATTTCGAAAATGCTTTAGATCACCTGGAATTGGTCCATGCCAATTCACAGAAGCCCGAATATTTTTTCAACTTATGGCGATATAGACCACGCTGCCTGCTCGGATTGGGAGAACTCTGGCTTCAAAAAGGAGATCTATCCAAGGCGCAGTTTTATCAGGATGAAGTGACCGATCACGGATGGACTGCCAAGTTCCCGTACAAGAAATATCAGGTGCGATCCGGACGCCTGCAGGGCAACATCTATGCAGCCCAAGAAAAGTTGAGCGTGGCGGGAACCATACTCCAGCAAACCTTGAAGCTAGCCGAACAATTGGGGAATCCGACCCAAATCTGGAAAACTCATCAAGCAATGGGCAACCTGTATCACAAGCAAAATAAGACCGGTCAGGCGAGCACGGAATACTTAAAAGCACTAAAGATTGTGCAGGGTATCGCTGAAAAGCTTACCGATCCGGAATTGAATGAAGGCTTCCTCCGGTCAGAGCCGATCCATGAAGTACTCGCCCAGGCAGAAGGGATTTGAAATGAAGTGCCCGAAATGCCAATTCGAAAATCGAGAAGCCATAAAGTTCTGTGAGCAATGCGGTACAAAGCTGGAATCGGAATGCCCCAATTGTGGCGCCAATCTTCCTTTGGATAGAAAATTTTGCGGAGAATGCGGACATGACCTCACAGATAAGTCTCAAAAATCCCCTCTTGATTATTCACAGCCCCAATCATACACACCTAAATTTTTGGCCGATAAAATACTAACTTCCCGAAGTTCCATCGAGGGAGAGCGTAAAATTGTGACAGTCCTTTTCGCAGATGTAGCCAATTACACCTCTATCTCTGGGGCTCTCGACCCGGAGGAAGTCCATCAGATAATGGACGGATGTTTCAAAATTCTGATGGAGGAAATTCACAAATACGAGGGTACCATCAACCAGTTCACCGGTGATGGTGTTATGGCACTTTTCGGTGCACCGGTCGCCCATGAGAATCATGCTCAAAGAGCTTGTTATGCGGCTTTGTCTATTCAGAAAGCCATCGAAGAATATGGCGAAAAGGTAAACAAAGACTTCGGAGCGGAATTCAAAATGCGCATGGGGCTCAATTCAGGGCCTGTAATCGTGGGCTCCATCGGCGACGATCTGCGCATGGATTATACCGCCGTTGGTGACACCACCAATCTGGCCTCCAGAATCGAAAATATGGCCCGACCCGGCACCAGCCTGGTATCGAAACATACCCACAAACTGGCCAGGGATTATTTCGAGTTCGAGGCTCTGGGAAAAATGGAGGTAAAAGGGAAAAAGGAGCCGCAGGAAATTTTTGAACTCATCAAGACCGGTGAGGTGGACACTCGCATAGCCGCCTCTGAAGCCAGAGGCCTGACCAGGTTCATCGGTCGAAAAAATTCGATAGCCGCTCTTATGGAGGCTTATGAGAAAGCACAATCGGGATCAGGTCAGATTATGGGGGTCGTTGGCGATGCCGGCGTCGGAAAATCCAGACTCCTGCTCGAATTTAAAAATCAACTGCCCGAGGGCGAAAACACCTATCTTGAAGGGCAGTGCCTCCATTTCGGCAGCGCCATGGCCTATCTGCCCATATTGGATATTTTGCGGTCTTACTTCGAGATCAAAGAAGGCGATCAGGAGTATCTGATCAAAAAGAATATGGAAGCGAAGATCCTCCAGCTTGATGAGAAGCTACAAAGCGTGCTGCCCCCTTTTCACGAGCTCTTATCTCTCAATATCGATGACGAAGCCTATCAGAAACTTGAACCCATACAAAAAAGGGAGAAGACCTTCGAGGCTATCAGGGATCTGTTTGTTCGAGAAAGTCAAAACAGAACCGTTATCATTGTAGTGGAGGACCTGCACTGGATCGACAAAACGTCGGAGGAATTTTTAAGCTACCTGATCGAATGGCTGGCAAACTCCCGGATTCTGCTAATTCTTCTTTATCGTCCGGAATACACTCATCCCTGGGGGAGCAAATCCTATTACAATCGGATCGGCCTGGATCAGCTCACTTCGAAATCAAGCACAGAACTGATACGGGCAATCCTCCAGGAAGGCGATCCGGTGCCGGAGCTAAGAGAACTGATCCTCAATCGGGCGGCCGGAAATCCACTTTATATGGAAGAGTTCACGCATACGCTGCTGGAGAACGGTTCTATTCTTTGCCGGGATCAAAAGTGTGAGCTAATTAAAAATGCTTCAGGGATCCAGGTGCCGGACACCATCCAGGGAATTATCGCAGCCCGCATGGACCGTCTGGAGGACAACCTCAAACGGACCATGCAAGTCGCATCCGTCATTGGGAGGGACTTTGCCTTTCGTATCCTCGAAACTATTTCGGAGATGCGGAAGGAGCTTAAAGCATATCTCCTCAACCTCCAGGGCTTGGAATTCATATATGAAAAGAGGCTGTTCCCGGAGTTGGAGTACGTCTTCAAACACGCCCTGACGCAGGAGGTGGCCTATAACAGCCTGCTTCAAAAGAGGAGAAAGGAGGTTCATGAAAAAATCGGTCGGGCCATCGAAGAGCTTTGGCCGGATAGGTTGGAAGAATTCTACGAGATGCTGGCCTATCATTATTCCAAAAGTGAGAATTTGAATAAAGCTTACCAATACTTAGAGCTATCCGGAAGCAAGGCTACGAAAAATTATTCAAACTGGGAAGCTTTTCGGTTTTTTAAAGGGGTGCTCATCATACTCACCGGTATGCCCGAGAATGAGGAAAATAAAAAAGCACAGATCGGAGTTCGGCTTTTAATAGCAGGTCCCATGTTTCATTTGGGATTTCCCGAAGATTCCCTTGAAATCCTTCAGACAGGGGAGACGATCTCAAAGGATCTCAGGGATGAGAAAGGTCTGGCACTTTTCCTTAGCCTAATCGGTCAATATTATGCGTTTAAAGGTGGAGACCTTCTTCAGGCGATACAATATTCCGAGGAATCATTTGAAGAGGCGGAAAAAATAAATGATATCGAATTAATGGCACCCGTTGGTGCGGACCTGTCTTTGCTATACTTCTGGATGGGAGATTTACCCAAAGTTATTGAGGTAGCTACAAAAGTCATTCCCTTACTTGAAAAAACACAAAAGCAAGCCGAGTTTTTTGGCCGGCCGTATAATGCGTACAGCTTTATCCTCGCACAACAGTCGACATGCACATGGGGCATGGGAAATTTTGAGACAGGAAAAGCCCTTTTTGAAAAGGGCCATGATTTTGCACTCAAGATTAAAGACTTACTATCCTTGGGCATGTTGGAATTGCATCGCGGCTGGGATTTCAGTTTTAAGGGAGACGCAAAAACAGCTATTGACCATTTTCAAAATTCTATTAGATACTGCGAAGAAGGACAAATTATTAATATCCTGGTTCCGATCTGGATTGGATTAGGGTGGGCATACTGTCTCCTGGGGGATCTCGAAACGGCTCAAAAGCATATGGAGAAGGGACTTAAAATTCAAATCGATGCGGGAGTGGATTATGATTCGGGTTTCTTTTATGCCTGTTCAGCAGTGGTTGAATTGGAATCAGGGAATCTAAAAAAGGCACAACAGCGTGCCAATGAGGCTTTGAAAATAGCTCAAAAAAACCATCAGCATGGGGAGGGGTTCGTATGGATTGTATTGGGAAGAATATTGGGAAAAACGGATCCCCCACAATATGACAAGGCGGAAGAGTTATTTTTAAAAGGTATTAAGATCTTTGAAGAATTGAAATTAAAGCTCCATTACGCTCCGGGCTATTACTACCTGGGAGAGCTTTATGCCGACACAGGCCAAAAAGACAAAGCCCTGGAGACTTTGAAACGGGCCGAAAATATGTTCCGGGAAATGGGAATGGATTTTTGGCTGGCCAAGACGCAGGACGTTTTGGCAACGCTGTAATTAAAGACTTCGCGTGTGGAGGGATAAATGAAATCCTTGATTTGGCGTCTCAGCGTGAGCGATAGCGTGTTTAAGTCTCAATTTGTATCTGATTATTCCCGCCTTGAGGAAGGGCGAGTGAATTTTACCTCGAGGAGGCCAAAGTGAAATGCTCTCAATGCGGCTTTGATAACAAAGCCAATAAACAGTTCTGCACAGAATGCGGTGCAAAGATTATATTGAGATGTCCCCAATGTGATTCAGAGATCGAAGAAACAGAAAAATTCTGTGGGGCATGCGGTTTTGATTTGAAAACATCAACAGGTTCCTCTGCGATCGACTATTCTGAGCCACATTCTTACACTCCCAAATTCCTGGCCGATAAAATCCTTACTACCCTCAGTTCCATCGAAGGAGAGCGTAAGATCGTGACGGTCCTTTTCGCGGACGTAGCCAACTACACGTCTAACTCTGAAAAACAAGATCCTGAGGAGGTCCATCAGATCATGGACGGTTGTTTCAAAATTCTGGTGGATGAGATTCACAAGTATGAAGGTACCATAAACCAGTTTACCGGCGATGGGGTTATGGCTCTTTTCGGCGCCCCGGTGGCCCATGAGGACCATGCCCAAAGAGCTTGTTATGCGGCGTTTACGATCCAAAAAGGCATCGGAATGTATGGCGAAAAAATAAAGAATGACTTCGGCGTTGATTTTAAGATGCGCATCGGGCTCAACTCCGGTCCGGTGATTGTGGGTTCCATCGGCGATGATTTGCGCATGGATTATACCGCAGTTGGCGACACCACCAATTTGGCGTCCAGGATCGAAAGTATGGCCAGACCCGGCACCTGCCTGGCATCGAAACATACCTACAAACTGGCCGGGGATTATTTCGAATTTAGGTCTCTGGGAAAAATGGAGGTGAAAGGAAAGGCCGAATTGCAGGAGGCTTTTGAACTCATTAAAATCGGTAAAGCTGGGTCCCGCATAGAAGCTTCAGTGGCTGAAGGTCTGACCCAATTTGTCGGCCGTATAAATTCAATGGCCGCCCTGATGGAGTCGTATGAGAAAACGCAGTCAGGATCCGGCCAGATCGTGAGCGTCGTGGGAGATGCCGGTGTTGGAAAATCAAGACTCCTGCTCGAATTCAAAAATCAACTGTCCGAGGGCGAAATCACTTATCTCGAAGGGCAGTGCCTTCATTTCGGCAGCGCCATGGTCTATCTGCCCATATTGGATATTTTGCGATCTTACTTTGAGATAAAAGAAGGCGATCAAACCGATTTGATCAAAAAGAATATGGAGGAAAAAATCCTCCAGCTTGACAGGAAGCTTCAAAGCGTTCTGTCACCTTTTCACGAACTCTTTTCTCTTGAGGCTGAAGATGAAGCTTTTCAAAAACTTGAGCCCATGCAAAAAAGAGAGAAGACCTTCGAGGCGATCAGGGATCTGCTTATTCGCGAGAGCCAGAACAGATCCCTCATCCTAATCGTCGAAGATTTGCACTGGATCGACAAAACATCGGAGGAGCTTTTAAGCTACCTGATTGAATGGCTGGCCAGTTCCCGGATCATGTTGATTCTTCTTTATCGGCCGGAATATACCCATCCCTGGGGAAGCAAATCCTATTATAATCGGATCGGCCTGGATCAACTAACCACGAAATCCAGCACAGAACTGATCCGGGCAATTCTCCATGAAGGCGATCCGGCGCCGGAGCTAAGAGAATTGATCCTCAATCGGGCGGCCGGAAATCCGCTTTATATGGAAGAGTTCACCCATACGCTGCTGGAAAACGGTTCTATTCTTTGCCGGGATCAAAAGTGTGAGCTAATTAAAAATGCTTCAGAGATCCAGGTGCCGGACACCATCCAGGGAATTATCGCAGCCCGCATGGACCGTCTGGAGGATGATCTCAAAAGGACGATGCAGGTGGCATCCGTGATTGGAAGGGATTTTGCCTTTCGCATCCTTGAAAACATTACGGAGATGAGGGAGGAGCTTAAGTCATACCTGCTCAATCTCCAGGGATTGGAGTTCATATATGAAAAGACGCTGTTCCCGGAATTGGAATATGTTTTCAAACATGCTCTGACGCAAGAGGTGGCCTATCACAGCCTGCTTCAAAAGAGAAGAAAGGAGATTCACGAAAAAATAGGAGAGGCCACTGAGCAGATCTATGCCAAACGGTTGGAAGAGTTCTATGAAATGCTGGCCTATCACTATACCAAAAGTGAAAATCTCGACAAGGCCTACCAATACCTAAAGTTATCCGGCAACAAGGCCATGAAAAACTATTCCAATTAGGAAGCCTTCCGGTTTTTCAAAGAGACATTAAAATTGCTCGCAGCAATGCCGGAAAATGAAGAAATTAAGAGGGCCCAGATAGAAGTTTGTCTATTAATAGCAGGTCCCATGTTTCATTTGGGTTTCCCCGAAGATTCTCTCGAGATCCTTCAGACAGGTGAACTGCACTCAAAAGAGGTAGACGATAAAAAAAGTTTGACGCTTTTCCTGAGTCTAATCGGTCAATATTATGCCTGGAAAGGTGGAGACCTCCGGCAAGCGATTCAATATTCTGAAAATTCGTTTAACGAGGCAGAGAAAATAAATGATATCGATCTAATGGCTCCGATCGGCGCGGACCTATCCTTTCTATATTTTTGGATGGGAGATTACTTCAAGGTGAATTATGTGGCATCCAAAGTCATTGTCATGCTTGAAAAAATGAAACTAAGAGCTGAATTTTTTGGACGGCCGTATAATGTTTACTCTTTCTTGCTTGCCCAACATTCCACATGTTCGTGGCGGATGGGAAATTTTGAAGAAGGAAAAGCTCTTTTTGACAAGGGCCTTGAATTTGCACTCAAGATCAAAGACTTATTTTCCCTGGGCTTGTTGGAAGGCCACCACGGTTGGGATTTTAATTTCAAGGGAGATGCTAGACCGGCTATCGAACATTTACAGAAATCAATAGAGTATTGCGAAGAAGGGCAAATTGTTAACCTTCAAGTTCCTCTTTTATTCGGATTAGGGTTGGCGTACTGGCTTTCGGGAAAGCTCGACGTCGCCCGCGACTACGTGGAAAAGGGAATCAAAGCTCAAATCGAATCGGGCGTACCTCATGATATTGGATTTTTTTATGGGTCATCAGGTATGGTTTTTTTAGATTCAGGTGATCTAAATAAGGCTCGACAACTCGCTGAAGAGAAGGCTTGAGGACTGCCCAAGAAAATCACTGGAGAACTGGGGAAGCAACTGCATTGTTTCTATTGGGAAGGACATTGGGAAAAGAGGAGCCGCCACAAACCGAAAAGGCGGAAAAATCAATTTTAGAGGGAATAAAGGTCTTTGAAGAATTGAAAATAAAGACCCATTATGCTCCGGGGTACTACTACTTGGGTGAGCTTTATGCCGAAGCAGGCCAAAAAGATAAGGCCTCGGAAACCTTGAAAAAGGCCGAAAGTCTGTTCCGAGAAATGGAAATGGTTTATTGGCTAGCAAAGACCCAGAAAATATTAAGATCACTGGAGGACTGAACTAAATAAACGGAGGGCAGTCAATGAAATGCCCGAAATGCCAGTCTGAAAACCCGGAAAACTCCAACTTTTGTAGAAAGTGCGGTTCGTCGATAGATCCGGACATAACTTGCTTTAAATGTGGTTCAAAACATCCGCCAGATAGCAAGTTCTGCAATAAATGCGGCTATGATTTAATAAAGCCCGCAGAAGCCCCGTCCATCGACTATTTTGAGCCCCAATCTTACACGCCTAAATTTCTGGCCGACAAAATCCTGACTGCCCGCAGCTCCATCGAAGGCGAGCGTAAGATCGTGACGGTCCTTTTCGCGGATGTAGCCAACTACACCTCTATCTCTGAAGCCATCGATCCGGAGGAGGTCCATCAGATCATGGACGGTTGTTTCAAGATTCTGATGGAGGAAATTCACAAATATGAAGGTACTATAAACCAGTTCACCGGCGATGGCGTTATGGCCCTGTTCGGAGCCCCGGTGGCCCATGAAGACCATGCTCAAAGAGCTTGTTATGCGGCATTGACTATTCAAAAAGCCATAGGAACGTACAGCGAAAAGATAAAGAATGACTTCGATGTAGATTTCAAAATGCGCATCGGACTCAATTCGGGCCCTGTAATCGTGGGCTCCATCGGCGACGATCTGCGCATGGATTATACCGCCGTTGGCGACACCACCAATCTGGCCTCCAGAATCGAAAATATGGCCAGGCCCGGCGCCAGCCTGGTATCGAAACATACCCACAAACTGGCCAGGGATTATTTCGAGTTCGGGGCTCTGGGAAAAATGGAGGTAAAAGGGAAAAAGGAGCCGCAGGAAATTTTTGAACTCATCAAGACCGGTGAGGTGGACACTCGCATAGCCGCCTCTGAAGCTAGAGGCCTGACCAGGTTCATCGGTCGAAAAAATTCGATAGCCGCTCTTATGGAGGCTTATGAGAAAGCACAATCGGGGGCAGGCCAGATTATGGGGGTCGTTGGCGATGCCGGCGTCGGAAAATCCAGACTCCTGCTCGAATTTAAAAATCAACTACCCGAGAGCGAAAACACCTATCTTGAAGGGCAGTGCCTCCATTTCGGCAGCGCCATGGCCTACCTGCCCATACTGGATATTTTGCGGTCTTACTTTGAGATCAAAGAAGGCGATCAGGAGTATCTGATCAAAAGGAATATGGAAGCGAAGATCCTCCAGCTTGATGAGAAGCTACAAAGCGTGCTGCCCCCTTTTCACGAGCTCTTATCTCTCAATATCGGTGGCGAAGCCTATCAGAAACTTGAACCCATACAAAAAAGGGAGAAGGCCTTCGAGGCTATCAGGGATCTGTTTGTTCGAGAAAGTCAAAACAGAACCGTTATCATTGTGGTGGAGGACCTGCACTGGATCGACAAAACGTCGGAGGAATTTTTAAGCTACCTGATCGAATGGCTGGCAAACTCCCGGATTCTGCTAATTCTTCTTTATCGTCCGGAATACACTCATCCCTGGGGGAGCAAATCCTATTACAATCGGATCGGCCTGGATCAGCTCACTTCGAAATCAAGCACAGAACTGATACGGGCAATCCTCCAGGAAGGCGATCCGGTGCCGGAGCTAAGAGAACTGATCCTCAATCGGGCGGCCGGAAATCCACTTTATATGGAAGAGTTCACGCATACGCTGCTGGAAAACGGTTCCATTCTTTGCCAGGATCAAAAGTGTGAGCTAATAAAAAATGCATCGGAAATTCAGGTGCCCGACACCATCCAGGGGATCATCGCAGCCCGCATGGACCGTCTGGAGGACAACCTCAAACGGACCATGCAAGTGGCATCCGTGATCGGGAGGGACTTTGCTTTTAGAATCCTTCAGTCCATCACAGGGATGAGACAAGAGCTAAAATCCAACCTCCTCGATCTCCAGGCACTGGAACTCATATATGAAAAGAGGCTGTTTCCGGAACTGGAATACGTCTTTAAACACGCTCTGACTCAGGAAGTGGCCTACAACAGCCTGCTTAGAAAAAGGAAAAAAAAGATCCATGAAAAAATCGGCAGGGCCATTGAAGAACTCTATCCGGGAAGACTGGAAGAATTCTATGAGATGCTGGCCTATCACTTTACCAATGGGGAAAATTCTGAGACCGCATTCCATTATCTGCGATTATCCGGCGATAAATCCTCCCGCAATCATTCTCTTCAGGAAGCTATTCGATTTTATAAACAGGCGATCGACTTTCTAAGCAAACAACCGGAAACCGATGAAATTATAAGAAACAAACTGCAGGTGCTGCTTTCATTGTCAATTCCTTTAAGGGTTGCGGGATATCCGCACGATTCCCTCTTTTTTCTCCAGGAGGGTGAGCGACTTGCCAAATATATAGGAGATGAAAAGATACTTGCCAATTTTTACAGCCAAATCGGAAATTTTCATGCAACCAGAGGAAATACGGAGCTGGCGCTAAAATATGAAGAAAATTGTTACAAGCAAGCCGAAAAAATTCAAGATATTGAGCTGATGGCGCCGGCTGCATACGATCTTTGTAATGTCTACGCCCTCATCGGGGAATTCGCTAAAATAATTGATATTGCACCCAAAGTTATCCAACTTCTTGAGCAGACCAAAAGGAAAGCAGAATTTTTCAGCAGACCCGACAATGTATATTCTGAACTTTGTGGATACTACGGTTTGGTGCTGGGAGAGCTAGGCAACTTTAAAAAAGGGATAGCAATTTGTGAAAAAAGCCTGCGCCACGCAGCCGAAATTGGAGATTTGAGAACCATAGGATTTTGTGAAAACATGTTTGGACACGTTTACCTTACTAAAGGTGATTGGCAGTTTTCCATCGATCATTTTCAACACTGTATTGAACATTTTGAAAAAGCCCAGTGGCTGTGGCCATTGAGTATTGCATACAGTGGATTGGTACACGCATACTCTTTTCTAAAAGATCGAGAGTGTGTTCTCAAATATTATGAAAAAGCGCATAAGCTTCTGCAAAAATCTCGAATTGAATTATTTTCATCCTTTCAATATTGGCTGTTAGGTAAAGCATTTTTAAACATAGATGATCTGAAAAATGCTCAATCCTGCAGCGAAAAAGCTTTGAAATTATCCCAAAACCATCACGGAAAATGGGATGCGGCTCTGGCCTTGATGCTTTCCGGAGAAATATCTGCAAAAAAGGGGAATAAACACGACGGCAATGCTGAAGAATGTATTTTTCAAGGGATCAGGATCTTAGAAAAGTTGAAATTAAAACCTTTTATTTCTATTGGATTTCTTACTCTAGGCGAGTTCTATATCCAAACGAACCGAAAAGACAACGCCTTGGAATATTTGGAAAAGGCTGATGGGTTGTTCCAGGACATGGGGATGGATTATTGGGTGGGTAAGACTCAGGAGGTTTTGCATTGGCTGTAGCCTTAATTGAGAGCCAATGAAAGGGATTCGAGATACCGGAATAGCTTAAATTTTTAAGGCCGATTCTATCAGGAGAAGTACAAATGAAGTGCCTTAAGTGCCAATTTGAGAATCGAGAAGCCGTTAAGTTCTGCGAACATTGCGGGACAAGTTTGGAATTGGTATGCCCCAATTGCGGTGCTAAACTTCCATTGGATAGAAAATTCTGCGGAGAATGCGGACACGACCTCACAGCTATGTCTCAGAAATCCCTTGTTGATTATTCCCAACCCCAGGCCTACACACCCAAACATCTGGCCGATAAGATCTTCACCAGCCGAAGCTCCATCGAGGGTGAACGTAAACTGGTAACAGTGCTTTTTGCCGATGTGGCCAACTACACCTCCATTTCTGAGAAGCTCGATCCCGAGGAAATCCACCAAATCATGGACGGATGTTTCAAAATTCTGATGGAGGAAATTCACAAATATGAAGGTACTATAAACCAGTTCACCGGTGATGGCATTATGGCCCTGTTCGGAGCCCCGGTGGCCCATGAAGACCATGCTCAAAGAGCTTGTTATGCGGCATTGACTATTCAAAAAGCCATAGTGACGTTCAGCGAAAAGATAAAGAATGACTTCGATGTCGATTTCAAGATACGCATCGGACTCAACTCCGGTCCGGTGATTGTGGGTTCAATTGGGGATGATCTGCGTATGGATTATACGGCCGTTGGGGACACCACCAATCTGGCTTCAAGGATTGAAAAATTGGCCATGCCCGGCACCAGCCTAGTGCGATGTCTCACAAGTTTTGTCGCTAAATTCAGAACTCTTGATCTCTGGTGAATAACCTGTTGATTTTACTTGACAGGAGCATAAATATAGCGTAAATTGGAGTGCAACAGATTAGGAGGTATTTGTTGTGCTACAAACCTATATTCCATTTCTT
>Ga0209678_1000402_pt1 | contig 14755 bp, 14 predicted proteins | sample WorMetilvaeELBA1_FD_187404 | JGI IMG/M metagenome (GOLD analysis project Ga0209678, IMG submission 187404) | Marine gutless worms symbiont microbial communities from Max Planck institute for Marine Microbiology, Germany - Olavius ilvae ELBA.1... ...
AAGCCGGGTTGAAACTGGATCGGGTTCTGGGGCATCGCAAAATCCTCTCTGATGGCTGCCACCAGTATTCTACGCCCCCTGGGGGCTCAAGCCGGGAGACCGTAGCTGAGTTTCGACACTAATCACCTCAAGTAATCCCGCACGTTGATCTTCACACGTTTTGTCCCAGGACAAAGCTCTTGGTACAGGCACCCTGTGAGAAGATCACACAACGTGTGTTCCTGACTCGTCAATGTAAATTCGATAACTCATGAACTCTGATTATGGCGCCCAACATGCAATAGGGTACCTTGAAAAGCATAGTTTTCTTCAACGGATTGCCATTAATAATCCATGGGTTAGTGGCGGTTCAAAAACAAGTCATACATCGACTTGATTAAAGCCATTGACATCGACGACAGCGCTCCATTTCCCAAGTACCTGGTCGATACGTTTGTTCTCACCCCAAGCCACAAAGCCACGAAGAATTATGCTGTCGTTCTTCTTCATCTCCCCATCCCTTCGTGGCTTTGTGTCTTTGTGTGAGGTTCGACAAGGGGCGCCACCAGACCTAAGAAGATGGATAACTTGTTAGTGAACCGTTCCTTAGCGTCCCTTGATTGGTGAAAATACCTATATTTTTTATAAGGTGCCCTCAAAGCAGCACAAGATTGTCCCGGTGAATGAGTTCTTCATCGTCCAGGTAGCCCAGGATCCCCTCGAATCCGGCGCTGGGCCGGCCCTTGATGCGATCCGCTTCCAGGGCGTCGTAATTGACGAGCCCGCGGGCGATCTCATGGCCTTGCTCGTCGACACAGGCTACGACCTCGCCGCGCCGGAAAGTGCCCTGTACTTCTCTTACTCCCACCGCCAGGAGACTCTTACCTCGCCTTTGCAAGGCATGGACCGCACCGGCATCCAAGGTAAGCCTGCCCCGGACCTGGAGCTGACCGGCCAGCCAGCGCTTGCGGGCGGCTTGAGGCCCCTGGACCGGGGTCAGCAGGGTCCCGACCCGCTCACCGGCGCCGACCCGCCGCAGCACATTATCCCCCTGGCCCGGAGCGATGACGGTCGCGGTCCCTGAACGGGCCGCGAGCCGCGCGGCGCGGACCTTGGTTACCATGCCGCCGAGACCCAATCCGCCGACACTACCGCCGGCTACGGCGTCGAGCCGTGGATTGTCGACCCGGGTCTCGGAGATGAGCTCGGCATCCGCATCCAAGCGGGGATCGCGGTCGCAAAGGCCGGCCTGGTCGGTGAGTAGAATCAACAGATCGGCCTCGATCAGGTTGGCGACCAGAGCGGCCAGGGTGTCATTGTCCCCGAACCTCAGCTCGTCCGTGGCTACCGTATCGTTCTCGTTTACCACCGGCACCACCCGGAGCCGCAATAAGGAAAGCAAGGTGCTGCGGGCGTTCAAGTAGCGTCCCCGGTCGGCCAGATCTTCCCGCGTAAGCAAGACCTGCGCCGCGTGGATACCGCGCTTCTGAAAGCAGGCCTCGTAGGCCTGGATCAGCCCCATCTGGCCGATGGCGGCAGCGGCCTGCAGCTCATGCAGGGATTTGGGGCGTCGGGCCCAACCCATGCGGGCCATACCCTCGGCGACGGCGCCCGATGAGACGATCACCAGCTCACCCCTGCTGCGCAGAAATCCGGTTACCTGATCGGCCCATGGGGCCAGGACCGTCCGATCAAATCCTTGGCCGTCTCTGGTGAGCAAGGCGCTGCCGATCTTGACGACCCAACGTTTGGTATTTCGGATGCCGGCGCGGGAGATCATGAAACTTCCAGCTTCCAGTCGCCAGCTACCGGCTATGTTTGAACCACTGAACCACAGCGACCTGCCTGCCGACAAGCGCCGAAGACGCAGAGACTTTTCGCAGCAGCATCCCTGAGCGCCCAGATCATGTTGACATGTGGTGTCATTGCGAGCACAGCGAGAAATCCTTATCTCGACGGAGGAGGGATTTTTTTCCAGACAGCGCCAAATCATTCAGGATTGCACCCGCAAATTGATTCTACTCCAGTACCCCATTTCACCTAATTTTGCATTCTCAGCGAGGTGAGAAGCGGCCAGCTGCGAGGCGCGCGCGCAGGAATAGCCACTCCTCTTTCAAACGCGCGCAACAACGCAGCTGGCTGCTTCTCGCCGTGCCCGAAGGGAGTCCCCCAAACGCGCCCAGGCGGCGTTACAGCGCTTGGCAAGAGAATCCGCTATTCCCTGCCTTACCTGGATGCGTTTGAGGGACTCTGAGATCGTAAAATCAGGTGAAATGGGGTACTAGGCTATCCCCCCGGACGGATAGTTTCACAGGGTGCCCAACAGGTACGCCCGGCCGCGATCGGGGCGGGACGGTTTGGAGGGTAGAAGAGCCCGGTGGAAAAACCCACGGCGCCCGCTTCCAGGGCCGCACGCAACCGCTCCTTCATTAGCCGGATCTCGGCCTCCCGAGCCGGCCGGGTGAAATCGTCCAAGGCGCCGACCCGCAGCGTCGAGTGGCCCACCAGGGGTGCCGCATTGATCGCCGGGGGCCTGCGCTCCACCTCCGCCAAGTAGGTGGCAAAATCGGCAAAGCGGTACCATTCGCCCCCACCGGCCAGGTTCAACGGCGCTGGTGGCTGTCGGCTTCGCAGGGGTGCCAGGCTGAGGCCGCAGTTGCCCGCGACCACGGTGGTCACGCCCTGGCTGAGCTTGGGTGTCATCGCGCGGTCGGAGAGCAACAACCGGTCGTCATGGGAGTGCACGTCGATAAAGCCGGGTGCCACCACGCGACCGCGCGCATCGATTTCATGCTCGGCACGGCGGCCGGCCAGCTCACCGATGGCCTCGATGCGCTCGCCGCGGATTGCCACAGCGGCCGCCCGACGGGGCGCGCCGGTGCCGTCGATAACAGTACCGCCGCGGATCAGGATGTCGTAGGGAGCGTCGGATTCGTTCATGAGCATCTCGAGGCTCGTTAAGGAGCCGAGCCCCAATCTTGTAATCGGCCGGATCGAGCGTCAAGCAAAACAGACCCGCGGCCTCCGATCAGCCACCTGCCGATGCTCCGGTCGGCCACTTGCCGATGCCGACTTGACAAACAGCGCCGGGAATCCTCACAGTTTCGGGCACCAAATTCCCTGTTGCCTTACAGTCCGGGAGATACCCATGACGGCACTCGAGATCCGGTGTGAACACAAGCCATCCCCCGCCAAACTGGAGGTCCTCCAGGTAGACCACTGGCCGGTATGGAAAAAAGAAGTCAGCCGCTTCCCTTGGCATTACGATCAGACCGAGACCTGCTACGTCCTGCGCGGGCGCTTCGTGGTGACGCCCGAAGGCGGCGAGCCACGGGAATTCGGACGTGGGGACCTCATCAGCTTCCCGGCAGGACTCGCCTGTACCTGGGAGATTCTGGAGCCGGTGGAAAAGCATTACAAACTCGATTAGTTCTCTCCGGTCTCAGCAGCGTGGCCGACTGCACCTCAAGAAGCTATTCGGTTAAAACGGACCCTCGCGTCGGGTTGGATTACGGTGCGTTCGACGCTGTGCCTCACGCGACGTTTCCCCGCGCCTGACCCTACCCCTTATCGGGCACGGCATCGGAGCGCCGGCATCTTGCCGGCAAATTGGCTCGCCGGCAGGATGCCGGCGCTCCAATGCCCGTGCTCCGGCTTTGCCCAATCGACTTCCATTGTCTATCCCTCCCGGTAGCTATAGAGCATGTAGGTGTTGATCAGATAGACGGTAAACAGAAAGATGCTCGCCCAGCCCACGGTCTTGAAGACCCGGGTGCGCGGACGATAGAGGAGTCCGACGACGGCCACCCCCGTCATCATGACGGCGGAAAAGGCGGACATGGCATGGGTCGGGGACACCGCATCGAACAAGGGTCCGGGTAGGTAGAAGATGTCATCGACGGCCAGGATGCCGATGTTGAAGAGGTTGCTGCCGAACAGGTTGCCGATCGCCATGTCTACGGCGCCCAACCGCAGAGCGGCCACGGTTACCACCATTTCCGGCAAGGAGGTCACGAAGGCTACGAACAGGGTGCCGACGAAACCCTGGTGCCACCCCATTTGGACGGCCAACTCCTTGGCGACGAAGGGCAGCCAGACCCCCGCGATCAGGACGACCGCGGCGGCCGCGATATATCTCACTATCGCGGTGCGCAGACTGAGCCCCGGATAGGCATCGGCCTCGGCCTCCGTAAAACTTTCGACCAGCTCGGATTCATACAGAAAGACCGAGCGCATCGCGACCAGATACACCACCATGATCGCCGGGCTGTAGAGACCCAGGTGCCACAGCGAAATCCCAGGCCCCTGCGCCGCCAGCAGCAGGTTGAACCCGGCGAGCCCGATGAGCATGATCCCGAACCCGGCGGCGAGGATGTGCCCCTGGCCGGCCCGGCAATAGATGGGTTCGTCGCGGCTCAGGAAATCGAGCACGACGATGAGCACCAGATTGAAGACACAGCTGCCCAGCACGTCGCCGACGGCGATGTCCGGCGCCTCGGCGACCGTCACCGAGCTGATTCCGGTCACCAGCTCGGGCAGGGAGGTGACACTGGCGAGCATGATGACCCCGATCCAGGTACCGCCGAGCCCCGTCTTGTCGGCAATGGCGTCACCGTAACGGGACAGTTTGACCCCGGCGAAGCCGATCGCGACCACGCACACCAGGAATTGCACCCACACCATTGGTCAATACCCCAGGTTGAAGGATGGCATGGAGACGATGAGCATCCATGCCGGGATATGGGAGTTGCTAAAAATGCCCCTTTATGCCCCGGCAGTCAATAAGGCTTCCGGCTCATGGATGCGGTTTGCCGCGGGCCAGGCGTCCATCGATGCGGTTCGCGATCGGGGTGGGTGTAGTCCTGCTATGGCATACCGCGCTCACCGCATCCTACGCCGGCTCACCACATCCTCCACGCCCGGCCAGACCGCAGTGTAACCAGGGGGGTGGTGAAGGCAGCGAGAAACACTATGATCCGCGGCCCAGGCAAAGCAGTCCGGAATCCATAAAGAGCCTTTTTTTATTCAATCACGAAAAAACACGAATACTCGGGCCGGAGGCGGCCCCGAATCCAAAGCGGCGGCAAGTTACGCGCCCTGCGAGCGGCGTTTGACTGGTGATTGCTCGGTCCCTAGAATGATTTTTGTCCGTTGTCGGGCGCATAGCTCAGTGGGAGAGCACTGTCTTCACACGGCAGGGGTCGCTGGTTCGAACCCAGCTGCGCCCACCACATCTCACGCCACATCCCATCAACAGCGAGTGCTCGATGCGACCATCCCTGCGCCGTGCGGATCAGCTGCGCCCCCTGGTCTTTACCCGCGGTTTCACCCGTTACGCCGAAGGTTCCGTGCTGGCGGAATTCGGCGCCACCCGGGTGCTGTGCACGGCCAGTGTGGAGGAGCGGGTACCCGGCTTTCTGAAGGGCCGCGGCAGCGGCTGGATCACCGCCGAATACGGCCTGCTCCCGCGCGCCACCGGCGAGCGCACCGCGCGCGAGGCCGCCCGCGGAAGGCAGGGCGGCAGGACCTTGGAGATCCAACGTCTGATCGGCCGTTCCATGCGGGCCGCGGTGGACCTCCAGGCCCTGGGGGAACGCACCATCACCCTGGATTGCGACGTCATACAGGCCGACGGGGGGACCCGCACCGCCGCCATCAGCGGCGCCTGGATCGCCCTCCACGACGCGGTACGCGGTCTGCTGGAACAAGGGGTCCTGGACCAGGATCCGCTGATCGCCCAGATCGCCGCCGTCTCCGTCGGCATTTACCAGGGGGAGCCGGTGCTCGACCTGGACTATGCGGAGGACAGCAGCGCCGAGACGGACATGAATCTGGTCATGGACGCGCAGGGGCGCTGGGTGGAGATTCAGGGCACGGCGGAGGGCAAGCCCTTCTCCCGCGCCGAGCTGGCGGCCATGCTGGATTATGCGGAAGCCGGCATCCGGGACATCCTGGCGGCTCAGCGCGCGGTCCTGGCCGAATCCCCGGCCGCACCTCCGACCGAACCAGTACCCCCACCGGCGCACAGCGGAAGGATGGAACCATGAGCAGAGCACACCGGGACGTTCCCATCGTCCTTGCCAGCAACAATCCCGGTAAGGTCCGGGAGATCAACGCCCTGCTCGAGGCAGCCCGGGTGCGGGTGGTGCCTCAGCACGAATTCGGGCTGCCGGAGGTGCAAGAGACCGGCCTGACCTTTGTCGAGAATGCGATCCTCAAGGCCCGCAACGCGGCGCGCCGCATCGGCCTGGCGGCGATCGCCGACGACTCGGGGATCGAGGTCGACGCCCTGAACGGGGCGCCGGGCATCTACTCCGCCCGCTTCGCCGGGGTAGGCGCATCCGACCAGGCCAATCTGGACCGGCTCCTCGAGGTGCTGGAGGGCGTCCCCCAGGAGGCACGCAGCGCCCGCTACCAATGCCTGATGGTCTACATGCGCCATGGTGAGGACCCTACTCCCTTGATCTGTCAGGGTACCTGGGAGGGACGCATTTTGTCCGCCCCCCAGGGCGAAAACGGCTTCGGCTATGACCCCGTATTCTATGTTCCGGGGGAGGATTGCAGCGCGGCGGAGCTGCCTGCCGCGACCAAGAATCGGCTCAGCCACCGCGGCCAGGCACTGCGGGCGTTGGTGCACCACCTTGGGGGCGCGGATTGATTGCGGATTGATTAGGTATCGTTCTAACCGTATCGAAACTAGGGGCTGTTGACATTTATCTGAGCGAGGCCGATTGTGAGGCATTTTTCGTGCTGACAAGGCGCGGCGAGGAGGAATAGCCGGCCTATTTTGACGAGCCGCAACACCGTCAGCGCGGAAAAGGGCCTCAATCGGACCGTGAACGATGAATGTCAACAGCCCCTAAGAAGTTGTCCGGTTAAAAGCAATCCTGAATTATTCGGCGTTGTCCGGAGGATCTGACGTGTTGCGTTCGACGCACAACGGCTCGTTGATCTACGGCCAAGCCGGTGCCGGCGTCTTAACGCAACCTACACCCACATGACCCCCCGCGCTGCCGGCCCGCGCGGACCTCGCGTCAAGTGTAGGTTGGGTTAGGCGCCCCGTCCGATCCCGAAGCACAGTGACAGGGCCGAATGCGCCGTAACCCAACACGTCAAATCCCACAACCAACACCAAACAACCCAGGACTACGCCCGGACAGGCACGGCACCGAACGCGGCGTAACGCAACGCTAGTACCCCATTTCACCAAACAACTTCTTTAGAAGCGCGCATCCAAATGCCGGAAGCACACTTGGCCCAAGCCGGCCCCAACTCCAGCCAGGCCGTCATCTCGGCTCCCCGTTCGAGCAACTACCCGCCGTACTTGTCCTGACCGACGCCGCTTCACCCATCCTCACGTGGTCCGAAGATGGCGGTTCCCACCCGCACCATGGTCGCGCCTTCGGCGATCGCCGCCTCCAGATCGGCAGACATGCCCATCGAGAGCACCGGAAGCGGCAGCGCGGGCGTGGCGATGCGATCCCGCAACAGACGCAATGCGCGAAAGGGGCGGCGGCGGGCCTCCTCGTCCTTTCCGGGCGCGGGCAGGGTCATGAGCCCAACCAGCTTCAGTCGCGGCAATCCCGCACAGGCCGTGGTGAAATCGGCGACCTGGGCCGGGGGCAGTCCGGCCTTGCCGGGTTCCAGGTCGAGGTTGACCTGGACACAGGCCGTCAGGGGGGGTAATGGTGCCGGGCGTTGTTCACTCAGGCGTCGGGCATGCTTGAGGTCGCACAGGCTGTGTACCCAGTCGAAGCGCGCGGCGATCTGTCGCGTTTTATTGCCCTGGATGCGGCCGATGAAGTGCCATTGGAGCCCCCGGGTCTCGAGCACGCCCATCTTTTCGACCGCCTCCCGGGCGTAACTCTCGCCGAAGGCCGTCTGGCCGGCGGCAAAGGCGGCGCGGATCTTCGCCATCGCCTGCTTTTTACTCACGGCAAGCAAGGCCACGCTACCCGGCTCGCGCCCGAAGCGGTCCTCGGCGGCGCGGATTCGCGCCCGCACCGCAGCGAGGCGTGCCGGTATGCCTTGGGTCGGTCGAACCATTTCTACGCCCGGATAGTCAGTCGAAGACAGTTTATCAGTCGGCTGTAAACCGTACCTAATCCGGGACGAGGGCCTGTTGACATTTAACTCTAACCGACTGTTTTTTATGTTAAATAGTTATCAGTTGTCAGGGGACAGTTGTCAGAGAACCGTAGGGCGGGAAAGCGCAGCGCATCCCGCCTCCATGTTCTGGACGGGAGCCAGGGTGAGCGTGTAGAAAATTTGTTCCCTTTAAAAAAAGCATGATTCCTTATTTGAGTAATTATTGATAGAATTATACTTAAAAGAGAAATCCTGAATGATTCGGCGTTGTCCGGTGGGGAAAGATCCCTCCGGACAACGCCGAATCATTCAGGATCGCACCCGCTATCAACCACGAAAGACACGAACCTGGTCATGTCTGTTATTCCCGGAATATGAATATATTCACACTGAATATAGCATACGAACCGATCGCTCAAGTAATTTTTGAGTATGAGTACATTCGGCGATCGCGTTGCTTCCGCAAGGGAACGGATTAAACTGAGGCAGACCGAGCTCGCGGAGCGGGTCGGCGTGACGCCGGGCGCGATCAACAAGATCGAGTCCGGCGAATCCAAAGGAGCAAAACCGGGCACCTTGGCGGCTCTGGCGCGGGCCCTGGGGGTCAGCATGGAGTGGTTGGCGACCGGCAAGGAAGGCTATGTCCTGGAACCGCATGGCGACTATGCCTTGGCGCAGATGAACCGCCTGCTGGCCGCTTGGGAGGGCCTGCCGCTCAACCTGCGGGCGCCTCTGTTGAAACTCATGGAATCCATGGCGGGGGTGGAAGACCCGAGCATCGGACCGGGCTGACGTCTGCCGTCTCATTTTTCTCACACCAAGCCACTAAGCCACGAAGCATTCTCGCGCTGTTTGCAGCGCTGACCGGCACCAGACCGTCTGTCCTCTGCGGCGTCGATACGAGGCGTTTACCGCACTCGTTCTGCGCCATTCTCCCATCCCTGCGTGGCTTTGTGGCTGCGTGTGACGGCGAGTGGATCCGGTTCGAGTGGGAGCTTGGTCGATCGGCGCCGGCAGTGGAGAATCGCTCCCTAACCACTTTGAAACTTACCACTCTCCATAATAGAATAGCCAGGTGCCGGACAGGCGCTTACATCCCCCATACCCCGACCCGGTATTTTCCATACCGCCCTTCCCTGACCAAGGCCTTTTTCTCCCATGGAGTATCCGGGGTACGATCGAAAATGACCAGATAACCCTCACTGGTACCGATGCGATCCATGTAGTCAGCGGTCTGGGCCAATCCTTCCTCGATCGTTGCCTCCAGGGATTTGTACAGGACTTTCAGTTCAATGACTGCCCGTTGCACGGGACCGCGGAAACCCCGATCCGCATCCAGGGGCCACTGCACCAACAGATCGGTACGCCGCCGCCCCAACCCATACTCCCGCTCGATACGCCCGCCACTGTTGACGATGCGCTGTAGGAACGCCTGTATCAAGAGCTGCGGGCCGGCCTCCTTGTAGTCGAACCGCTCGCTCCAGATTTCGCCGTTCTCCCGGAAGAACTGCTGGAAGGCGTCGAGCAGCTGGGGGAAATCCAGGCGCCCGTCCTTGCCCACATACCAGGCGGCCTCCTGGGAGATGCGGGTCTGGGTGATCCAGGTCAGGGCGCGGGGGATGATCTCCCGGTAGATAGGGTTGGCGATCTCGACCTGGGGGCGGGTGCGGATCAGTCCCAGGTCCTGCACATAGAGTTGATCATCCTCGCCGGGCGGGGTTGTGCCGGGCACGATGTCGCCACTCAGGAGCTCGCTGACGATCTTATGTACCCGCGGCTCCCGAAGTTGGTTTGTCAATTGGTCGAGATGGGTATCCCGCCGCTCGATAAGCCGCTCCCGGGCATCGGCCAGGAGCGCCAGGCCAATCGGACGGGTGCGGTCTTGTGCCGCTTTGGCCCTGAAACAGGCCTCGTAGCCGAGGGCATTGACCAGCCAGGGCTGACCGCCGGTCTGCTCGAAGACATAATCGAACACCCCGGCTTCGAACGCCTGCCCGGTCGCCGTGGTATGTTGAGCATAGAGGGCGGCAACATCCTCGTGGCTGAAGTTCCCCAACCGCAGCGACTCGGATTTGATGTTGAAGGCGCTGCCGCCGAGGACGATCCGGTTGTCACCGTTATGGATGCGGTAATCCCGTACATCCCGTACATCCCGTACATCCCGCACCCCGCACAAGAGAACCGTCTGGGGAAAGGCCCGGGGACGATCCGGGTAGCCGGCCCGGATCTGGCGCAGCAGGGAGATCAGAGTATCTCCCACCAAGGTATCCACCTCGTCCAGTAACAGCACGATGGGTTGGTCGCTTTCCTCCGACCAGCGGGAGAGCAACCCCTGGAGGGCACCATGGGGACCAAACTCATGGAGCGTCTCTCATCGACCCACTCCCGCGGTCGTTGATCGCCCAGGTAACGGCGGGCATTGTGGGCAACCCCGCTGGCAATCGTGCGCATGCCTGCCGCCACATCCCCGCGTACCGCTTGGGCCGGCTCCAGGTTTACATAGAGGGCTCTGTAGTCCTGTTCCGCGTTGAGCTGTTCCATCAAGGCCAACAGGCAGGAGGTCTTGCCGGTCTGACGCGGGGCATGGAGGACGAAATAACGTTTCTCCCCAATCAAACGCCGGATTTCATCCATATCCCAACGCGCTAATGCAGGGATCATGTAATGTTCGTCTGACCTCACGGGACCTGCGGTATTGAAGGTCTTCATCGATGTCCTCCCAGCTACGCCGGGGTCGACCAGAGCTGTAGACCGGGTTCAGGGATGCACCCGGCTTTCTCTGCCCCCTGACAACTGCATTCTGCCCCCTTTCCGGTCGGTGTCCGTGCCAAGGTCTCAACGCAACCCACACCCACCTGCCCCCCTACGCTGCCGGCCTGCGTGGACCTTGCGTCAAGTGTAGGTCGGGTATCGAAGTTACCAGATTATTTTCCCATACTCAATTCTTACTCTGACCATGCGCGCGCTCTCATACCCCGGACAGGGCTACCGAATACTAATCACTGGTGAAACATCGCCTTGGCAATGAACCACAGAGACGCTGAGGACGCAGAGGAGATGTTAAAAAGAAAGTTTCTGCGCTCGGAACGCCGCGCGCAATCCGCATCGATCGGCAATCCAACAGCAGTTTGGTCGAAAGCGATCGGTGTCTTCTGCATGCTCTGTGTGCTCTGTGTCTCTGCGGTTCAAATTACCTAACCAATTGCTTTATATCTATTTATCATTCGGGTGCCCTGATGCCCCGGAACAGGTGAAGGTAGCCCAGTAGTAGGGATGCGAGAAGGGGGTAGCGCCCGCCGGCGCCTGTTCCAGGGCCGCCGCCGCATCGCCGCCTTGCGCGCGCAAGGCCTCGGCCGAGACGTCACGCAGCCAAAGTTGCGCAGCGCGCAGCGCCGAGGCCGCCGGCAGCGGCCGGTTGCCGGCGTGGCCGAGCAGGTTTTGATAGAAGCGCTCCAGCAACAGAGCGGTCGCCAGGTCATCGACGGGCCACAGGGTGCCGACCACCGTCGGTGCCCCGGCCTGCAGGAGGCCGGCGGGCAGACCCAGGTAGTCGTCCGGGGAACGGCGGATGTCGGTCATCCCGGTCTCGCACGCCGAGAGAGTGACCAGCCGGGAGGCACCGAGATCCAGCTCGGCGATGAGCCTGGATAGGGTGAATTTTTGTCCCGCGGCCAAGGTCAGACCGGACCGCATCGGCTCCCACCAATCATAGGAGCCGTGGCAGGCAAGATGGAAGTAGTGGCAGCCGGGCGCGGTCTCGATGACGGCCTCGACCGTGGCCGCCTTCCCTTCCAACCGCTGGAAGTCGGAAAAGAGCGCCGTTACCGCCTTGCCCTCGGCCGGGGCGAACCGGAGGTCCTGGGTCGGGTTGACAACGGCGAGCAGCCTATGCCCCTGGCGCCTTGCTTCCCCCAGGTGTCGGCGGCCGACGGATAAGGCATAACCGCTGGGCAGGTAGCGAACGGTCCAGTCGTCGAGAAAGTAGCGCCGGTGCCCATCCTGGGTGCGCCAGGCGGCATGGATCGGCAGCAGGCCCAAGCCACCCTGGGGCATAAAGAGAACGGGGGCGCCTTGTTGGAGGCCCTGGTGTTGCAGCCGCTCATGGATCGGTCCGAGGATCCCGTCCCACAATTCCCGCCCCGCCGTCTCGATCCGGTCGAGCCACTGTTGTTTGAGCGCGGGACTCTCCGGGGAGATGCGGTACCGGTTGTAAACACCGAGCCAGTCGGTCGGTTGCGGCGCATCCGCCGACCCTTGCAGCAAGACCCGCAAATCGGCGGCGGTGAAGCCGTCCAACTCGACGAGATGCCCCTGGGTCACGGTCGCCGTCCCGTGGGGGACCACGAACACCGCGCTGCCCTGGGAGGTCGAGAACGGCACCACCAAGGCGCCCCCCGCGGGGATCAGCTCCAGCAGCCCGGCCAGCTCCAGGCCGCTCGGTATGAATTCGGGCCGCGCGGCGTGGACGGTCTCGATCAGCCGGTCGAGCTCGGCCCGCGCCCGGGGTAGGGCCTCCGCCAGCTCATGGTCGCTACGGCGGGCGGGGGTGTCCGGGGGGAGGTGCATTTCCGCCTCGAGGTCATGCACCGCCTGCCGGGCCGCCGCGATGGCCTCCCGCTCGGCCTCGGGCAGCGCCGCCAGCTCGACCTCGCTCAAGGCCAGGGTCTCCCGCAGGCGGTGGGTCTGACCCTGCTCCAGGCGCAACAGGCCCGCCGCCGGTCGCCCCAGGCGCACCGCGCAATAGGCGGCATCGATATAGGCGTGGCTCCGGCTGCCTGCCTGGTCGCGGTGGCCGGTCTCGCCATGGGCCTGGGTCGGCAGCTCCGCCGCGGCCGCGATGGCCGCGCTATAGGCCGCCTCCGCCTCCGCCCAGTCCCCTTGGCCGAAGTACAGATCGCCCAGGTCCTGTTGGGTGCGCCGGTGCTCGGCGGGCAACTCGGTCCGGGTATGGACCTCGAGTGCCCGCTCGAAGTGCTGAATCGCTCGCCTGATATTCTCGCCGCGTTCGCCCTGGATGCGGTCCACATAGGCATGCGCCAGGTCGTGCTGGGTCAGCGCCCACTGCTCGGGCAAGGTCGCTCGGGTATAGACCTGGAGCGCCAGCTCGAAATGGTGGATGGCGTACTCGAGATGCTCGGCGCGCTCGCCCCGGATACGCAGCAAGTAGGCACGCGCCAGGTCGTGTTGGATCAACGCCCAGTCCTGGGGCGAATCGGCCTGGGTATGGACCTCCAGCGCCTGCTCGAAGTACTGAATCGCCTGTTCGATATTGTCGGCGCGGTCGCCGCGGACGCGCAGCAGATAGGCGCTCGCCAGGTCGTGTCGGGTCGTCGCCCATTCCTGAGGCAAGGCGGTACGGGTGCGCACCTTGAGCGCCTGCTCGAAGTGGTGGATGGCCCGTTCGAGATTCTCGACGCGCTCGCCCTGGATGCGATCCACGTAGACGTTCGCCAGCTGGTGTTGAGTCAGCGCCCACTGCTCAGGGAACTCGGCACGGGTGCGCACCTCCAGGGCCAGCTTGAAGTAGTGAATCGCCTGCTCGAGATTCTCGGCGCGCTCACCGTGGATACGGTCCGCGTAGGCGTGCGCCAGATTGTGTTGGGTCATCGCCCACTGTCCGGGCGCAGCGGTGCGGGTAATGACCTGGAGGGCCTGCCGGTAGTGGTGGATGGCCTGGTCGATATTCTCGGCGCGCACGCCCCGGATGCGGTCCGCGTAGGCGTTGGCCAGATTGTTCCGGATCCCCGCCCACTGCTCGGGAAACTCGGTGCGGATCCGCACCTCCAGGGCCTGGTTGAAGTGGTGAATCGCCTGCTCGAGATGCTCGGCCCGCTCGCCCTGCGGATTCCGGGCCAGGCTGCTCCCGAGCATCCCCTGCAGCGCCGCCCACAGCTCCGGGGCCTGCGCGCGATCGGTCAGGTTCAACGCCTGCCGGCACAACCGGACGCGGCGGGGCATGTCACTCGGCTGGCCGGGGCTGTTGACCTCGCGGAGGATCGTCCGCAGGTCGGTGGCCAGCATGGCGCCCTCCTCATGGCCGGGGGTCCGCGCGCGGCCCGCTGGCCCGGAGCCTTTTCCTAACCAACGTCCGAGGATACCCATATTCGCTGTTCCTCCGCTCGAGTTCGGTATGGGCAGACGCCCGAGGATGCGCCCTACCCTAGTACCTAGTTTCAGTCTATTTTTCCGGTACAATGCAGCTTGGCGCAGGGGCCCGTCATTTCTCTTTATATTGCGGATAGAGTCGCTTGAGCTTGGTCCGCGCATCCTCGGTGGTGAATTGCCAATCCACGCTGGCCTGCTCGGCATTGCGGCGCTCCGCCCAGGCGGTTGCCTCGCGGCGGAGTGTTTCCAGATCAGGAATGCGCCGGTCCAGGCCTTGCTGGGTGAACACGCTCAACTCGATTTTGGCGATGTCCAACCAACTGCCATGTTTGGGGGTGTAATGAATCTCCAAGCGGTCGAGCAACCGCCGCGCTTCGGCAGGAGGAAAGGCTTTGTACAAGGAGGCTGGGGTGTGGGTGTTCAAATTGTCCCACACCAGCACTACCTGGTCAGCATTAGGATAATCCACGTCGAGCAAGGTCTTGACCTCCGCGGCCAGATCAAGTGCGGTCTTGGTGGTGCGCACACTAACCTTACGGCGACCACCCAAGGGTTCAGTGAGCATGAAGTTGACCGCCGTCCC
>Ga0209678_1000403_pt1 | contig 14692 bp, 7 predicted proteins | sample WorMetilvaeELBA1_FD_187404 | JGI IMG/M metagenome (GOLD analysis project Ga0209678, IMG submission 187404) | Marine gutless worms symbiont microbial communities from Max Planck institute for Marine Microbiology, Germany - Olavius ilvae ELBA.1... ...
GTGCGCTTAACAAGTTCATTTTAGAATTACAATATTCTGCCGCGTTCGGGCGTGAGAGTAAGGGGGACCGAAAATATGCAAAATTTCGACATTTTTTGTCCCACCGTGTAGTTTAGGGAATACATCGGAAGATGCTTAAATTGCATTTCAACTGTACTTAGTCACTGATGGGCCACTATTAGCGCGCGTTATATGTGCCTTGTGCGTCCTGTTCTACTGTCATCTTACTTGTCTCTACTATGTTGTTTTTCATGAACAAATAAATGGAAACCCAAGTACTGGGGTATCTGCACACAGCCTAGGTCTACCATGGGTAAAAGTTTCGCGAACGTATGTTCAGCAGCTCCAGAGATATAGGCTAAAAACCGCAATTTAAAAAAAAAATTGTAAACCGACGCCTAGATCTCAGGGGTTTGTAGGCCAAAGTTCATCGAAATTGGCACAAGTGTAGAGCAACCTTCCGTGGTGAACCAGTTTTTTTTAGAATTGCGATATTTTGCCGCGTTCGGGCGTGAGAGCTGAAAAGGTACGGGTGGGGTCAAAAAATTTCGTCATTTTTTGGCCCACCGTGTACTTTAAGGAGGGCCAGGAATAAATTGATCTAGTAGGTTCGCAAATAGCACCTAATATCTACCACGTGTGAAAGTTTCGTGAAGATCCGTTCAGCCGTTTGGCCAACTAAGGCGGCGGAAAAAAAACGGCGGCAAAATATAACATGGACGCATCGCTGAGCGTGCGTCCATAAAAAATAAACATCACAAATGATACGTTTTACAGCCCTGGTTTGTGGTCTTTTTAAGTAAAAGATAATTTAGTATACAACATTTACTCACTGCTTTGCCGGGCCCGGATGTTGTCGGATAATTTAAGTTATTTTCAGGGGGGATAACGTCCTAGGGTGGGGGGATTTGTCCGGTGGGCTTTTATCCGAGGGGAATAATGTCCGGGGGATTATGTCCGGGGACAATGTCCGTTTCCCCTGAAAACGCATCTGGTGACAACAGATGTTAGCACTTTATAACGTCTTCTTCATTTGGAGTTTTGTTGTCAAGGCCTATTGTGCCGTCATCTTATAAAGGATAAATTGTGACACTGACTGAAGGAGTCCAGCGCACTTGAAGATAGCCTACTAAACAGGCTTAAGTGGCTTCAGTGGAGCTGATTATTGACAAAAGACGAGTAAAATTAATGGAAATTTAACAAGCTGTGCGGGAAGCCGCCACAATAGGCCCCGAACCCCGTGACGACCTTGACTTTTGACCTTTTGACCTTGAAAGTGATGCCCGAGTCACGTGTGACGTGGGCTACCTCTGTGCCAATTTTAATCTTCCTAGGCCTCTCTATTCTCGACTTAGGCCCGATGTACGCGACAGACAGACAGACGTCAGACAGACAGACGTCAGGCAGGGGCATAATAAGATTCTGAATGGTAGGGCCTGATATTTAGACTTTACTTCGACATTTGACCATGAAATGAAGGCCGCAGAAGGCATGATCAGAGGTAAAAATTAAAAAACAGGCTTCAGTGAAGGAAACGTTTTTAGTAACGCACTATATGTATGCACAGGCCACAGGGCCGTCCTACGTATAACACCAGACTTTTAGTAATGGGGTTGTGGTTAACTGGAACTTTCTGTTTGTGAACTGCAGCGTAACTGTAAGGCCAATTGACGCATACAGCAGCAATGCTGTTTTAAGTATTGACAGTATTATCAAATCCTTGTCGACTGACAGGTAGGCCTACGGCAAATAGCCAACGTCTTTGTTCTAAGCAATCAAGACGCGTCTTCGACCAGCTGAAACATCCTCTTCATCAGTTAAAATCGGCAAAATTAACAACGTGGACCAATCTATAGCATCCTCCGGCACTGCAGCAGATCACAACAGGTTTTGCCTCGTTTTCGCTAAGTAGGACACCGGAAATGCCAAAAATAGGTCGCGCGTGACTAAGGCCAATGCCCACGAGAGACGCACTCACCACTCAAGGGGACGACACGAGGACCTGGCTCATAGTAAAGCAGCGCATTGAATGCAAACTTATTCTATATTTTATACCGGGTGGATCATAAAAACGTCCCCCAATTTGCAATGATGTTGCACTGCTCAGCAAGGGAATTCAAATAAAAAAGAGATAATATTTTTTATACAGCAGTCTTAGCTGAACGGTACCAGAAATTATGATGTTATACGCTTTTGTTTTAACAGTAAAATACGCAAAAGAGTACTGGATGTCCGAAACGTACAAAACAAGAATCTGTGCGGCCGAGATGGCCGTACGATATGCGGCCCTCAGTGCGTGCCGAAAAGTACATCCGTGACGCTAGCGGTTGACGAAAAGACGTTACCGATGGCAACGATAACGGGACGGACGGACAGACAGACGGACAGACGGACAGACAGAGTGCGACGCAATATGCGGCCCCCTCCTAGGGAGGATGGCCGCATAATAACCAATGAGTTCAACACGGCTCACTGTATTAGATCGATATCCTGTCACAGCCATTAGCGGAAAATGTGCTCAATCGCGCCTCCATTCTGTTTTTAACCGCATTAAGTGGTGAATAAATTCTTCTTCTTCTGAAGTCTTTCTTTCCATTGTGCAATAGATTTTCGAACTGCGCCTCGATGGTGACCTCATTCCACCTGTTTTTGATTGTCTGCTTGAGGTCCCGTAGTTTGGCAAAGGGAAGTCGTCGGTCTTCGTAGTTCGTACACCAAATCTTACAGGACATCCCAAATGCGTAATCTGAAAGACTAAACTCTGGACAGTCTGCAGAATAGGATCTCATTAATCAGCAGGTATGAAGTCTGGAGTGATCTGTCGTAGAAACTGCTGCGTCGCTTTTGCGCGGTGTGACGGAACACTGTCTTGCATGAACACGAAGTCATTGAGATGGTTTTAACCGCACTTATGTTAAGAAAAGAATTGTATTAAAAGTGCCTAGTTTGAGGGACAAATTATAGACGGGGATAGAAATCCCTGATGAGGCTATCCTTTTTGTAAACGATAAAATCTATTCGAGTAGTCTTTGATGTAATTAACAGACACCAGATAATGGACAGACCAAGCACGCAGTGAACGAAGCCTATCGATTGTATCGCGCGTGGGGTGGATGTCAGGCAGCTGAACTGTGACCGCGATTACATAACGCGCCGTGGACCGCGGATGTCAGCCCCGCGCTCGGCGTATACGGCGCTGATCTGATAGCAACAGTTTAAACGCATAATCAGTGCATAATTGCGTGTACAGCAGCAGTCGGTTTCTGCTAAAAGACTCAATCCGAAAAAAATAATATAAGCATTAACCATTGCAAACCATAGAAGCCAACAAAAATCGGTTAAAATTAGACTGTCTGTTACAGACTTGCACAATGGTCAAATTATAACTTTTTAATCTCTCAAGCATTGTTTCTAATAAGTTAAAGGGTAACTGCCGCTAACAGACAGCACGCTTACTGCACAAAGAAGAAGACTTTATAGTTTATTTTCCACAATTACACAATTATGATTTAATCATGCAATGGTTACAAGACAGTCACGGTCGCTCTTTTGAAATAAAAGTTACGTTTATTGTTATTATGCGTTATGTGCTAAATATACAGCTTAAAACAGATTGCAGCTGCAGTTGGTGCAGAACAATTAACGCAGAAGATAGGACTGCAATGTTAAAGCCATACTCTCGACTTTCGCAACGTTAGTCTTCTTTATTACTGCCAGATTTATATTCTGCGATTTTGCCGCGCCACACTGTGATAGCGCAGCCTTTGCCATCGACGGGATATCCGTCTGTTTGTCTGTCCATTTCTCACACTCACGGACTGTCTAAAACGGATGAGCCGATCATCAAGTAACCTCTGCTAGGTTGTATCCCATGGATTACAGTTTCTGTGCACCAAACGTGAAAGTGACAACGCTAGAGATCCCTCTCATCGTGGGCGGGGGATGCAAAGGGGTCGGTAATAGTGGCGATTTCGGACAAAGACGCGTCTGTAGCTCGTAAACCGTGCGAGATTGAGACAGAATCACTACAGACGAATAGCAGTAAACCACACCCCGGCTACACGATTGTATCATTTTCGATGTCCCAAAATCCGATTATACGACTGCTCAGCACTATACGAGGGTCAAAGTTTCTTTTTTCCCACAGGAAACTGACGTCGCCGTTATAACAGTGCTGCCCTGCGCTACCGCGCAGCCTGTGAACCGACTAATGCTGACGGGTGAAATTAAGCAGGCTGTCCCGCCGAGAAAATCGGCCGCCTTACGAGTCGACTTAAGGTCCGAACCTCTGCAGGATACCAGTGCACATGATACCAGGGACCTCTGGGCTGCTGTTAGTAATTTCAAATAATACTGGATACAGTAATCACTCCGAGCTTGGCCACCCATTTAATGATTGTAAGGCCATTAACAAGTTATTTGCTGACATTGCTGATGACCCAATATGTAATCTAGAGAACGTCATGTTATTTTTTTCGCGAATGTGGCATGAATACACCACATAGGCCTATTTTGAGCAATTTCAGGTCTACCAATTCTTGGCATCGACTAAGAGCACATCCTCTGGCTACGAGGCAATTCCCTACTGCATTTACAAACATTGCGCCATCGAGTTTTCCCCAATAGTTACTCACATATTTAACCTCACTCTGTCATACGGTCACCCGCGTGCATCATGGATGATGGAAGCACTCAATAGTCACTCCAACACCTCAGAAACTATCCGATCTCTGCCCTATTTCTGTCACCCCAATCCTATTTCGCTGTTTCGAGAGAGTTTTCGTTAAGTATTACTTTTTCCGGCTCTGTTAATCTCCGATCTAAAAGATCAGTTCGCCTTCCGACCAACTGGCAGTAAGTAAGTAAGTAAGTAAGTAAGTAAGTAAGAATATTTGTGTGCGGCGCCTAAAAACAAGAGTCACTAGGCCATCGCAGCCTCAATCCCCAAACAGATACGTTTTCAACTGTTTTCTGAACTGCGCAAAGCTGTCTGTTGAACGGAGCGAAGCTGGCAGATTGTTCCACAGCCGTGGTCCGGCGACGTCAAACGCCCTGTCGCCCAAACGGGTTCTGGTCCGCGGGATGACGTAGGTGGTTGTACTACTCGAACGAAGACGGTGACTGGTCTCCTGGGTCGACTGGCATGCATCTGACAGATACAATGGGGCGCAGCCGTGCAGTGACTTGAACATGAGTGTCGCGAGCTTGAAGTCCAGTCGACGTCGAACAGGTAGCCAGTGTAATTCTCGCAAAACGGGCGAGATGTGTTCGCGCCGACCTGTCCGCGTGACCAGTCTGGCGGCTGCGTTTTGCACCGACTGCAGACGTTGCAGTAACTTGTCGGCGATGCCGCAGCAGACCGAGTTGCAATAGTCCAGGCGACTGGAAATGAACGCCTGGACTAATGTCTTTGCGGCGTCCCTTGTCAATGACTGTAGTGCGGGTCGAATCTGTCGCAGGTGGTAGTACGCCGAGCGACAGACCGACGCCACGTGGTCAGCCATTGACAACTGGCTGTCGATGACAACACCGAGGTCCCGTGCAGAGCTGACAACGCCGACGGTGGATGTCATGACTTGTACATCGTAGGCCTACTATCATTGTTCTCATGCACTTTTTACCCGCGCAAACACTGCATAGCTGTCTGCTGTCGCAATGTAAGGCCTACGTGTCCGTCTGTCCGTCTGACATACGTCAGTAATGTGTCTAAACGGAATGTATACCTTAAGTTTTTCGACCACCTGCTAGCCCCATCATTAGTTTTAACCCCTTGCGCCGATACTCAATTCCAAGGGAACCCATCGGGGACGTAAAATACAAGGGGTTGGAAAAATTCGCGAATTTCGACAGAAGTCGCCGTCTATCGCGGAAACGGTGCGAGATAGGCCCATGGTTACTATGGAACCTTAACAGTAAGTGTAGGTTGGCGGACAGATACTTGTGTACAAGTCAAATAAGTTACTATAGATCACTAATCGGAAACCATAACCAGTCTATCGAATGGTACCACTTTCAATGACCTTGCGTAACCTCTGACCCAGATTTCATGGTCACGATATTTTTCGACATTGAATATCTCAGAAACGACACGAGATAGGGTCATAATTATTATGGAACGTCAATAGGAAGTCTTATGCGGTCAATCGAATGGTGACATTTCCAATGACCTTGACGGACCACTAACCCGGTTTTCATGGTCACGGTATTTTTGAAGTTTAATATCCCAAAAAGTGCGACTTACGGACAAATTTACTATTGCACACTAATAGGAAACCATATCTAATATCAAATTGTACCATGTTTGATTACAAGCGTGTAGCGTAGTGGGTCGAACGCTGGTTTCGGCCGGCGAACTTTCCCATATCCTGCGCCAGACTGCTAGCTGGACAGGTGACCGATTGGTGTACTTTTTTGTGCCGTCCGCTATCGGTCAGCCAACATGGCCAACTCAGCTTTCCATCCCTCCGGGGTCGGTTAATGAGCAGTAATCCATGTTATAGTGGGTTACGGAGACAAACGGCAGATGTGGTGAGAGGTGTGACCTACCGCTCAAGGCCACCGGAACGGAGACGAGCGCCGCTCCCTTGCGCTGTGGGCTGTGACAGAGCCTATACTAGCCCTTGGGGACTTCGTCTTGTCTTGCCTTTGATGACCTTGATTGACCTCTAAACGCGTCGCGCGGGTTTGTCAGCATCAGCTGAGCTTCTTATTCGGTAATGTTGCTGTAGGCTCCAGGAGTCCAACTCCTTTGTTATGCCTCCGCCCCTAATGGGCGGATGCATTAAGCGATGCTTTTGTCTGACGTCTGTATGTCTCTCTGTCTGACGTCTGTCTGTCTGTCGCGTTCATCGGGCCTAAGTCGAGAACAGAGAGGCCTACGAAGACCAAAATTGGCACAGAGGTAGCCCACGTCACACGTGACTCGGACGCCACTTTCAAGGTCAAAAGGGCAAAGGTCACCAGGGCGCTTTACTCACCGCGGCCTTACCCGTCAGGCAGCTGCAGCGGTCAGCGTGGGAACGTATTGGGTGTGGGAAACTACTGCTACGTTGTGGTGTGCTCGGCGGCGTGAGGCGCTCGGTGGCGCTTCGGCGCCCACAGAGGGAGGAAAGGGGTGGGGGAATATCGTGGCGGCCGCCCGCCTGTGTATTTTGACGACTTCAGCAAGGCTTTTGACACGGTTGTCACGAAATTTACTCCAAAAGTGGTTATTTCTACTGCCCGTAATACGCTATTACTTGACTGGTGGTGCACAGTTCCTCAATGAACGAACTCAGTCCGTTGGACACTCTGTGTCAATCCAAATTACACGTTGCATAATACATTGCTCTGGCCTTGGTCCATATGCATTCTTGTCTACGATAGCGGATCTTAAAACGAGTCACCAGATTATATAGGGATGTGGTCTCGGTCTCAACGTCTCGGTCTCGAGGCGATCTCGAGACCCATTAAAGCCTCGACCTCGGTCTCCTCTCGGACGGATTGATGAACGCCTCGGTCTCTGTCTCGGAATCGAGGGTTTTGGTCTTGGTGTCGGTCTCAGACAGTTAGGCCTCGTGCACATCGACCTGACCTTACTGTTGGTGAATTTGGACACATTCAGCATTGGTCATCTGACAACAGGTTACACGCCAACCTCGCCGAATGATTATCTTTCGTCGTGAAAGTCTGGCCAAGCACACTCCAACACGAGAAATTACGGGCATTGAACGAGCTCATACAGCCAAACTCTTGGAAGTCTGGTTTTCGCACAACCTGTCATTTGCCGTTCACATTGATAACACTCTATATCCGCTGTATATCAGCGTTTATACGCGCTTAAGCAACTTATAATATCAGAGGTTTAAATCAGGCTGCTTTGGATATTGATTTCCAATCTCTTGTCCTTAATAAAATTACCCATGCAATCCAGTCATTCTGGTTGTCTGCTGGAACAACAGATTGACAGATTATCGGTTGTGCTCAACAATGTTAAGAAATGAGCTCTTCTTCCGGTCTTATAGGATCTCCGCGCTATTTTGGAAACCAAAACTACCGGCTGTTCAAGCAAATAGAAAACAGCAAACAATTTTAGGGAATTACTTTTTGCGGCACCTTGTACACAATACAGACAGTAAGTTGTAACATAAAACAGCCCGGCCTAGCGTGTCGCACTGTGTAGTGGTAGGCAGTGCTGGTAGGTAGTACTGTTGACCGTGCAACAGTGAGTGTAGCCCATGTCCGGCTGCACGCAGTCACGCGTAACGCCGTCTGAACTGTGGTCCATAACAACGCAGTGATCCCATGCTCAGACGTATTTGATAGGGTATGGAAGTTATGGCGATTATCAACATAATCATCATCCAGGTTATTTAAGACAAACATGACATCAGCAATAACATAAAAGTAAAAGATAATGCTAATAGTGGTGACGCTCGACCCCTTTAAGCCTTTCCGGTCTGTTGGATTGTTATGTCTCCGCCCCTAGTAGGCGAGGGCATTAAGCGATGATGCTGTCTGACGTCTGACGTCTGTCTGTCTGACGTCAGTATCTGTCTGTCGAGTACATCGGGCATAGGTCGAGAACAGAGAGGCCTAGGAAGACTAAAATTGGCACACAGGTAGCCCACGTCACGCGTGACTCGGACACCATTTTCAAGGTCAAAAGGTACAAGGTCAAGGTCACCAGGCCGCTCTAGTTGCTATTACTGGCAGGCCAACATGGACATACAGTAATGGTTACCTATCCATAGGCGTACATAATGTATATCGTGTCACCCCTTGCAGGCCTGGGCGGGGGCATATCGTATCGGCCGGCCGCCTACAGCTTGTCTTGTCAATTTTGGTCACTCTAAGTCAAACGGTGAGAGAGGTGATACAGGTGTTAAAACTAGCCCCAACCCAGGAGCCCTCCCAAGTATAGTGGGATGCTGAGTTGTTTCTTCTGTCCTCCAAGTGCTGTAGATTTGAAAATTTGTCCAAATCTGTCCACATCTTTTGAAATTAGCACGCATACTATGAAAGCTTAACAAGCTGTGCGGGAGACCGCCGCAATATGTCCCGCCCCTGCAAGTTGACCTTTAACCTTTTGACTTTGAAAGTGGTGTCCTAGTCACGTGTGACGTGGGCTACCTCTGTGCCAATTTCAGTCCTCTTAGGCCTCTGTTCTTGACATATTATGCCCGACATATGCGACAGACAGACGTCAGACGTCAGGCGCACATCACCGCTTAATGCCCCTTCCCTAGGGGCGGGGCATAATAACTACTGAAAAGCTTGTGAATGCATATAATCTATGCCATTTGTTTAAGCTAACTAAATCATAATCATTATGGCAGCAGAAATACAACAAGAAGGTTAGCTACCGCAGACATATCGCGTGTCAACATTCATGTCAGAAAATGTTTGGCCAGGGCAAGGGGCGAGGTCGACCTTTAAAGTTTTCATCTCATCTAGTTGATCACCATGCAAAATTTGGTTACTGTTTCTCGTACCGATGTTGGCGCATAGGAGGTCCAAAGAATTTGTTGGGAAAAGAGCGCTGGGCCATCACTGTGATTAGAACGTGATGGCCCATATGGAAACACGTCCCTCCCCACATGCGTTACCATGCCAAACTTAGTCGTTCTAGGTCAAACGTTACAAACGTAAATAGCATGGAAACCTATTAACGTACATACTGATCGAGATCCGTCGGAAAATGGACCCCATCGCGTCCCACCTTGCAAGGTCACTCAAGGTCATCGGAACGGACATGGATAGATCGGTTACACATCATGAGAGGAAAGACAAAGATTTCCACGTTCAGCTTATCAAAATGAGTCTGTTACGATCATGGTGTTGTCATTGCTCAAGCCTCGGGAAAATACACTCTACCGAGTACCATTCTAGTCAGTTTGAAGTGTGGTTTGACATGGATGAGTTTTGAAATTCGCCAGGGCAGCGTAATTCCCTTGTCATTCTTCCCACCCGTACTTTTTCTGCCATCCATAGTCTGAGTCTCATTCCGTCCCGTCTGTGCTCTCCACTGAGCTGTATTCTCGCAGCAGCTGTAGACAGATATTGATGAAATTCTCTGAGTGCATATAGTTGTTGGGACAGAGTATCGTTTGGGAATGAGCGAGCCTGGCAGCAAGTAAGTGAATGAGTGAGACGTAACGTCTACACAAACACAAAATGGGTGGTATCCGAGAAGTTTAATTCTGATTTGGGAGCTGAAGTATTGGCGTTGGGCTGGTGACAAAACTACAGGACAGAGTCGCAGCGAGATTTGCGTGAGTACAGTAGTTCCTGAAAATGCATAGACCCTAGAGTCTAATCAGCAGTCATTTCAATAACAGCTTGCATTGTAATTATTTTCGTCCGTATGAAAAAAAGGACATACTATGGGCAACGACATGATTGTATTATTTTGCCCCATGCCCGTGTCAGCAGAACAAACCATACAAACCAGTACGGGCTAAAGATTTGTTTGGGCTTCATCCCCAATAGGTCACTGTAGGTCAACACCGATACAGTGACCAGCATTGGACGGAGAGACAGACGGACATACGGATGGACAGAAATCGTAAATCAATATCGTGCTCTGTATGCATTGCATGCTGACGCGCGATAAAAAGGATACAAAACCGTGCATAGGTTCTTCATAGTGGCCGACAAAAAGCATTAAGTGGTTGTGCATGCTGTTACTTTTTAACTTATCACCTTTCCAATGACATTGACTGTAATCAAGTCCCTCATATCATTTTATCGCGCGTCAGTAATCAGCATGCAATGCACGCAGAGCGCAATATTGTTTTAACAATCCGGTCCCTTCGTCTCTCTGTTTGTTTGTCTGTCCAGTGCCGGTTGGCACGAGTGCAACACAAATAGGCTTACGTGCATCATCATTCTCAGCATCTTTCAAAACATTATCTCTTTTCAGGGTATTTTCGTACGGGGTCTACGTTATCCTGGTTCACGTTCTTTTGGACATTACTGAAAAGTACTGTAAGAGTTGTCCACGATATACAGACATTTATTGACGTTAAGCTACAATATCGTTCTTCCCCCCAATCACCTCCTCTTGCAAAACTCGTAGACGGACATAATTAGACCTGGGAGCCGCAGCCGAAGCCGCAAAAGCTGAACCAGTAGCCCATGGATTCTAGTTCACGCATACCGATAGCGCTAAGCTATCCCCTCAGTGTTAACGCTAGACAGATGGGAGGATAGGTAAACAGTGGCGAATTCAGACTAAGATGCGCCTGTATCTCGTCAACCGTGCAATATTGCAATATAAAGACAATAATATACGGGGAAATCAAATGTGTCATTTTCGATGAAGTTTTACTGCGCATTTCAGTCAAAGTTGCATCGTCCTGCATCTTTAGAAGTCGAAAACTCAAATGACGACGTAACACGTTTTCTCAATGTCACTGAAGATAATTGTTGGAAGCATTCGCCGACAATATGGACTATTTTCGAGAATAGCAAGAATAGCCAGTCATTACAAAGGATGTCAGGGGTTATTCAAGGTCATAGAAAATGACATGGCTGACTTCCCCGCATATGACTTCCTGTTCAATGGTAACTGTGGCCGTAACTTTCTGTGCTAGATATTGGACGTCAAAGCCTAACGTGACCTTGAAATCGTGGTTAGGGCCTCTCACTGTCATTGAAAAAGGTACCATGGCGTCTGGTCTCCTTAGCCATCTGTTTTGACTTTATCTCTATCTCACGCGGTTTAGGTGGTACGCATCTGTGTCCGAAATTTCCACGGTTACCTACCATCCCTGCATTTGACGTTCCTGATGCGAGATAACCCTTAGCGCTACCGGCTGTGCGTTTGGTGTGTAAAACTAGATCCCTGCGCTAAAATCTGGCAGTCGTTGCATGATAATCAGCTCATCCGTTTTGACACAGCCAATGAGCGTGACAGACTGACGGACCTACAGACAGGCATCCCGCCGATGAGAATTGCTGCGCTACATAGTATAGCACAATCCGGGCCAGAATATGTAGGCCTATATCATTCATACGCCTGCCTAACGTTTCAAGCCATAGTGTGATATAGGAACAAATTTAGCAAGGGGCTTCTCTAAATCGATCTAACGCAAAAAAATCTCTTGTGATCTTGAAAACAGCACACTGTTTTGGACTTGGTCTCGAGTTTACTGTCTTGATCCCATCGCTGGATAGGTTTACAGCCTATATATCACACTGAATATATTATTTGCGGTTCTGTTATCCTAATTTCCACATTGGTTGTTGGGCGTTGCCGTGGTAGTGCAGATATATTACTTTTAATGAAGTTGCAATCACTGAAGGATATAACTGAACCTTTGAATAAATCTCAATTAGGTATTTATCGTACGGTTGGAGACAGTTAGCGGTCCACGATAACGAGCCAGGGTAAACCGGTGCAGGCTGCTGAATAGGCGTTGGGAGAGCAGCCTGCCTCGTTATCAGATCGGACTGACACATGTCAACGCCAGCGGCCCGCCGGGGCAGTGTGACTATTCAGCCGTGACTGGCAAGCGGTCTGATTAAATACACATATTGGTCCGGGATAGCGCGTTTGATTACTTCTGCAGGTTCCATTGCAGATGAAATGCATTAAAATATGAAAACTAAAACAAGCCATTTATTGTCACTCACAGTCACAACTCACAAGCCTTGACTTTAAACCCACAGGGATGGGAACGTAACCATTCGTACCATAAAAAGCAAGAAGTAAGAACTCGCTGATAATATCATCTAATACCGCAGCTCAAACTGCAGTGATCAATTTCCAGCTGTACGGTACAGGACGGTGAATGGTCAAAAGCCACCCCCCTTCCAGAATCTCCATATCATTGCGCCTGGGTCATTTCATTTGCCCTCCACGGTCAGTTGCCCCGGGCAGTGGCATAGCCAGATTTTATTTGTAGGGGCAGGCCCGATCGCCTCCCCTCCCTTTCCCTCCCCTCCCATCCCTCCCCTCGCCTCTCCACCCCTTCCTCCCCTCCTGTTCCTTAGAAGTAGGGCCCCTTATATCCAGCTAGCGGGTCTGAGGGAGCGCTGTATGCTCCCGCAGCGGGTCCGGGCGGAGCCCGGCCGACAAACGATTTTGGGTGCATTTTGAGCTAAAAACAACCCTTCTGGTGATAGCAAAGTTTGAAGAGTATTTTCATGAAACAAAATGCTAATTAGTGACTGTTTTGAAATAAATGTCCCAAAATCCGGAAGTTAAACTGGCTCGCAACACTGAGTTAACCTTTACTTAGCGTATTTGACAGATTTGAAGCCTGAAAGCTGTACATAGCGCTATTTTTTTGTGTTTTGCCGGGAGACTGCATAGCTGCTAGTCACGGTTCATCTTCTTGTTCCTTTTCTCCTGGTGATTCTGATCTTCGTGTATTTTTGTCTAAAAGTCGATGAAGAAAGTGATTTGCTTTTTTTGCGTTCAAACTTCAGTGAACTGTTACTATTAATAGTGACTTATGCCCGTAGCCTGTTGAACTAACATGTTACTCTTACTCATATCATATTGTTTGTGTGCGTAGTCCCTGGAATCAGCATTGGGGGTCTGCGTATTACCTGAAGTGAAGCTACCACAACGCATAACTCAGATGTTCCATTTGCCTACTATAGATCGAATAGAGCCTTTGCAGGCTTTGCTTCAATACTGTAGTTGTTGTAGTACAAGAAGCTCAGCTGATGCTGACAACGGGCTCGACGCGTTTAGCGGTCAATCAAGGTCAACAAACATAGTACCATTATATGTCACATATAGTTTCCTATTGTGCAATAGTAACTTTATCTTTGTACGATATTCGACTTCAAAAATGTCGTGACCTTGAAATGGGGGTCAAAGGTCACTCAAGGTCATTGAGAGCGGTATCATTCGATAGATGGTGTATGGTTTCCTATTAGTGTTCTTTAGTAACTTTGTCTCTAAAATGCACCGTTTTTGAGATATTTGACTTCAAAAATGCCGTGACCTTGAAAACCGGGTTAGGGGTCCGTCAAGGTCATTGGAAATGTCACCATGCGATAGAGCACATATGACTTCCTATTGACGTTCTATAGTAACTATAGTTCTATCTCATGTCGTTTCTGAGATATTCAATGTCGAAAAATGTCGCGACCTTGAAATCGGGGTCAGAGGTCACTCAAGGTCATTGAAAGTTGTACCATTCGGTAGATCGTGTATGGTTTCCTATTAGCGTTCTGTAGTAACTTTGTCCCTAAAACGCACCGTTTTTGAGATATTCGACTTCTAAGTATTCCGTGACCTTGAAACCCGTGTTAGGGGTCACTCAAGGTCAATGGAAATGTCGCCGAGTGATAGAACACGTATGACTTCTTATTGACGTTCTATAGTAACTATGGCTCTATCTCTTGCCGTTTCTGAGATATTCAATGTCGAAAAATGTCGTGACCTCGAAATCGGGGTCAGAGGTCACTCAAGGTCATTGAAAGTTGTACCATTCAGCACATCGTGTGTGGTTTCCTATTAGTGTTCTTTAGTAACTTTGTCCCTAAAATGCACCGTTTTTGAGATATTCAACTTCAAAAATGCCGTGACCTTGAAAACTCGGGTTAGGGGTCCGTCAAGGTCATTAGCTTTAACCAGTCTTATACTGTGCCGATACCGAAGAGTAGTTGTAATTTATATGGCAAGACGGTTACTGTAGATGACTTTCGTGGTGTATCTATCAGCCCCGTTATATCGAAGGTATTTGAACAT
>Ga0209678_1000404_pt1 | contig 14664 bp, 14 predicted proteins | sample WorMetilvaeELBA1_FD_187404 | JGI IMG/M metagenome (GOLD analysis project Ga0209678, IMG submission 187404) | Marine gutless worms symbiont microbial communities from Max Planck institute for Marine Microbiology, Germany - Olavius ilvae ELBA.1... ...
CCAACTCGCCCCCGACGGCGACCGCCTCGTGCGCCCCAAGGCCCCCCGCCGCCCCCGGCACACACCGTGAAACCTGTTACCCATGCTGCCGGTCTGAACCGTCACCCATCTTCCGGGTTGCTCAGGGTGGGGGGTGTGGTCGTTCTGCCCCGCTACGACCCGTCCAACGCCGCCTGGGCGGCGGCGAGGCGGGCAATGGGCACGCGGTAGGGCGAGCACGAGACGTAGTCGAGGCCGAGGCCGTGGCAGAAGGCGATCGAGGCCGGGTCGCCGCCGTGCTCGCCGCAGATGCCGAGCTTGAGGCGGTCGCGGGCCGCGCGGCCGCGCTCGGCGCCCAGCTTCACCAGCTCGCCGACGCCGTCGCGGTCGAGCGTGACGAACGGGTCGGCCGGCACGATGCCCTGCTTCTCGTAGTCCGGCATGAAGCTGCCGGCGTCATCGCGGCTGATGCCGAACGTCGTCTGCGTCAGGTCGTTGGTGCCGAAGCTGAAGAACTCGGCCGTCTCGGCCAGCTCGCCGGCGCGCAGAGCCGCGCGCGGCAGCTCGATCATGGTGCCGACCAGGTAGTCGAGCCGCACGCCCTGCTCCGCCGCGACCATGTGGGCGACGCCGTCGATCGCCTCCTTGAGGATGTCGAGCTCGCGGCGCGTCGCGGCGAGCGGGATCATGATCTCCGGCAGCACCGGCGCGTCGTCGGGGCCGGCCTCGGCGTTGACCTCGACGACCGCCTCGAAGATCGCCCGCGCCTGCATCTCGTAGATCTCCGGGAAGGAAATGCCCAGGCGACAGCCGCGATGGCCCAGCATCGGGTTCGACTCTTCCAGGCGCAGGGCTCTTTCCCGCATGTCCTCGACGGTCTTGCCGGCGGCGGCGGCGACCTCGGCGATCTCCGCCTCGCTCTTGGGCAGGAACTCGTGCAGCGGCGGGTCCAGGAGCCGGATCGTCACCGGCAAGCCGCCCATGATGCGGAACAGCTCGACGAAGTCGGCGCGCTGGTAGGGCAGGATCTCGTCCAGCGCCGAGCGGCGGCCGTCGGCGTCGTCGGCCAGGATCATGCGGCGCACGGCGAGGATGCGCTGGGGATCGAAGAACATGTGCTCGGTGCGGCACAGGCCGATGCCCTCGGCGCCGAACTGGCGCGCCACGCTGGCGTCGTGCGGCGTCTCGGCGTTAGTGCGCACCTTCAGCGCGCGATGGCGGTCCGCCCACTGCATCAGCGTCCCGAAATCGCCCGACAGCTGTGGTTCGACCGTGGGCACGCGGCCCAGCATGACTTCGCCGGTGCTGCCGTCGATGGTGATGACGTCGCCGCCGTGGACCGTGACGTCGCGCACCATCACGCGCTGCCCCTGGTAGTCGACACGCAACTCGCCGGCGCCGGCGACGCAGGCGCGGCCCATGCCGCGCGCCACCACGGCAGCGTGGCTGGTCATGCCGCCGCGCGTCGTCAGGATGCCGGCCGCGGCGTGCATGCCGTGGATGTCCTCGGGGCTGGTCTCGACGCGCACCAGGATGACCTGTTCGCCGGCGTTGGCCCGGGCCTCCGCTTCGTCGGCGGAGAACACGATGGCACCGGCCGCGGCCCCCGGCGACGCCGGCAGGCCGTGCGCCAGCACCAGGCGCTCGGCGGCCGGGTCCAGCGTCGGGTGCAGCAACTGATCGAGCGAGGCGGGATCGATGCGGCGGATCGCCGTCGCCTCGTCGATCAGCCCTTCGCGCACCATGTCGACGGCGATCTTCAGCGCCGCCGCCGTGGTGCGCTTGCCGGTGCGCGTCTGCAGCATGTAGAGCCGGCCCCGCTGGACCGTGAACTCGACGTCCTGCATCTCCTTGTAGTGCGCCTCCAGGCGCCGGCGGATGCCGTCGAGTTCGGCGTACGCGCCAGGCATGAGCTCTTCGAGCGACGTCGCCCCGTTCGGGTTGCCTTCGGCGCCGGCGCGCGATAGCGGCCCCGGCGTGCGGATGCCGGCGACGACGTCCTCGCCTTGGGCGTTCACCAGGTACTCGCCGTAGAACATGTTTTCGCCGGTCGACGGGTCGCGCGTGAAGGCGACACCGGTGGCGCAGTCGTCGCCCATGTTGCCGAACACCATGGCCTGGACGTTGACGGCCGTGCCCCAGTCCTCCGGGATGCCGTGCAGGCGGCGATAGGTCTTGGCGCGCTGGTTCATCCACGAGGCGAACACCGCGCCGACCGAGCCCCAGAGCTGGGCCCGCGGGTCCTGCGGGAACGGCGCGCCCGTCTCGCGCTCGACCAGCGCCGCGTAGTCGCCGACCAGCGCCTGCCAGTCCTCGGCCGCGAGCTCCGTGTCGAGGGTCAGGCCGCGCGCCTCCTTGCGCTGCTCCAGCAGTTCCTCGAACAGGTAGTGGTCGACGCCCAGCACGACGTCGCCGTACATCTGGATGAAGCGGCGGTAGCTGTCGTAGGCGAAGCGCGCATCGCCGGAGCGCTTGGCCAAGCCCGCGACCGTGGCGTCGTTGAGACCCAAATTCAACACGGTGTCCATCATGCCCGGCATGGAGACACGGGCCCCGGAGCGCACGGAGAGCAAGAGCGGGTTGCCGGCGTCGCCGAACACCGCGCCGGTCGCCTGCTCAATCAGTGCGACGGCGGCGTCGACCTGGTCCGTAAGGGAGTCCGGATAGCACCCGTCGTGCGTGGTGTATTCGGTGCAGACCTCGGTCGTCACGGTGAAGCCGGGCGGCACCGGGATGCCCAGCGACGCCATCTCCGCGAGGTTGGCGCCCTTGCCGCCCAACAGGTTGCGCATGTCGGCGCGCCCTTCGTTGGCGGCGCCGCCGAAGCTGTAGACCCACTTGTGCATGCGCGGCCCCTTTCGGCTTTGCGCGGTTTCAGCCCTCGATGTGCGAGAACACGGCGATGCGGTTCATCGTCGCGGTGATGCGGGCCAGCAGGCGCAGTCGGTTGGCGCGCAGGTCGGCATCGTCGACGTTGACGGTGACCGTGTCGAAGAACCGGTCGACCGGCACGCGCAGGCGCGCCAGCACGGCCATCGCCGCGCCATAGTCCTCCGTCGCCAGCGGCGTATCGAGATCGCGCGTCACCGCTTCCAACGCCTCCACCAGCGCCGCTTCGTCGCCTTGCGCCAGGCTGGCGTCGTAGGCGTCGCCGTCGAACGCCACGCCGTCGCGCTTTTCCTCGACGCGCACGATGTTGGCCGCGCGGCGATAGGCGATCAGCAGGTTGGCCCCATCCTCGCTGCCGAGAAATTCTCCCAGCGCCCGCACCCGCGTGATGATACGGATCAAGTCGTCCTCGCCGCCCAGCGCGAAGACCGCGGCGACGTGGTCGTGCGGCACGCCCTCCTCGCGCAGGTGCACCTTCAGGCGGTCGGCGAAGAAGGCGAGCAGCGTGTCGAGGGCGTCGGGCGGTCCGTCCAGGTGGTTGTAGGCGCGCCGCGCCTCGCGAAACACGATCGTCAATCGCAGGCGCAGCCGGTTCTCGACGATCAGGCGGATGACGCCCAGCGCCGCGCGCCTGAGCGCGAACGGGTCCTTCGAGCCGGTCGGCGTCTCGCCGATCGAGAAGAACCCGACGAGCGTGTCGAGTTTTTCGGCCAGCGCCAGCGCGACGCTGACCGGCTTGGTCGGGCAGGTGTCGGCCGGCCCGGCGGGCGAATAGTGTTCGACGATGGCGTCCGCGACCGGCCGCTTCTCGCCCTCGGCGAGCGCGTAGTAGCGGCCCATGGTGCCCTGCAGCTCGGGGAATTCGGCGACCATCTCGGTCACCAGGTCGGCCTTGCAGAGCAGTGCCGCGCTGCGCGCGTGGTCGCGGTCGGCGTCGGCGATGTGGCTGCACAGCTCCGCCGCCATGGCCTGCAGCCGGTCGACGCGGGCGCGCACCGTGCCCAGCTGGGCGTGAAACACGATCTCCTCCAGCCGCGGCAGTCGCTCTTCGAGACGCACCTTGCGGTCCTGGTCCCAGAAGTACTTGGCGTCGGAGAGCCGGGCGCGCAGCACGCGCTCGTTGCCGGCGACCACCACGGACTCGTCGTCGGTCTCCATGTTGGCGACGACGACGAAGCGGGGGGCCAGCTGCAGGTTCGGGCCGTTCAGCGCGAAGTAGCGCTGGTGCGTGCGCATGGAGGTGATCAGCACCTCCGGCGGCACGGCCATGAAGGCCTCGTCGATGTGCCCCATCAACACGACGGGCCACTCGACCAGCCCCGCGACCTCGTCGTGCAGCGCCGGGTCGTCGCGCAGCCTCAGCCCCTCGGCGTGGGCCAATTCACTCGCGCGATCGGCAATGCGGGCGCGGCGCTCGGCGGGTTCGAGGGTGACGTAGGCCCCTCGCAGCTTGTCGCGATAGTCGTCGAACGACGCGACGGCGAAGGGTTCGGGCGCGTGAAACCGGTGCCCGACCGTGGTGTCGCCGAAGGGAAGCTCCGTGCCGCCCAGCTTGAGCGCCCCGTCCAGCTTGGCGCCGTCGAACAGCGCCAGCACGCCGTGCAGCGGCCGCACCCAGCGGAACGGGCCGTCGAGCCAGCGCATGGACTTCGGCCAAGTCAACTCGTGGGCGACCTCGCCGACGATGTCCGCGAGTACCTCGGCCGTCGGCCGGCCCTGCTGCTCGATCACGGCGAACCAGAACTCGCTGCCCTTGACCTCGCGCTTCTCGCACTGCTTGAGCTCGAGCCCGACGGAGCCCAGGAACCCGTCCATCGCCTTTTCAGGCGCGCCAACGCGCGGGCCCTTGCGCTCGATCGTGCGGTCGGGCTGCGCCGGCGGCAGGCCGTCGACGACGAGCGCCAGACGCCGCGGCGTCGTGAAGGCCTGGGCGGTCTTGCAGGTCAGCTGCGCCGCCTCGAGCTTGGCCAGCACCAGCCGGCGCAGGTCGTCGGCGGCGCGCGCCTGCATGCGCGCCGGGATCTCCTCCGACAGGAACTCCAGCAGGAACTCAGCCATTGCACCGCCACGGGGACGCGGTGCCTAGCTCCCCCTCACCCCAACCCCTCTCCCGCGAGGGGAGAGGGGCTTTTCGCCGCTCGCGACACAATAGTGTCGTCCACTCGACTGCTCGCACCGGCCTCACCCCTCTCCCCTCGCGGGAGAGGGAGGGACCCGCCGCGCCAGCGGTGGGAGGGTGAGGGGGACGGTGGCGTGCGACAGCAGCCCGTGATGTCGCTAGGCTCATCCGATAGCCATGTCCTTCCGCCGCGCCAGAGAACTGCGTCGCCAGTCGACCGATGCGGAAAGCGCTCTTTGGCGCGCCCTTCGCTCGCGCCGGCTCCGCGCCTACAAGTTCCGGCGCCAGCACCCAATCGACCACTACGTCGTCGATTTCGTCTGCCTGGACGCGCGCCTGATCATCGAGGTCGACGGCGGGCAGCACGCCAACGAGGACCCGGCGCGCGAACGCTATCTGCGTGAGCAGGGCTTTCGCGTGCTTCGGTTCTGGAACCACGACGTCCTGGCCAACACGGCCGGCGTGCTCGAAGAGATCGCGGCGGCGCTCGACGACCGAGGGTGAGACCCCCTCACCCCCGCCCCTCTCCAGCCAGGGGAGAGGGGCTCTCGGCGCCTCTCGGATCGCAGTTCCCGTCCGCGCGGCCCGTCGCGCCGGCCAAACCCCTCTCCCCTCGCGGGAGGGGGAGGGGCCCGCCGCGCCAGCGGTGGGAGGGTGAGGGGGAAGGCGGCGCGCCAGCCTAGCCATCGCCGCCCCCGCGCGTGGCGACGTAGGTCTCGCAGCAGGCTTTGGCGAGCGTGCGCACGCGGCCGATATAGGCCTGGCGCTCGGTCACCGAGATGACGCCGCGGGCGTCGAGCAGGTTGAAGATGTGGCTGGCCTTGATGCACTGGTCGTAGGCCGGCAGCGCCAGGCGCGCCTCGATCAGCCGCGCGCACTCGGCCTCGATGTCGCCGAAGTGGCGGAACAGCATGTCCGTGCCGGCGTATTCGAAGTTGTAGGCGCTGTACTCGACCTCGGCGGTGCGGAACACCTCGCCGTAGCTGATGCCGGCGTCGTTGAAACGCAGGTCGTAGACGTTCTCCACGCCCTGGACGTACATCGCCAGGCGCTCCAGGCCGTAGGTCAGCTCGACCGACACCGGGTCGCAGTCGATGCCGCCGACCTGCTGGAAGTAGGTGTATTGCGTCACCTCCATGCCGTCGCACCAGACCTCCCAGCCCAGGCCCCAGGCGCCCAACGTCGGGCTCTCCCAGTCGTCCTCGACGAAGCGGATGTCGTGGTGGTGGGGGTCGATGCCGATGGCCTCCAGGCTCTCGAGATAGAGCCCCTGGCTGTCGGCCGGTGCCGGCTTGATGATGACCTGGAACTGGTAGTAGTGCTGCAGCCGGTTGGGGTTCTCGCCGTAGCGCCCGTCGGTCGGCCGCCGCGAGGGCTGCACATAGGCCGCGGCCCAGGGCTCGGGCCCCAGCGCGCGCAGTGTCGTCGCCGGATGGAAGGTGCCGGCGCCGACCTCCATGTCGTAGGGCTGCAGGATGACGCAGCCGCGCTCGGACCAGAAGCGCTGCAGCGTCAGAATGAGGTCCTGGAAGCTGAGCCCCCGGGGCGCGGGCGATTTTGACATGGATGCTTGGGCGTTGGCGGTCGGTGTGCGGCGCAACATACGAGCGCGGCCGGGCCCGGGCAAGCGTCGGTCAGGTGCGGCGGTCGTCGTCCAGGTCGACGGCCACGTAGTCGCCGGTCGCCTCGTCGCGCTTGAGTTCGATGGTGTCCGGCGCGCCGTCGCCACTGCCGCCGGATTTCTTGCCAGTACCACCCGACTTCGGCAGGCTCTGCAGCCACTTCATGCCGTACCAGACGACGCCGACGGCGACCGCCAGGATCAGGATCTTGGTGAGCGAGAAACCGAACATGGGGAGCGTGATAGGCGGCGCGACGGCCGACGGTCAAGGGGGCGAGTGGCGCCGAGCGTTGCGCCACGGCCACACGAGCGACGAAATCGCGCGCCTGGCCAATCCGGCGCTTGCACATCGCGCCGAGTGGGCGTATATGCGCTCCCCCATTGCACGCAACGCGGGAGGTGGATCATGCGCCTCATCACAACCTCACAGGTTCAAGCCGGCTGAAACCGTCGGCGACCGCGTCGCGTCACGTCCCTATGGGACACCCCAAGACAGCAGCGTAAACGCACCGGTCCCGTGACGGGACGACCGTTCCTCTTCTGAGGACGGCGCGCCACCGGTTTCATCGGCCTTATCCGCCGGCCCCTTCGCGGGGTTGGCGGCGTTCGCCGGGCGCGCAGGCGTGCGCCGGGAGCAGTCTCACTGACTCCAAACGAAGGAGAACCGTCATGGTTACCTTGTCAGAACGCTTCAGTGTCAGGTCCGCGGCCGCCGCCCTGGGCAGCGCGCTCGTCGGCGTGCTGGCCTCGGTGTTAGCTCGGGCACGACAACGCTTCGCCGCGCGACGCGGGTACGTCTTGAGCGTGCGCGACCTCGAGCGGCTGGGCCTCAACCCGCACATGCGGCGGGACCTGGGCCTGGACTACTGAGGCAGATGGGGGAGCTTCGGCTCCCCCGTCTTTCTTTTCGCGGCCAGATTTAGAGTCCGTAGCGCTGCCAGAGCAGGCGGTCCTCCACCGAGGCAAGCGCGCCGGCTGCCGCTTCGCCCGCCAAACCATCGAGCCCGAGCCGGCGCAGCATGAACGAGCGCCGGCCGCCGATCAGGCGCAGGCGTACCTTCTCGCCGTACTTGCGCCGCATCACCGTGCGCAGGTCGCCCAGGTCGTCGACCAGCCCCAGCTCGCGCGCCCGCGCACCGGTCCAGAACTCGCCGGAGAAGAGCGTCGCGTCGTCGGCCTTCAGCCGGTCGCCGCGGCGCGCCCTCACCATGTCGATGAACGCCAGGTGGATTTCCTGCTGCAGCGCCTTGAGGCGCTCTACGTCGGCGGACTTCTCGGGCGCGAAGGGATCGAGCATCGCCTTCTTTTCGCCGGCGGTGTGCACGCGGCGCTCGATACCGAAGCGCCCGATGAACTCCTGCAGCCCGAAGCCGGCGGAGATGACGCCGATCGAGCCGACGATCGAGCTCGCGTCGGCGTAGACCTCGTCCGCCGCGCAGGCCAGCCAGTAGCCGCCCGACGCCGCGACGTCCTCGGCGAAGGCATAGACCGGCACCTTCTTCTCCTCGGCCAGCGCGCGGATGCGGCCGGCGATCAGCGACGACTGCACCGGCGAGCCGCCCGGCGAGTTGATCGCCAGCGCCACCGCGGTCAGGTGCCTCATCTTGAAGGCGCGCTCCAGCACACCGGCGTAGGCCGCGAGACTGAGGCCATGACGACGGAACGCCATGCCGCCGTCGAAGATGGTGCCGCTGAGGCGCACCACGGCGACCGTCGGTGGCGTCTCGCCGGGGCGCACCCGGTCGATCAGGTTCTGCAGCCACATGGGCGCATACATGGCCCGGACGCCGCGCGGTTACAACCGAAGCGCCGCCGCGTCGCGCAGCACGGCGCTGGCCGCCGCCGTGAAGGCGCCGTCGTCGTCGTGCAGCACCAGGCCCGGCGCGAGCGTCAGCGACGACGCCACGCCCTTGCGCGCGTTGACGATGACCCGGCGCGCCGGCTGCCCGGCCTTGGGCCACAGCGGCAGCACGGTGACGTCGCCGGCACGGCCGTAGAGCCGGTGCAGGATCTCGTCCAGCCGGTCGGCGCGGTGGATCAGCGTCAGCCGCCCCTTGCGCCGCACGCGCGCCAGCAGGGCATCGAGCCAGTCGCCCAGCGTCGCCACGCCCTCGACGTGCGCCTCCGCGCGCTGCTCCTGCGCCGGTGCATCGGCCTCGTCGGCCTTGAGGAACGGCGGGTTGGCGAAGACGTGGTCGTGGTCGTCGCGCGTTGGCGGGTCCAGGATGTCGCCCGTGCCAAAGCGCACCCGGTCGGCGAGGCCAGAGAGTTCGGCGCCGCGTTGGGCAAGCTCGACCAGCGCCGGGTCGCGCTCCAGCCCTGTGACCGCGACGCCCGGCACACGCGCCGCGAGACACAACGCCGCGGCGCCGGTGCCGCTGCCCAGCTCCAGCGCCCGCTCGCCCGCGCGGACCGGCACAGCCGCGGCCAGCAGCACCGGATCGATCGCGACGCGGTAACCCTGCGCCGGCTGCACCAGGCGCACGCGGCCACCCATTATCGCGTCCTCGGTGGTCGCCGCCGGGGCGTCTGCCATCAGGCGTACTTCGACGGCCCGTCGGGCGGCATCTCGCCGGCGTCGATCAGGATGCGGCTGGCGCGTGCGAAGTCCTCGGCGGCGACAGCCAGCCGCCGCGGCAAGGCGATGACGCTGCCCTCCAGCACTGAGGTATGGAGGTCCAGGATCACCGCCTCGATGCCGGCGTCGGCCAAGAGCGCCTGTACGAACGACAGCCGCACCCAGTCGTTGCTGCGCAACAGTTCTTCCAACGCTCGCCCCGCTCCCATACGCGCCCGGATCGGCCCTGCGCAGCATAGCAACAGATGCGCCCGCCCGTCCCACAGGCCCCCGCCGCCGCGTCCTGACGGCCTCTCAACTGTCGGTGTATGCGGCCAGATGCGCCCTTGACCGGGGGTGCCCGCCTCCTATGCTCGGTGCCGTCCCGCGCCTCCGTGGGCGAGAGGGGAGCCGTCGCTTGTCCATTGCCACGCAGCTCGACCACCGGCCGGCCGAGGCCAACGCGCTCGACGCGCTGACCCGGCTCTGCCGCGCCGATCTGGAGGCGGTCAACCGCCTGATCGTCGAGCACATGCAGTCGAAGGTGCCGCTGATCCCGCAGTTGGCGGGACACATCGTCGCCGCCGGCGGCAAGCGGCTGCGGCCGCTGTTGACGCTGGCCGCGGCGCGCATGTGCGGTCACGCCGGCACGCGGCACCTGGCGCTGGCCGCGACGGTCGAGTTCATCCACACCGCGACGCTGCTGCACGACGACGTCGTCGACGACTCAGACCTGCGGCGCGGCCGCGACACCGCCAAGGTGCTGTGGGGCAACGAGGCCAGCGTACTGGTCGGCGACTTCCTGTTCAGCCGTGCCTTCCAGCTGATGGTACGCGACGGCGACCTGCGCGTGCTGGAGATCCTCTCGGGTGCCGCCGCGGTGATTGCCGAGGGCGAGGTCGGTCAGCTGATCACCACCAACGACATCGCCACGGACGAGGACGCCTATCTGGACGTCATCCGCGGCAAGACCGCGGCGCTGTTCGCCGCTGCCTGCCAGGTCGGCGCCGTCGTCGCCGGGCGCCCGCGGCACGAGGAGGCGGCGCTCAAGGCCTTCGGCGAGTCTCTGGGCATCTGTTTCCAGCTCATCGACGACACCCTCGACTACTCGGCGCGCCAGGCGGACCTGGGCAAGACCATCGGCGACGACTTCCGCGAGGGCAAAGCGACGCTGCCCGTGGTGCTGGCCGTCGCCCGCGCCGACGATGACGAACGCGCGTTCTGGCGCCGCACCATCGAAGAGCTGGACCAGCGCGACGGCGACCTGGAGCAGGCTATTGCGCTGATGCACCGGCACGAGGCGCTCGAGGAGACGATCGCACGGGCGCGGGCGTACGGTGACACGGCACGGCAGGCGCTCGAGACGTTCCCGCCCGGTGCCCACCGCGACGCCCTCTTGGACGTCGTCGAGTTCTGCATCGAGCGCGCGTATTAGCGGTCCGCCAACCAGCCGTCGAGCGCCACGCCGACGCGCCCTATCACGTCCGGCCATTCCTCCGCGGGCCCCTGGCGGAAGTGCCTGAGCGAGGGGTACCAGGGGCTGTCCTCGCGCGCCCGCATCCAGGCCCAATGGGGCCGCGCCGGCGTCAGCACCCAGACCGGGCGGTCCTGCGCGCCGGCGAAGTGCACGGTCGTGTTGGTGGTGCTGATCGTCAGGTCCAGTGCAGCGACCTGGGCCGCGAAGTCGTCGAGGTCGCTCACCGCCTCAGGCCAGTCGGCAACGGCGAGGCCCGTCGCGGCGGCGAAGTCGGCGAGCTCCGCCGCACGGTCGCCGTATTGCAGTTGACCCAGACCGTGGCGGCGTCCCGGACTGCCGGCCGGCCGATCACCTCGGCCCAGTCGGCCAGCGACAGCCCGCGCCTTGCCTTCTCGACCGCGGTCGCGCCGCCGCGCCAGGAGATGCCGATCGCCGGGCCCGGCCCGAGGTCGCGATAGCGGGCGCGCCAGCGCTCGACGGCCGCAGGATCGGGGGTCAGGTAGTCCAGGCGTGGTGGAAAGTCGCTCTCCGTCGCGCGGAACCGCGCCGGCAGGTCGCCGATCGCCAGCGCGCAGGTGGCCGCTGCCGGTGGCGGCGGCCAGCCCGCGTCGGACGTCACCTCGAAGGCGGGGAAACAGCGCGCCAGCAGCGTCACCAGCCGCGCTTCGACCGCGAGCGCGACGCGGCCGCCCTCCGCCGCCGCCCGGCGCGCCAAATCGGGCAGGCAGCTGCCGTAGAACAGGATGTCGCCCGGCCCCTGCTCGCCATAGACGAACAGCGTCTCGCCGGCGAGGGACCCACCCCGCCAGACGGGCAAGTGCGGCGGCGGCCGGTGCGTGCCGCCGCCGGCGCCGGTCGTGCGCCGCGCATGGTGCGGCCAGGCATGCGCGAAACGCCCGGTCGCCAGCAGCAGATTGGCCATGACCGCATGAGCCTGATCGAGCTCGGGGTCGATCGCCAGCGCCCGCGCGGCAAGCCCCAGCGCCTCCTCGATTTCGTCGCTATCGGCCAGCGCCGCGGCGAGCGTGCCGAGCGCGCCGGCCTGATCCGGCGCCCGCGCGACGGCAGCACGCGCGCTTTCGATCGCCAGGGCCGTGTCGTCGTCGTCGCGCGCCAGCTCCGCCCGCCGCAGCAGCGACGGCACGTGCCCGGGATCGCGCGCCAGCGCCCGCGCGACGGCGTCCTTCGCCGCCTCGGTGCGCCCGGTCTCCTGGTAGACGAAGGCTAGCGCGGCGAGCGTGCCCGGCGCGTCGGGCATCGCCTGCAGCGCCGCCTCGAGCCGAGGTTCGGCCTCCGCAAAACGCCGCAACTGCGCCAACGCGCCGCCGAGATTGCCGAGCAGCCGCGGGTCGTTCGGTGCCGTGACGAGGGCGCGCTCCAACACCGCGGCAGCGTCGGCATGGCGCCCGGCGCGCGCCAGGCAGCGGGCCATGAAGTCGAGCGCCATCGGGTGCTCCGGCTGTGCGTCCAACGCCCGCTGGGCCGTCGCCTGCGCCGCCGCCTGGTCGCCGGCGGCGAGCTGGGTCTCGCCCAAGGTGGTCAAGAGACGCAGATCGTCCGGCCGTTGCGCCAGCGCGGCCTCGAGGTGCCTTAGCGCCGGCGCGTGACGGCCGCGCGCCCGCTCGACCAGCGCCAGATCGTGCAGCGCGGGCACGTAGTCCGGCGCCGCCTTGAGCGCCTTGCGCAGCGTCTCGGCCGCCCGCTCCATGCGCCCCAGCGCGCGATAGCAGCCCGCCAGATCGGTCAGCGCCTGGAGATGGCCCGGCGCCCGCTTGACGGCGCGGCGAAAGCTCTCCAGCGCCGCGTCATGCTCGCCGCTGGCCATCAAAGCATGCCCGAGGTTCGCGTGCGCCGCCGGGTTGCGGTCCTCGAGCGCCACCGCCTGGCGCAAATGCTCCAGCGCCGCTTGCACCTGGCGGTGCTCCAGCGCCAGCGAACCGATCAGCAGGTGCGCCTGGGCGTTGCGCGGGTTGCGCGCCAGCACGCGCCGGAACGCCGTAACGGCACCCTCGACGTCGCCGCTCTGCTGCGCGCGCAGGCCCGCCTCGAGTTCGGGGTCTGCCGCGGCCGGGCCGGTCGGGGTGGACGGGAACTGGATCATCTGCGCCCGCGGCAAGGGGTCTCGACGGCGCGCGACCCTAGCCGATGGACGTCGCCCGCGCTACCGGCGGGCGCCGCGCGCCGCTATGATCCGCGCTGCTAGGGGAGGCGGACATGGGCGAAACGATCACACTGAAGGCCGAGGACGGTCAGGCGCTCGGCGCCTACCGCGCCGCGCCCGACGGCGAGGCCAAGGGCAGCGTCGTCGTGGTGCAGGAGATCTTCGGCGTCAACGACCACATCCGCACCGTCGCCGACGGCTACGCGCAGGCCGGCTATTTGGCCGTGGCGCCGGCGCTGTTCGACCGCCTGGAGCCGGGCCTGGAACTGACTTACGACGACGACGGCGTGGCGCGCGGCCGGGCGCTGCGCACCCAGCTGGCCTGGCACACGGTCTTGCTGGACGTCGCCGCCGCCGTGCGCGAGGCCGCGACCGCCGGCCGCGTCGGCGTGGTCGGCTATTGCTGGGGCGGTTCGGTGGCGTGGTATGCGGCCTCGAAGCTGCCGATCGCCGCCGCCGTCGGCTACTACGGCGGCCAGATTCACGACCTCATCGACGCCACCCCGCGGGTGCCGACGATGCTGCACTTCGGCGCCCAGGACGACCTGATCCCGAAGCCGCATGTCGATGCCGTGATGGCGCGGCACCCGGACGTCGCGATCCTGGTCTACGGCGCCGGCCACGGCTTCAACTGCGACGCCCGATCGAGCTACGACGAGCTCTGCGCCCGCGTCGCCCGCGAGCGCACGCTGAGGTTCTTCGACGACAACCTGGTGACGTACGAGAGCGCGTTGTCCGAGGGTTAGTCGTCGCCCGCGAATTCCAGCAGCACGCCGCAGGCTGCCTCCGCGGGCACGAGGACGGTGCCATCGGGCTCTTGCTCGAAGGCGATCTTCTGATCCGAGAGGTAGAGCGCCGTCGACTTCGGCCGCGCCACGTCGAGCGTCAGCGCGGCGAGCCGCGGCAGGCGCCAGCCCTTGTCGGGCTTCACGTCGTAGTGGCGCTTGGGGAAGACCTTTGGCGTGACGAAGCGCAACGTGCCGTTGGGCGTGACGACGGCGACGTCGCCCTTGCGCTCCTCGCCGCTGACCGCCGCCTCGCCGAACAGCCGGCCGTAGGCTGCCGAGACGCCGGCGATGTCGTCCATCAGCACGGTGACCTCGCGCACGCGGCGCGCGCCGTTGGCGTGGCTCAGCCAGTCCGCGCGGCGCAACAGGTCGAGCGTCAAGTGCTGGCCGACGACGAAGTGCACGCCGGGCGCCGTCTCGTCGGGCAGCAGCATGAGCTTGAAGCGCAGCGAGACCTCCTCGTCCGGCAGCTCGATCAGCCGGCCGACGTCGTAGGGCTCTCCGGCGGCGATGCCGGCCGCCGCCAGCGCCGCGCTGCAGGCCTGCGAGTCCGGCGTCGAGAAGACCAGCCCGGCTAGGCCCTCGCCGTCGCGCAGGAAGACGTCCAGGCCGTCCGTGAAGGCCGTGGGATCGACGATGCCGCGCAGCTCCAGATAGTCGTGCTCGAACATGATGCAGTAGTTCGCCGTACCGCGGCCCATGTGCCGGCCGCGCGGCGAGATGGTGAAGCCGAGCTTGGCATAGATGGCCTGGGCCGCTTCCAGGTCGGCGACGCCAATGATGGCGTGATCGATGCCTTCGATCGGCGTGGGGGCCGGCGCCGGCGCATCTGCCATGGTCATGCCCGCATGATCGCGTGGCGCACGGGTTTGTAAAGCCGAGTTTCGCGCCATGCCGCTGGGCATGCGCTAGGCTCCGGACTCATAACCAGCAACAGACGATGGCGACGAGGTAGACGGCGGCGGCGAAGTTGACCGCGAGGCGGTCGTATCGGGTGGCGATGCGGCGCCAGTCCTTGAGCCGGCAGATGGCGCGCTCGACGACGTTGCGCCGGCGGTAGAGCGTGGCATCGA